>Ga0265298_10012030_pt1 | contig 10069 bp, 8 predicted proteins | sample AusTroGonzalo_MG_3_FD_193486 | JGI IMG/M metagenome (GOLD analysis project Ga0265298, IMG submission 193486) | Bovine rumen microbial communities from tropical cattle in Woodstock, Queensland, Australia - Gonzalo_01 | ecosystem: Host-associated > Mammals > Digestive system > Stomach > Rumen ... | reverse complement strand
GACTGTTGAGCCTATTTGTGCAGCACTTTGTGATGAAATGAGACGTAAATGGCTTACACAAACAGCTCGTACAAAAGGACAGTCTATTGTTTATTACTCTGATCCGTTTAAGCTTATACCTATTAGTGAAATTGCTAAGTTTGCAGATGTGCTTTCTAGAAATGAGATTATGACATCTAATGAACTTAGACAGAAGATGGGTATGCCACCTTCAGATGATCCAAGGGCTGATGAGTTAAATAATGCTAATATGCCAGATTATCCGGCAGAAGATCAAAATGGTGGTGCTGAAGGAGAACCGGAAGCAGAGCAAGCACCTGTTGAAGAAGAACCTCAAACTCCTAGTGAGCCTGATGGTCAGCAGGAAGTCTACTTTGATCCTAAGAATCCTAAGGCAACTCAGCTTCCTTCACGAAATGTTTCCTTATTTGGAAATAGTAGTGTGGGAAATTCTTCTGAAGAAAGACCTGCATTTAGTTTATTTAAATAAATATTACGAGAGGAGAAAAACCAATGAAGGACTACGATTTTAGTGGTTGGGCGACCAAGAATGACATTCTTTGTGATGATGGTAGAATTATTAAGAAGAATGCATTTAAGGATTGCGACGGTGTTACTGTCCCGTTAGTATACAATCACGATCACAAAAATATCGGGAATGTTCTTGGCCATTGTGTTTTAGAGAATCGTGATGATGGTGTGTACTGCTATGGTTATCTCGATAAGGATACAAAAGAAGGACAGGATGCTCTTGCCCACATTAAGAATGGCAGTATGAAATCTCTCTCGATTTATGCTAACAAACTTAAAGAAGTTGGCCATAACGTAATCCATGGTATTATTCGTGAAGTCTCATTAGTTCTCGCTGGGGCAAATAAGGGTGCTGTAATCGATACAGTACTTGCACATGCTTCAGAAACAACTGATGATGAAGGTGAAGGCCTGATTGTAACTATGGGCGACGAAACCGAACTTTGCCATAGCACGACCGACGACGACGGATCTTCAGAATTTGATCTTGATAGCGCTATCGATTCAATGAATGATGATCAGAAGAAAGCAATGCTGATTATGGCTTCAATGATGGCCGAAGATATGGCCAAACAGGATAATGTTTCTCACTCTTCAAAAGATGACGACGATGACGATGATCTCGACGATGAGGATGATGACGATGATGACGATGAGGAATCAGAGTTAGAACATTCAAAAGACGAAGACGATGAGAAAAAGAAATCATGCTCGCACTCTTTTAGTCTCTTTAGCTCTATGACAGCTAAGAACGATGATGAAGAGTTAAGTCATGCTAAGAAGTCTGAAGAAGACGAAGATGACGATGAGGATGATGAAGATGACGACGACATCGATGATTCAGACATTGACTCCGATGATGAGGATGATGAAGAAGACGATGACGAGGAAGAGGAAATTAATTCAAAAAATCAAAATGACAAGGAGAAAAAAGAAATGAAGCACAATTTATTTGAAAATGAAGCTCAGGGCGAAGTTCTCATCCACAGTGCTGAGGCTTGCTCAGAGATGATGCAGGATGCTGTTAAGTTTGGATCACTTAAGGATTCTGTTATGGCTCATGCAGCTGATTACGGTATCGATAATATCGATTTACTGTTCCCCAATGCAAAGAACTACACTACACAGCCCGAATTCATTAAGAGACGTACTGAATGGGTTAACGAAGTTCTTACCGGCGTTCGCCAGTCACCTTTCAGCAGAGTAAAGACCATCTTTGCAGATATTACTGAGGATGAGGCTCGTGCTAAGGGTTATATCAAGGGCAACCGTAAGGCAGAGGAAGTATTCACTCTGTTAAAGAGAGAGACCACTCCTACTACCGTTTACAAGAAGCAGAGAATCGATCGTGATGACATCATCGATATTACTGATTTCTCAGTTATCGAGTTCATCAAGCAGGAAATGAGAATTATGTACGATGAGGAATGCGCACGTGCAATCCTTGTTGGTGATGGACGTAATCCTCTTAGCCCTGACAAGATCAAGGAAGCTAACATTCGTCCTATCTGGACAGATGATGATCTCTTCACAATCAAGAGAGCAATCGCTGTTACTACTGCTACTACAGATCAGAATAGAGCAAAGGCATTCATCAAGAATCTTGTTAAGTCCAGAAAGCAGTACAGAGGTTCAGGCAATCCTACATTGTTCATCCAGGAAGATCTTCTTGCAGATATGTTGCTTATTGAGGATACTACTGGACGTCTTATCTATGACTCCATCGATAAGCTTAAGAACACTCTTCGTGTTTCTAAGATCGTTGAAGTTCCTGTATTTGATGGCCTTTACAGAAATGACAATGGCGATACAAAGTACTTAGCAGCTATTCTTGTTAACCTTAACGACTACAGAACTGGCCGTGATAAGGGTGGCGAGCTCAGCTTCTTCGATGATTTCGATATCGACTTCAACCAGCAGAAGTACCTTATGGAGTCCAGATTCTCAGGCGCTCTTGTACTTCCTTACTCTGCAATTGCATTTGAGTTTGTTTACAACCTTACACTTGAAGTACAGGCTAAGGATAGCTCTGCAGTTCTTCTTGGTAAGCAGGTTTCTGAGCTTCAGGAGCAGGTATTTGTTAATGATAACTCTATCCAGGGTATCCTTAACTATGTAACTGGCTATACTCAGTTCTCTGGTGATCCCGCAGAGCAGGAAGGCCACTATATTGCACTTCAGTTCGAAGCTTCTGAGGGTGCTGTTGTTAAGATTCAGACCATTGGTGGTCTTAATGATAGCAGAATAGTAACTCTTGACTCTGATATGGATGCTGTAATCTATGTTAAGTCAACAAAAGAGAAGCTTAGAATTACCTGCGAGCTTAATGGCGATGTTCTTACAAAGACTCTGTCATTCAGCGGTCTTAAGCTGCTTGCTCAGTGATCAACTGACTGTCTAACTAGGGACTTGGCTTAATTGCTGGGTCCTTAGTTTTACAAAAAATCAAAATGGAAGGAGGATGAGATATGAGATACAGTGCTAAAGTTGGGTATAGATTTACTCGTGAAAAACTTGATGCAGATGGAAACCCTACAAGTATTTGGATTGAAGATATTACTGTCAGAACATATAAAGCTGATGTAATTTCCAATACTTATAGGAATCAGCAAAGTGAAAGTGTTAATGATGATTACAAAATTAACAATAAGTTAAGTATTATCGCTTGTGATGCTTTTACTATATCTCATCTGAATTCTATTATTTATTGTGAGTGGCTCGGAGTTAAATGGAAGGTTACTTCTGTAGATATTCAGAGACCAAGACTCATAATAACTCTGGGAGGTGAATACAATGCGGCCACGAATGGACCTTGACAGTGTATTTAGATCTTTATGTCCACATGTGTATTACCAAACACCAGAATCAATGAAACTTGAGTACCCTTGCATTATTTATAGCAGGAGTACTATTAAAACTCAGAAGGCAGACAATAGATCATATACATTAAATGTAGCTTACGATGTTCGTTATGTTACATATGATCCTGATGATCCTGTTGTTATACAGTTAGCTGAGTTACCGTATTGCAGTCATGGAAAGCATTATGTTAAAGATAATTTGCATCATGACTCTTACACAATCTATTAAAATAAGGAGGAAAAAACCATGGCAAAACTTACATGGGATGAGGCGGCAAAACGTCTCTATGAGACTGGTGTCGATCACGTAGTTCTCTTTCCTATGGACGGTACAAAAGGAAAAGCTGATTCTGGAAGTACCGTTTATACAGAGTATGGTCAGGGTAAGGCTTGGAATGGTGTAACCGGTATTACTGAGAATCCTGAGGGTGCTGATGCAAATGACATTTATGCAGATAACATGAAGTACCTTTCACTGATTTCAGTTGAAAACTGGAAGGCAACTATCAAGGCTTATACATGGCCTAGAGAGTTTAACGCTTGTCAGGGTGAACTTGAATACAATGACGGCACACACATGGGATTGTTCTTTGGTCAGCAGAATCATATGAAATTTGGTCTTGCTTGGAGAACAATTCAGGGTAATGCAGTTAAGGGTGATTCTTATGGTTATAAGCTTCATGTTGCATATGGTCTTACTGCAGCTCCTTCTGAGAAGGATCATGCTACAGTTAATGACTCACCTGAGGCAACAGAGTTCTCATGGGATCTTAACTCAATTCCCGATGCATTTATAAGTACTATAGATCCTCGTACCGAAGAAGTTCTTGCACCTACTTCACATATTGTTGTAGATAGTGTTGAGAATGCTACTGGATATGCAGCTCTCGAAGCAGCATTAATGGGAACTAATAGTACTGCACCTTATCTTCCTACACCTGATACACTTGCAGGTTTAGTATCTTAATGAAAGGAGAAAGAAGACATGTCACAGTTAACATGGGATAATGATGGCGAGAGACTGTTTGAGACAGGTGTGGATCATGCAGTGCTTTACATCATGAATGATGACGGTACATATGCTGATGGCGTTGCATGGAATGGTATCACCGGTATTACCGAGTCACCTGAAGGTGCAGAAGCTAATGACATTTATGCCGATAATATTAAGTATCTTTCTCTGATCTCAAAGGAAGACTGGAAAGGTACTATCAAAGCTTACACATTCCCTAAGGAATTTAACGAGTGTATGGGTAACTTTGGAGTTGGAACCACTTCTGGTGGAACTCTTGGCTTCAAAGCACAGGCAGGACAGCAGAAGAGAAGGAAGTTTGCTCTTTCTTGGAGAACTCGTCTTGGTAATGATACTCTCGGTGATAGCTTTGCTTATAAGATTCATCTTGCTTGGGGTCTTAGTGCAGCTCCTTCAGAAATGGACCATGCTACACAGAACGATTCGCCTGAGGCACAGGAATTCAGCTGGGAAATCAGTTCGATCCCTCCTCAGACAGGTTCAAAGATTCCTGTTGATGGAACTACCACAGAGTCTACAAAGGTTGCAGTTCAGCCTTGCGCTCACGTATTTGTTACAAGCAAAATTGTAACATTTGACGGTGTACAAGATGCAGACAATGACGATATTGCAGCACTTGAAGCTTATCTGTATGGAACTAATGAATCTGCAGTAGGTGAAGGTGATGATACACCTGCAAGAATTCCTACACTTACAGATCTTATTAGTCATTATGCAGATGGTGCATACACTTCGTAATTACAACTAAATAATCAAATGAGGGATAGGCTTAAAAACAGTTTATCCCTCTTATTTTTTTCATTAATTTTTTGTAACAAAATAATCAAAATGAACATAATTTGGGCTTAAAAATACAAGTCACAAAGTAGAAAAGGAGACAATTATTATGTTAAAGAAAATAATAAAGTATACAGATTATAACGATCTTCCTCGTACACAGGAATTCTTCTTCTATCTTTCGAAGAAGGACCTTCAGGATCTTAATGCAAACTATGATGGCGGTCTTCAGGGTCAGTTTAACAAGATAATTAATAACTATGATCAGAAGGCTCTGCTTGTTACATTCGAGGATATTGTTCTTTCAGCTTATGGACTTAAGTCTGAAGATGGTACTAAGTTCATTAAGAATGAGAAAGTAAGAGAAGATTTCAAGTATTCAGCAGCATATGAAGCTTTGTTTGATGAGCTTACATCAGGTGATGATGCAGCAGACAAGTTTGCAGATTTTCTTAAGAAGATTCTCCCTGCTGAATTACAGGCACAGATTGCTAAGGCTGATGCTGAAGGCAAGACAGAGATGCCTGAGATTCTTGCCGAAGTGCTTAAGGATCAGGATGCTGCAAATGCAAAAGTTGTAGATATTAATAAATGAAAACAATAATAGTCAAAGCTTTTAATGTGTTCGATGAAAAGACTGAAACATTTCTTTCAGTTGAAAAGGACACTAAGATTCGTTTGGAAAACTCTCTTTATGCAATAACTGAATGGGAAAAGAAATATAAAAGACCATGGTTTCCGGATAAAAAAGCTAGTGAATCGGCTAGAAAGAAATACGAAGAACAGAAGACACCTGAAGAAATGCTATATTTTATCAAATCTATGATTAGGTATGTTGATGACGTATTAGTTATTGACATATCCGATATACCAGACAGTCTTGTCTATGGACTTTCTGCAGACAACTTTAAAGAAATACAGGAATATTTAGGTGATCCTCAAACGGCTCTTCGTTCTATACCAGAAACTAAACCAGATAAAAAGTCGAAAGGTGATCAAATAAGATTTACCAGTGATAGAATTTATGCTTGGATGGTTGAACAACAAATTCCATTTGAAGCACAATATTGGAATATTAATCGATTACTTAATCTTGTACAGATTGTAAACTACGATAATACTCCAGACGATAAGAAGAAGAGAGCAAAGCCGTACGAAATAGCACAAGACTATGCACGCATCAATGAAGAGCGTTTAAAAGCATCCGGCAAGAAAGGATAAACTATGATACAGTTCACTAGTAAGGGTAGTTGGAAGAAAACAAGGACCTGGCTTCAAAAAGTCATGAGGCATGATCCGTATCTAAATACATTGAGAAAATACGGTCAGCGAGGTGTAGAGGCCTTAAGAAACAGCACACCTATCCTTACTGGTGCTACTGCTGAATCATGGTACTACGATATAATTGAAGAAAAGAAAGGCGTCTATAGGTTAATATGGTGTAATAGTAATCTAGAAGAAGATTGGTTTAATATTGCACTTTATTTACAACTTGGACATGCCACACAATCAGGTGTTTGGGTTGAAGGTATTGACTACATTAACCCTGCATTAGCACCAATATTTAATCAAATGGCTGAAGAAGTCTGGGACGAATTTAGTCAAAATCCATAATATTTTCTTGAAAGGAGGAAACTCGATATGGTCGATATAGATGAACGAGTCGTCCAAATGAAATTTGACTCGAGCGATTTTGAGCAAAAGTCAAAGAACACATTAAGTATACTCGATAAGCTAAAAGAAAAATTATCGTTTAAAGGTGCTGTAGATGCAAGTGCTGAAAACTTTGAATCTATAACTCAAAATGTTCAGAAAATGGCCGACAAATCTTATACCATCCTTGATAGGATGAAAGATAAGATTATAGATAATATTGCCGGCAAATTAGTTAACTTCGTTCAAGAAAATACTGTAGGCCAACTTAGTAAAGGTTGGAGCAAATATGCTGACATGACCACTTCTGTTGCAACTCTGAAATCTCAGGGTTATGCAATGGAGAAGATTACAGATCAGTTAGAGAGACTTAATTACTTTACTGATGAAACTTCATACAAGTTTACTGACATGGTAAGAGAAATTGGTAAATTTACCGCTTCTGGTCAGTCACTTGAAGATGCAACGACCGCAATGATGGGTATTGCAGAATGGGCTTCACTTTCAGGTAAGAATGCAAATGACGCTTCAAGAGCAATGTATCAGTTATCACAGGCTCTTGGTGCAGGACAGATGAGATTACAAGATTACAAATCTGTTCAGAACTTAAACATGGATACAATGGAGTTCCGAAAGAATGCTATTGAGGCAGCTATCGCAGTTGGAACTCTTAAAGATAATTTAGATGGTACTTATACATCATTATTAAATAATAAAATTACATTTAGCTTACAGAGCTTTACAGAATCATTAACTCAGGGTAAATGGTTTAACACCCAAGTAATGATGAATGTATATAAAAAATATTCTGAAGCAGTAGATGAGATCCGTAGCATTTATGAAGAAGGATCTTATATGGATGCTCAGGGTAATTATGTTGAATTAAATACTACTGCAGATGCTGTTAAACAAGTAAAACAAAATAATCAGTATCTTATTAAACAGTTTGAAAAAACAGAACTTAATTCAGAAAGCATTACCAAACTTTTAGGTAAGTGGAAAAAAGTTGAAAAAGTTACTGACATGACTGTTGATGAGTATGCTGAAATAAATGAGCTTACTAAAGAACAAGCTGAACTTCAGTATAAAGAAAAACAAGAAGGTTATGCTGAATATTTAAAAGAATATGCTGAAACATTTAAAGATGCTGAAAAGACAGCTGAAGAGGCTCTTGAAGATTGGCATACATATGTTTCAGAATATGGTATTAAAGCATTCGAGTCGGCTCAGGAAGCTAGAACATTTACAGATGCTATAGAATCTGCTAAGGATGCTGCATCTACTGTTTGGACAACTATTTATACAAATGTATTTGGTGATTATGAGCAAGCTAAAGAAATTTGGACTGATTTAGCCAATGCATTATATGAAATATTTGTTACTAGATTATGGGATTTAAATGATGTATTCGAGTATTGGAAAACTGGTGGACGTTCCGCTATGGAAGCCGAACTTGAATCGTATGAGAAACAGTTAGATAGATTAAAATCAAAATCAAATTTTGGAACTCAAGACGCTGAAAGAGCAGCTTATTTACAAAGAAAGATAGCTGAATTAGATTTTGAATTAAATGCTGTTTATGTAAATGGACAAAAAGTAAGAAAAGATTTGGTTCAGCAGGAAATAGCAGATTATCAAAATGAATTAAAAACTCTTACTGATAAGGCTTCAGAAGTTGCTGTTGATGAAGAAAGAATAGAATACCTTAGAAAAGAAATTGAAAAATTAAGTGAGGTTGTTGAACAAGATATATTTGTTAATGGTAGAACTCAGTTATTTCAAGGTATTTATGCTTTTGGTGGTGGTTTAAAGTCTATAATAATGAATTTCCGAAAAGGCTGGGATGATGTTACTGAAAACAATTCTGGTGGAAAAGCGCTTTTATCATTTAGTGAAAAATTTAGAGCAACAATGTTTCAGTTTTACATAATGATGAAACGTCTCGGAGAGACTAACTTCTATAAAGATATCGCACAAGGCATTAAAAACATAATGGCTCCTTTTAAGGCTTTAATAACTATTATTAAATCAGTAATTAATCAGTTTATGCCAAGTGGTGAAAGTACTGTTAGTATTCTTGCTGCAATTGCTAGAGCATTTGAACGTCTTACATCAAAGCTGGTTCCTTCTCAGGAAACAATAGTTAAAGTAGCTAAAGTTTTAAGAGGTTTAGGTGCAGTAATTAAGTTTATTGCTAAATTAGCATATGCTTTATATATAACTGTAGTAAAACCTGTACTTTCTGCTATTTGGGAAGTTTTAGGTATTATTGTAGATATTGCACTTGAAATTGGTGCAACTCTTGGCGATGCCTTTTATGAATTTGAAGAAGGTGTCGGGCCAATGGAAGCATTAGCATCGGTTGGCGAGACTTTAAGAAATGTTCTTATTGGAATAGTTAAGGTACTTGGGGCTATTGTGGTACAGATCACAAAGTTTGTGGCTCCAGTATTTAATTTCCTTAAGAATACGATTAAAGAACTTGTAGAAAAGATTAAAGGTTTATTCACTGGCGGTAATGGTAATGTTCTTGAAAATATTGCCAATGGTTTCAAAGATATTGGTGACAGAGCTAAGAAAGCATGGACCGAAGGTGAAACATTAGCTGATGTATTTAATAGATTTAAAGGCGGTTCTGGTCTTGGTAACTTTATACAGATGATTGGGGCTATGCTTGACAATCTTATTACTAGAATCGGTAGAACTATTCTTGCTATAACTGGCTTAGATGAGGAAGTTGCTAAGTCAAAGATTGGTGAGGGTATTAAGACAGCTAAAGATATTATTGTTCAGGCATTTTCTATACTAAAATGGCTTTATACAAATGTTATTAAACCTGTATTCCAAATCTTCTTTGATGGAATTAAAAATTCATTAGCAGAAGTTGGAGAAGCATTCAGGTCTGGTGACATTAACTATATGTTGCAAACTATTAAGAACTTGTTTAATACTATTAGTAGTTTGGAAATTTTCAGGCTTATTAAAGTATTATTAAGAATTCTTAGTAGTGGTGGATTACTCAGAGTATTAAAGAATGGTGCTGGAGCTCTTAAGGGTATTGAGAAATACTTTAAAGCGAAAGCAACTAATGAATTAGCAAATGCATTAATCAAAATGGCATTAGCAATTACAATAGTTACTGCCGCAATGACTGCTCTAACATTCTTACCTCAAGATAAACTTGAAACACTTGGTGGCTTATTAATGCATGCTG
>Ga0265298_10012029_pt1 | contig 10069 bp, 12 predicted proteins | sample AusTroGonzalo_MG_3_FD_193486 | JGI IMG/M metagenome (GOLD analysis project Ga0265298, IMG submission 193486) | Bovine rumen microbial communities from tropical cattle in Woodstock, Queensland, Australia - Gonzalo_01 | ecosystem: Host-associated > Mammals > Digestive system > Stomach > Rumen ... | reverse complement strand
GGCAGCGGCGCGTAGTTGAACAGCTCGCGGATCTCGTCGATCGTCAGCACGCCCCGGTCGCCCAGCTGCTGGGCCATCTGGATCTTCGTGCCGGCGCTCATGTACTGCAGGCGGTTCGCGGTGAAGGTGATCCGGTTCCCGCTGTTCCGCTCCCGTTCCGTGTAGACCATCTTCGTCAGCGCTTCGCTCAGTTTGATCGCGAAGGGCTCAATGGATCCATTGAAAAAGGAGTCCAGCACATCCGCCGTTGCTTCGTTGCGGATCACGGACTCCGGAACCCCGAAATAGTTTTCGACCGACGCCTGGATCAGCTTCAGCTGCTCCGCGTCCACCTTGTAGGCGTCCTGCTTCAGCTGCTGGATGTTCGTCATCTGGTTGCCGAACAGCAGCAGGCCTCCGCCGCCGGACTGGAAGTTGTTCTTGTCGAAGCGCTCCCGCTCTTTTCGCAGGTCTTCGTCGAACGCCTTTCCCGTCAGCTGGGCCATGAAGCGGTATGTCGCGCCGTTCTTCACGCCCTCCATGATGCCCTGGTTGTACATCCCGGCCAGCTGCATCGTCGCGTCAAGCGCCGTGTTCTTCTCGCCGAAGAAGTCGTCCTTCAGCTGGTGCTTCGTGATGATCGCGCACTTCTCCAGCTCCATGCTCCGCTTCTGCCCGTTCACGAACTGGTATTTCAGGTACGGCTTCCCGCCCCGGCTGACCACCTCGCAGCTGGAGGGAAGCACCGGGAAGTATCCGGCCACCTCGCCCAGCTTGTCCAGGATCGGCACGATGAACAGGTTGTTCTGCACGTCGTAGATATTGCTGCACCGCTCCAGGAACTGCGCCCAGGTGTACCACTGGTTCGGGGCGCTCTGCGTCGCCGTCCACAGCGTCCGCTTCGCCGTCCCGTCCATCCGGTACTGCAGCTTCGCCACATGCCGGGCCCTGGCGTCCACCGCGGCCCGGACCAGTTCGCTTTCGTAGATCTGCCCGCCCCAGCTGGTGAAACGCGGCTGGTATGCCGTGATCGTCTCAAACCGGGTGTCGCTGCCCGTGTCCGAAACCTTCGGCCTCCCGAACAGCCTGTCAATCAGTCCCATCGCTTTCACCTCGTGTTGCTCAGTTGCGAGCTCATCTCTTCGTAATAGTTGTGCCGCATACAGATCGCGTCCGACAGCGCGGCCATCCCATCGATGTGCTGCTTAGCAGACATCTTTATCAACCGTCTCCGGTTGGTCCCCTCTTCAAACTTCAGGGCGGCGTCCAGCATATGCACCTTCATCAGGTCGTTGTCGTTGATGCACCGGAGCCGGCCGTCCTTGATCATGCCCTCCATGTCGATCAGCACGCCTGTCAGGTTGCTTCCCTGGCTGACGCTCTCCATGTCGAAGCCGTCCGCCTGCATATCCTGAACCAGGTACGCGGCGCTGTACCGGTCATACCCGACCTTCAGCGGCAGGATCTCGTACTGTTTCTCCAGCATATTGAACCAGGCGTGGACGTCGTGATAGTCCACCGTGTTCTCTCCGGAGACCGTCAGCAGCCCCCGCTGCGCGTAGATGCGATACGGAAGCCCGTCCCGCTGTGTCGCCTCGTCGACCTTGTTCGCCGGCATGAAGAACATCACATCGAACCAGGTGATCCCGTCCTTCTCTACACAAATCACACTGGCGGTTAAATCGACCGCAAGGCTGAGATCGATGCCCCCCAGTCCATAGCTGTGTCTCAGATCTTCCAGGGTCATGTTGTAACCGAAGCACTTCTTCACGTCCTGGATGTTCAGCCACGCCTGGCTGCTGTTCTGCTTGATGCAGCAGAACTTCGTCATGAACTCCGCCTTGTTCGCCAGGCTGTCCTCCGCCTTCGCGATCTCCTCCAGGATGTACGCGGAGCTGACGGATACGCCCAGGTTCGGCAGGCTCTTCTGCAGCTCGCTCAGGTCGTTCCATTTGTCCAGGTCGTCGATCAGATAAAGAAAAGGCAGCAGGCGCTTCTCGCGGCTGTTGCCCTGTAAGAACGATGTCCCGCGTTTGAACAGTTCATCGTAAATACCGTCATTGATGTAGTTGGCCGTCGTGATGCTAAGGATCAGCGGCTGCTCCCGGCTGCCCAGCGCGGAGGTCATCACGCTGTACTGTTTGATGCCCTGGTCGCCCACCCAGGCCGCCAGCTCATCGCACACAGTCAGGTGCGGGTTGAAGCCGTCGCTCTTCTTCTCCGAGAAGGCGATCTTCTTCACGGACGTGTTCGTACTCTCGATGTAGATGTCCGTCTTCCGTTTCTTCGTGATCTTCATCAGATCCGGCTCAGCGCTCACAGATTGCCAATAGTCTGAGAAAACGATGTCCGCCTGTTCCAGCTTCGGCGCAAGGAAGAAGCAGTCCGCGCCGCGCTCCCCGTCAGCGTAGGTCATGTACTCCGCGATCCCGGAGGCCAGCAGGCTCTTGCCGTTCTTCCGGCCCATGACGACGAAGACTTCCCGGTACACCCGGACGCCCTTCTCATCCACCAGGCCGAAGATGCAGCTGATCAGCGCCTTCTGCCAGGTCTCGAGCTTCACCAGCTGCGGGGCCAGTTTGCCCTTCGAGTGGTGGCAGAACATCTCAAAAAACCGGATCGCCTTGTTCGCCTTCTTCTGGTCGAAGAAGTACACCTTGTTCTCCAGATCTGAGATGATCCGCTCATATAGCAAACGGATCCAATGACCAACCGTCACGGACCCGTCTTCTATCATTTGGTAATATCTGAGTATCCAGTTTTCCGCTGCCGGCTTAGCCATTCAGGAAGTCACCCAGCTTATCACCCGCCGGCGCGGCCGTCCCCAGCCTGGCGATAATGTCCAGCATCACGCCCAGCGTCTTGTTGGCGGTGTCGTTGTACTTCGGCAGCTGCCCGGCCATCGGGTGCGCTTCCACCTTTTTCTGCCCTGTGGAGCCGATCACCTCAAACGTAAGCCCGCGTTCATCCAGATCAGCCTGGATTTTCCGGATCATTTCCATCTGCCCGGCGTATCGATCAGCGGCGGAGACAAACAAAACGTTGTCTTTTACGCCGTACTGGTCCGCAAGTTTCATAATGTCGTTGAAACTTAGTTTTTGTTTTGCCATCCCCGCGCCTCCTTCCGGAAAAAATGAAAACTTTTGTTAATAGAGAGAAAATGAAAACTTCACCCCGGCCCTGCGCCGCAAACGAAATTTCGTTTTGACCAGGGGGGATCGTGCCGGGGCTACAGGGTAACGTGCCCCAGCGCATCGCACCGCCACCGTTTCGTCCGGTGCTGCTCCGCGTGGCACGCTTCGCACAACGCCATCAGGTTCGATGTGTCCAGCGCAATCATTGGATCGTTCAGGTTATCCGGCGTCAGGTGAATCTTGTGATGCACATGGACCGCCGGCTCGATCAGGCCCTTCGCCAGGCAAAGCTGACAAAGTCCGTCATGCTCCTTCAGCGCAGCAGCCCGGGCCTTTCGCCAGGCTGTTGTTGTGTAGAATCTTTCGATGCTTTCATCGTGATGCACTCACAGGACCCCCCGCGCCTTCATCGGAGTGCGACCCATCAGCTGCGAGGAGTGGCACAGCTGACCCCGTAATTGTGAACAAAGCGAAAGGCGACCAGTCTGCATCTGGCCGCCCCCGGAAAGGAATAGACATGAAAAGTATCCTGCTATACTTTTTCACAGTATCAGTATACTCATAAGTTTACTGAAATTCACTGAAAAAGTTATTTGCTGACCTTATCCGGATGCTTCCTGGCCAGCTGGTCCTCCGCCCTGCTCAGGTAGTAGTACACAGATCTGTCCGTCCGGTGGATCGCTTCGGCGATGTCCTCCGGGCTGTAGCACTCAATATAGCGTAAGCGCATCACCGCCCGGTCGTCCGGGTTCTCCAGTTCGTCGATCAGCGGATCCAGTTCACGCTGCATTTGTTCCAGTTCTCCCAATGTCTCCCGGTATGCCCGCTTCACCTCGTCGATCTGGATCGCGCCGTCAGCGACCTGGTCATGCCCGGCTCCGCCGCGAGGCATCCCCGTCAGCACGGCCGTGATCTTCGTTGCCCTGGCCATCTCCTTCTCGACCTTCCACCGCGCCTTGATCGTGTAGCGCATCAGCTGGCGCATCCGGTACAGGTTGATCATGCCATCACCTCCACAGGACCGGCTTGCCGCAGTACCAGCAGAACCGGCACTTGATCCTGCCGGAAAAGTCCACCAGCGGCTTCCCGCAGCTGCCGCAGACAGCGGCGCCGTCCTGGATCACCCGCCGGATCGGCGCCTGGTCAGCCGTCTCAATCACGATCGCCGGCGAGCCCGGTATGTTGACGACCTTCGCTTTTTTCTCAGCCATGTATATACCTCCATTTCATTTACTAAGGTTTAGCGCGGGGCCGGAATTGAACCGGCCGGAAGTGCACGTTCCCATCAGCCTGGGAAACAGGAGCTGTCAACCTCCATCCTTGTCAGGCTTCCGGATCTTCCGCGTCTGCCCGCGCATACGGCGCCAGATGTCCCGGCGCCCGTGGTCACTCATTGTGAACAGGTTCTTTTCGTTGTTGTACTTCTTCGCCTTTTCCAGTTCCGCTGCGAACGCTTTGTACTTCTCACAGCGGTCATGGCACGCCTGGTGCCGGTCCGGGCAGTCCTTACAGGGCGGCATGATCATTTTTGCTTGTCCTCCCATGTCTGGCTGCCGGGCCTCATGTAGTTGTAGTAGTAATACAACTCATGGATGAAATAATACTTGCCTTCGCCCCGCTCGATCTTGTCGATCAGCCCGTAGGCAAATGCCTCGTCACTGGTGCGTTCCTTATCGGAGAACCGCGTGTCGCCGATGAAGCTCCGCCGGTACATCTTCGACCAGGGCGCGATGTTTATGCCATAATTCGCATGGTCCCAGTAATATCTCCCGTGCGCGTCGTTCGGCCAGATAAACTGGAACGGCAGCAGGTCGGCGTCTGTGTGTGTTGCGTAGTGGTGCAGCCGCTCGAGGACATACTCGTGGATCCACCAGTCGTCGTCATCCAGGAACAGGATCCACTCACCCTGAGCAGCGTCAATGCCGTCATTCCGGGCGAGGCCGTCCCGGCCATACCAGGTGATCAGCAGCCGGTCAGTGTAGCCCAGCGCAATCTTCGCTGTATCGTCGCTGCAGTTGTCCGCGACTATAATCAGCTCATAGTCCTGGAAGGTCTGCATCTTGATGCTGTCCAGGCACTTGTTTATGTGCCCAGCCGCGTTGTGTGCCGGCACGATGATCGAAAAGAATGGTTTACTGTCCATGCTCCGCCTCCCAGTTCTCGTCCAGCATCTTCAGCGCGTATCCGTCCCTGCTCATCAGGATCGGGATCGCCTCCGCCAACTTCTCAAGAGGCCAGTCCCACCAGATGATCCCGCCGGTCGCCAGGCTGAGCGCGTCCATCCTCGCCTTCTTAAAGTGTGCCGGCACTCCGCCGACGATACTGTACGGCGGGATGTCCCTGGTGACCACCGCACCGGCAGCGATCACCGCTCCGTCGCCGATCGTTACGCCTGACATGATCATCACGTTGTTCCCGATCCACACGTCGTTCCCGATCGTGATGTCGCCCTTCGTCGCTGCCGTCTCGCCGTCAACACCCGGATAAACATCTTTCAGCAGCACGTTGAACGGGTACGTGGTCAGCCAGTCCGTGTGATGGTTCCCGCCCAGGTATATCTGTACGTTCGCCCCGATGGAGCAGAACTTCCCGATCGTGAGATTCGTGTCTTCGCCCCAGGTCATGATCAGCGGGTTGCCGTAGGTGAAGTCGCCGATTGTCACGCGATCCGGATCAAGGCGGGCGTATGATGCCCTCAGCCTGGTACGTAGTAGTTCAAGGGCTTGTACTTTGTCCAATGTCTTCACCTCTCTTTCAGTAAGGCCCGTCTTTCCGGGCTGCCAGATGTCTTTCCATCAGCCAGGTATTATATACAGGCGGCCGTAGCCGCTGCGGGATTAACAGCTCCCGCGGGCTGATATGTACCAGGATGTACTGCTCTCAGTCAGTACTTAATCCGGGTAGTAATACTTAGTAGTAGTGATACTGTGACTATGTGTTACAATCATTAAGTTATTTTCACATCTTCACACACATCACACCAAACTAATTTGCTATACGCGCGAGGACGAAAAACATATATGTATTTTTTTATTCATCCTTATACGTATGCTTAAATCGTGTGTGTGGAGGGAAAATGTGAAAATCAAAATGGCAGTTCAACGTTCACCACCGTCCCTTCAGCCGTCTTTTTGCCCTGGTCGACGAACATTTCCTTCTTGAACCAGTACGCCGGAGAGCTCTGCACAACGCCGGGGATTGACGCCCAGACGTCCCAGTGCCTGTTCGTCTCGCTGTGGTTCGTCATGATGAACCCTTTTTTATTGCACCAGCGCATAAACGCGGCCGGCACCCTTCCGCGGTTCGTCATCTGTTCGGCCAGGATGCTCTTTAGGATAACCACGTCCCCGTTCGCCGCGATCCTGCCGTAGACCGGTCCCTTGATCTCGACGCTGTCGCTGTTCCTCTCGTCCACAAACCGGGCGATGTTCGTCACTACCCAGCCAACAAGCCAGTCCTTGATCTTCTCGTTCGTGTCGACCATCTCTGCCGTAGCCAGGTACGGCAGGATGTCCTTCGCCATGAGAGGCCTGTATTTGTTCCCGAAGACGACAGTGCACAGGATCGCGTCACCGACCAGCAGCGCCGCGCCGTAATTCGCCTGTTTTCCCGTAACCTCCGCCGCCAGCTTCTTCATGTTGTGGTTGTAGGAGACCTTGATGACCTCCTTGAAGTCCGGCGCCTCCATGATCTTGTTCACGATCATCCGCCCGGCGTGGCCGTAGTTCTCCCGCAGGATCTCAGCGAACTCGCTCATGCCTTCCTTCCCGCCCGGGATGATCTCGCCGTCAGCCTCGATACTGATAACCCGGTTCACCGCGCCGGCACGGCTGTCCGTGCTGATCGGCTGCTCCCCGTTTGTGATGATCGTGTTCAGCCACTTCGATTGCTCTCTCAGTCCGCCGTCGCGGCTTCCCCTGGCTTTCCCGGTGCCTTCACAGAGCATATAGATGACGTCGTCAAAGTCAGCCGTCTTCTGTATCGTCTGCAGTTCGTCCAGGATCATCGGGAGGTTGTTGCAAAACCCTGCCAGCTGTTCGTTGGCCACCTTCGTTGCGTTCATGGACCGCATGTATCGACCGATCGTCGGGTCAGCCCATACAGACGCCGCCAGCATCGCCGCTATGGTCTTACCTGTTCCACTCTCGCTGGACCATAGGTGAACAATGAAAGGCTGGTTGCTCGTCCACTTCAGGATGACGCTTGCCACGCTCGCCGCCAGGCAGATCCGTGCCGGAAGGCAGACCGGGTCGGACATGATCTTCTCCGCCGTCTCCTTCCAGACGTCAAAACTGCCCTTTTCGTGTACCGCCGCGTAGGCGTCGGCAAACTTCCCGCCGCTGTCGTACTCCACGCCGTCGATGTAGGGAGAAAACCCGCGCCCATCCACCCATCCCAGGTGGCTGACCGTTTCCCGCTTTACGATGTGGTCCCGGTTCCGCTTGTCCATCTCCGCAAGATAGACCACCACGTCCCGCGCGTTCTCGCTGGTGATGTTTAGCCCATACTCGCTCAGCGCCGTGATCGTCTTTGACTGGCTGATCGTTTTCCGGTCGACAAGGTGGACCTTCTTCCACCGTCCGTCCATCTTGTAGCTCAGGTCCAGCAGTTCGCTGCCGGTTTCGATGTTCACATACCGAACCGTCGGAAAGAGCGGGTGCCCGATAATCTCGTAGATCTGCCCCTGTGGTCCGGAGGCCAGTACGGACCGGTTTGTACAGATATAGCTTCCGAAGTCCGGCGCCACGCCGTCCTCCATCATCTCCGCCAGTCCGTCCAACGTGCCCTGTTCGTCCACTTTCGCCCGGTCGCTGTCGCGTTTCGCCTGCTGTTCTGCCTTCTTCGCTTCGATAGCTTTCCGTTTTAGGTCGTTCTTCGCTGCCTTCGCCATCGCCGTGAAGTCGCCGGCTTTGATCCCTACAGAGATAGCCCTCGCCTTCAGGCAGGCCAGTATGCGCTCCCGCGTCAGCTCGTCCTCCGCGGTCTCCAGCAGGCTGAACGCCGCGCCGGATCGGATCGTGTCCGCGTCAAATTTGGAGATTTCGTCCTGGATTGTCCTGTTGTCAAGGCGTTCACTCATGACATTCAATCCTCCTCATCTCCAGATATTGCAGGCGTTCTTCGTAGTACGCTCTCAGCTTTACATAGCCGACAAACGCGAGAGACGGCTCTTCGTCCCGTTCGGGCTCCAGCTGCGCTACGCACTTATCCAGGTACTGCCACATTTCAAACCAGTCCCAGTACTCCTTCTCCATCAGTTCACTCTGATGTTCAAAGCGTTCCCGCGCGGACTCGCGCCGGATCTTCCCGGCCTTGAACAGGAACCGGTCCTTCTGGTTCGGTCCGTCGTCCAGCGGAAGGTTCAGTCCGAACTCGCTGTCAATCCTCCGGATCGCGTCAAACAGGCCGACGCCGTACATCTGCTTCGCCAGGTTGATCACGTCGCCGCCCTTGTGGCATCCGTAGCACGTCCAGCCGCGCTCCCCGCCGTATACCTTCAGCGAGGCGTCCTTGTCCCCGTGCAGCGGGCATATACAGAACCCCTGCCGGTTCACTTTGACACCGTTGTACTCCAGCAGCTGCCGGACCGTAACAGCCGCCTTGATCTGCGGTATAAACATTCGCAGGTCAATCATATCTATCACTCTCCAGCAATTCGATGATCCTCCGCCCCGTGTGTATTTTGTCGCAGAACGCCCACTCGAAGCCGTATTTGTTCCCCATCGCGTGCATGATCCGGAACAGCCTGGGCCCGTCCACCGCCAGCGGAGAAACCTTCAGGCGCGGGTTGTTCCAATGCACCACGTCTTCCAGCCTCTGGATCCGGTTAGAGTGCTCCACCAGGATTATCAGCCTTGCCCCGGCGCGGTTGGCCCGGTCCACCTCGCGGAGGAACCGGGCGCGATCCTGAACCAGGTTGCTCGCCACTTCCAGCAGGTTCTGTTTCCGGTCGATCACGATGCCAGGCCGTTCCGGGTTGAGGTAGTCGCCGAACGGAAGCGCCCGGCGGACTACTTCAACCCCTTCCCGGTCGAAGGTCTTCATGATCCTGACGATGGCCCGCGGCTTCTCGCGGGTATCCACTACGATACGCATCAGAACGGAAGCTCCTCAGTCTCTACGACCGGCATCCCGCTGGAGGCGTCAACCGGCTCTTCCGGGGCGGCCTGACCGGATGCCTTGCCCAGCGGGAAGTCATGGCTCTCCGCGATCAGGTTCCAGTAGGTCTTCTCGTCGTTCCCCTTGTAGCTGTCCATCCGGCCGTGCACGATGATACCGTCGCCCCTCTTGAAATACTTCTGGACGAACGCGCCGCCCTTCCCGAAGGCCACGCAGTTGAAGAAGTTGACCTTCTTCACGCCGTTCTTATCCTTCGGCTCATCAACCGCCACGCTGTACCGGCATTTTTCGATGCCGCTCTGTGTGGTCGTCAGTTCAGGGTCCCTTGTCAGTCTGCCCATAATGCTGATCTTATTCATGAATCGCGCCTCCTTCTTCCATGTCGCCCAGCAGTTCCGGCCCCATCAGCACGCGGCTCTGCCGGCACCACGCGCACGCCTCGCAGCGCTCCGGGTCGATGGCGCCGCTCTTGATCGCTTCGTACCGCGGGAGCACCTGCTCCAGCCAGGCCAGCTCCGCGTCCATCCGTTCCTGCTCGATCTGCACTATCCGGATGTCCGGCGGCGTCTCCTTTGTGATCACCGCCAGATAGCACGGCAGCCGCACGCCTTCCTTCTCTTCGTACAGCCTCTGGTAAATCGCCATCTGCAGCGGCCAGTCCCATGCCGTCGCGAAGTCCACACGGCCCTGCCCAGGCAGATACACGGGAGACAGGTCACGCACGGTCTTCAGGTCGACAATCCGGTCCGCGCCCAGCACGTCGAACTTCGCCTTGAAGGGAACCCCGAAAAGGTTGCCCGTCAGGATCGTCTGGTGGTCGCCGTCCATGAAGTCCA
>Ga0265298_10012028_pt1 | contig 10071 bp, 6 predicted proteins | sample AusTroGonzalo_MG_3_FD_193486 | JGI IMG/M metagenome (GOLD analysis project Ga0265298, IMG submission 193486) | Bovine rumen microbial communities from tropical cattle in Woodstock, Queensland, Australia - Gonzalo_01 | ecosystem: Host-associated > Mammals > Digestive system > Stomach > Rumen ... | reverse complement strand
AGAGTTGCCGCGCCATCCGCATGGGCATGGCCGAATGTACCCCGAAACGCCGCGCCTCGTAACTGCAAGTGGAGACCACGCCCCGATCCGACATGCCGCCCACAATGACAGGCTTGCCTACCAAGGAAGGGTTTACCAGCCGCTCCACCGACACGAAAAAGGTGTCCAAATCCAAGTGTAAAATCGTCCTTTCCATAAAAATTCCTCCTTTTTTTGCCCAAAATGCTTGCATGTTCCAAAAAAGTTGTACTTTTGACGAGTTTTTAATCAAATTTTTCGCCGTAAATTTAATCAAATTATTAATATGTACTTCAATTCGAACATAAAATTTTTGCGCAAGCACCGCAACCGCACCCAAGACGATGTGGCTTTTGCCCTGCAAATGAAGCGCTCCACGCTGAGCGGTTACGAAAACGGCGTCTCCGAACCCAACCTTGAGGCCTTGGTCGCCTTTTCCAAATATTTCGGCATCGCCATTGATACTTTGGTGAAGGTCGATTTGAGTGGCATCAGCCCGAGCCAGCTCTCGCAATTGGAGCGCGGCTACGACGTGCACTTGAAAGGCAGCAACCTGCGGGTGTTGGCCACCACTGTCAACAACGACAACGACGAGAACATCGAACTCGTCACCGAAAAGGCCAAGGCGGGCTATGCCACGGGCTTCGCCGACCCCGAATACATCAAGGTGTTGCCGACGTTCACCATGCCTTTCCTCTCGCGCGACCGCAAATATCGCACCTTCCAAATCAGCGGCGACTCGATGCTGCCCATCCCTGACGGTTCATACGTCACCGGTGAGTATGTCCTCGACTGGACCTACATCCGCAGCGGCCAGCCTTACATCGTCCTCACGCAGGATGACGGCATCGTCTTCAAGATTGTGGAAAACAAAATCGAGCAGGAAGGCAAACTCAAAATGAGTTCACTTAACCCACTTTATCAGCCATACGACCTCGCTGCCGCCGACATCAAAGAAGTCTGGAAATTTGTACATTACATCAGTGCCGAGATGCCCGAACAGCGCGAGAACCGCTTCCGCGAGGAGCAACTGATTCAAACCGTTCAGGAACTGAAAAGGCAGGTGGAGGAGATACAGTTGAAGCTGAATATTTAGTTACACCTATCAAGAAACAACCTGTGCAAAAATTGCACAAGTTCAACAGGAGAGAAAAGTCACAAAAACTTCAAAGTTGATGCATTGTTTCCAACAATCTGTATTTTTGCCAAAAGATGAACAACTTCGCCGCCATAGATTTCGAGACCGCCAACAACGAGCGCACCAGCGTGTGTAGCGTAGGTGTGGTAATTGTGAAAAACAATGAGTTTGTGGATTCGTTCTATTCCCTCATCCAGCCGGAGCCGAACTATTACAACTATTGGAACACCGTCGTTCACGGCATCACGCGGGAGGATACCGAGGACGCGCCTATTTTCCCTTATGTTTGGCAACAAATTGAGCCGCTCATCGAGGGATTGCCTTTAGTGGCGCACAATAGCCCCTTCGACGAAGGCTGCCTGAAAGCCGTAATGCGCTGTTATCAGATGGATTACCCTGACTATCAGTTCTATTGCACCTGTCGCGCTTCGCGCAAGCATTTCGGAAAACTGCTGCCCAACCACCAACTTCACACCGTGGCGGCTGCTTGTGGCTTTGATTTGGTCAACCACCACCATGCCTTGGCCGATGCCGAGGCATGCGCTTGGATTGCTCGGGAAATTCTGTGACTCTATCTGAAATTTCTTGTAATCCTATACTTTCTCTGTTTGCTTTTTCTTCCAAACGAAAAACATCACCAGCCCCAGCAAAGTAATCGCTGCGCCGATGCCGTAGCCCACGGGACGCGGCAGGAGGGAACCCAAACCGCCGTCGGAGGCCTTGGCGACGAAGAGGAAACAGCCCGTCACCATGGTCATGAAGAGGGCGGGGACGAGGGTGATGAGGTACCAGAGTTTACCTTTGTTTTTGCACAAGTAAATCGTGATGGCCCAGAGCGTTACCGTGGCAAGCACTTGGTTGGCCCAGGCGAAGTAACGCCAAATGAGCTGGAAACCTTTTGCGTCAGAGATGCTGTAAACCAAGATGGCGGCTGTAACGGCAAACATCGGTACTGCGATAATCAGGCGGTTCTTGATGGGTTTCTGGTCAAAGCTCAGGAAGTCGGCGATGATGAGTCGCGCCGAGCGCAGGGCCGTGTCGCCCGAGGTGACCGCCGCGCTGATGACACCCAAGATGGTGATGGTGGCGATGACCGGCGTGAACCACGTGTTGGCAATGATACCCACGATGGCGGCACCGCTCTTGCCCGTGACATCTACTACGCTGTCGGGGCCAAAGAAATAGGCAGCGGCAGCGGCCCAGATGAGGGCGACGATGCCCTCGGTGATCATGGCGCCGTAGAAGATGGGACGGCCTTGTTTCTCGTTCAACATGCAACGCGCCATCAGCGGCGACTGCGTGGCGTGGAAGCCCGAGATGGCACCACAGGCAATCGAAATGAACATCATCGGGAAGATGGGGTTGTTGGGCGCGTCGGGATGACGGTTTTGCAAGCCGCTCCAAAGCTCGGGGATTTCAGGCTTGTAAATCAAGAAAGCCACGAAGATGGCCACGGCCATGCCAAGCAGCAGGATGCCGAAGATGGGATAGATTTTACCGATCAGTTTGTCGATGGGTAACAGCGTGGCAATCAGATAGTAAGCCAAGATGATGACAATCCAAATGTAAGGATTCCAACCTTGGGTGAAATTGGCGTTGAGCAAGGTGGCGGGCGTGTTGACGAACACCACACCGACCAAAATCATCAACAGGACGGTGAAACCGCGCATGAACTGTTTCGCGCCGTTGCCGAGGTAAGTGCCGTGGATTTCGGGAAGGCTGCAGCCTTTGTCGCGCAATGAAATCATGCCCGCGAGGTAGTCGTGGACGGCACCAGCGAAGATGCTACCCAGCACAATCCAAAGGAACGAGGCCGTGCCGAACTGCGCCCCCATGATGGCACCGATGATGGGCCCCACACCCGCAATGTTAAGGAACTGGATGAGATAGATGCGCCAAGGCTTCATCGGCACGTAGTCTACGCCGTCGGCCATGGTGGTGGCAGGGGTGGCACGTTTCGGGTCGATGCCGAAGACTTTCTCAACGAACTTTCCGTAAATGAAATAGCCGAGCAGCAGCACGGCAAGGGCAATGAAAAAGGTTGTCATGTCGGTTCAAGTTTTGTTGCGCAAAAATAGGAAAATTGAAGCCTATTCGTGCAAAAAATGTGTACTTTTGTGCCAAATACATCATCGGAAATGAAAAAACTGACTTTTGCTTTCGTTTTTATCTTGTTGTCAATCAACATATTTGCACAAGAATGGACAAACTTGGACAGTAATAAACCTTCTTCACCCAAGGTCGAGTTGATTTCAGAAACCAATGAGGAAATCGCTGTGCATTTCCAGTTGGGCGGCTATTATATTAATAAGGTGGAAACGCCCCAAGGCGAGGCCACCGTCATCACCGTGCCCAAGATGGCTTCCATGCTTGAGGAAGGTGCACCTGACCTGCCGCTGTTTGCCATCCCCGTGGCTATAGGCGACTATGCGGAGATGAGCATCGAGGTTGTCAATGCGCAATATAAAGAGGTTCAAGGCATTGAAATCGCACCTTCAAAAGGCAACTTTAGCCGCGAGATCGACCCAGCAACAGTGTCGTACCGCTATGGCGAGGTCTATACGAAGGATGCCTTTTACCCGTCCATGCAAGCTAGTTTGGATCATCCTTACATCTTGCGCGACCTGCGCGGACAGAACATTATTGTCTATCCTTTCGCCTACAATCCCGTGACGAAGGTGCTGCGTGTGTACACAGAGATGACGCTTATCATGCACAAAATCAGTGAGAAAGGTGAAAACCCGAAAGTGGCGCGTAAGGGCGTTGGCAAACTGGCACCTGAAACCGAGGCTATGTTTGCCCAGCGTTTCGTCAACTATCGCGAGAAAGCGAGCAAATACAACTTCCTTTCTGACGAGGGCGAGACGATGGTCATTTGCCCCGAGCAATACATGGCTGCCATGCAGCCTTATGTCGATTGGAAGAACCAGTCGGGCCGCCCAACGAGGATGTACAGCCTCGCCGAGGCTGGTGGCAACAGCTATGATGCCATCAAGTCGTTTATACTCGGTCACTACGACAACCCTTCGGAAAACTTGTGCTTTGTGTTGTTGGTGGGCGACTGTGCCGACATCACACCCCGCGCGATGAATGGCGGGCGCTCTGACCTCTGGTTCGGGCAACTCGAAGGCAACGACTATTATCCCGAGGTGTTTGTGGGGCGTTTCTCTGCCGAGAGCGTCGCCGACGTGGAGCATCAAGTGGAAAAGGTCATCTACTACGAACGCGACATGACCTCCGCCGCTGACTGGCTTGGCAAGGGTATCGGCATCGGCTCCACCGAAGGTGAAGGTTCTGGCCACAATGGGGGAGAGGCTGACTATCAGCATATTGAATACATTCGCGACACGCTGCTGCACTACACTTACAGCGAGGTGTCGCAGCATTATGCTGGCATAGGCGTGGGCACCAACGCAGCCATGCTCTCTGAAAACTTCAACGAGGGCGCTGGCATCTGCAACTACTGCAACCACGGCTCCACAACGGGCTGGTATGTGGGTAGCTTCAATGTCAACCACATTAATGCCTTGACCAACGACTACAAGTGGCCTTTCATCTGGTCGACGGCCTGCTTGAATGGCAAGTTCGACGTGGATTGCTTCGCCGAGGCTTGGATGCGGACCACTGACAATACGACGGGTGTGCCCACGGGTGCTATTGGCGGCATGTTCAGTTGGATCAACCAACCGTGGCAACCGCCGATGACGGGACAAGACGAAATGGTCGACGCGTTGTGTGAGTGGCGCAGCGCCGACCAGTTTCATCACACTTTGGCGGGTGCTTCGCTCAACGGCAACATGAAAATCTTGGATTTACATCCTTCTGACCAAGGCGCGACACACAACACTTGGATTCTCTTCGGCGACCCCAACCTGATGCTGCGCACCGCTACTCCAGAGCCTATGAATGTCGTTTGCCAGCCTGAAGTCATCTTCCTCGGACAGAGTGAGTTGCATCTTGTCGCCGATGTGGACTATGCTTTGGCGACGCTTTCGATTGATGGCAACGTGCTTTGTAGCACACCCATAATCAACGGCGAGGCGACACTCACCTTCGAAAGCCCTTTGGAGACTGGCACGGCACAGTTGGTGGTCGTTGCCTTCAACAAAGTCACTTATGTCAAAAATATTGACATCATACCCGCTGACGGTGCCTATTTGGTTCTTGACAGCTATTCCATCAACAGTGCGAGCGGCCAGGCCGAATATGGAGAGACGTTTACCATGAATGTGACTGTCAAGAACATTGGAAACGAAACAGCCTCTGATGTTTGGGTCAGACTTCTCTCTTTATCGCCATACGTCGAGGTTTTTGACGATGTGGCCACCATTCCTGCCATCGCCCCTATGGAGACCTACACCATTGTTGAAGGCCTGCATGTCAAGGTGGCCGACTTGATTGAGGACGGAACCCAAGCCGAGTTGGTCCTCGACTGCCATGAGGAATACTACGCTTGGGCCAGCAACTTCCTCATGACACTTCATGCGCCCAAGTTGGTACTGGCCGATTTCCGTCCGATAGGCAACGTCAGTCCTGGACAAAACGGTACACTGTTGGTGAGTGTTCGCAACGAAGGCTCGGCGGCATCGCATAACACACGTATGGAGCTTTACAGCAGCTCGACCGACATCACCTTCGACCAGACGGCACTTTACCTTTGGAGCATTCCCGCAGGGGAAACCGCTACAGCCTATTCCCACTTTACGGTTAATGGTGGCGTCCCGATGGGCAGCTGTTATGAGATGATGTATGTCGTTGAGGCAGAACAGTATATATTGGACGGGACGGAGTTCCTTAATGTCGGAGCCTCCAAGGAGACCTTCGAGACGGGCGACTTCACTGCCTTCGACTGGCAGACCCTTGGCGGCGCATATTGGTTTATTGATGACAGCAACGCGAACACGGGAACCTATAGCGCACGGTCGGGTGTTATTGGTCACAACAACTTATCCACGCTGCAAGTAGAGATGGATGTCACTGAGGATGGCTCCATCAGTTTCTATAAGGCAATTTGCACAGAGGCCAATTTTGACAAACTTACCTTCTACATCGACAATACTGCTATGGGAGAATGGTCGGGCGAAGTCGATTGGAGCCGAGAGACCTTCGCTGTGAGTGCCGGAACGCACAAGTTCAAATGGATTTATATGAAAAACGGTTCGGGCAGTTACGAAAAAGATGCCTGCTGGATCGACGACATACAATTCCCCGCTGCTGCCATTGTTGAGATACAACCTGGCCCTGAGTTGCAAGCTACTGTCGACCACAACCGCGTGACACTCTCTTGGGACAGCATGGGCTCGGGTTATGAGTACATTGTCCGCCGTGATGGTGAATATCTAACTACCCAAAGCACAACGAGTTATACGGAAGTCCACGGAGACGGTGTCTATCTTTATAGCGTCACGGCGAAACACCAAGACCGTCTTTCCGCGCCGTCGTATCTCCTTGTGGAGGTGGGCGTTTTGGGCGTGGAGGAGATTAAAGAGGAGGTCAGCGTGTATCCTAATCCGACCAATAGCGTGCTGTTTGTGGAAACTCCATACGCCGTGGCACAATACCGCGTTTTCAACCTAATGGGACAGCAAATCCTTTCGGGAAAGGCCTCGGGAACCCTGCAAATCGATTTCATCAGTCGACCAAAGGGTGTGTATGTGCTGCAAGTCGTCAGCGAAGGCCAAATGGTAACGCAAAAGATTATTGTTCAATGAGTTATTTGAAGTCGAACACCTTGTTTGAGCAGATTCGGACGGAAAACATCTATCAGTGTGTGCCGCGTCCCATACTCATCGCCGACCATCTGTTGACCCCTGACAACATCGGCGCGATGATTCGTTTGGCCGACAATATCGGTGCCACGGAGGTGTGTTTTTTGGGTAGGGAAGAAGACCATCGTTTGGGCAAGGTGCGCCGTGCCGCTGCTTCGAGCCGCGACAACATCAAGTGGTATTTCAGCGAGGAAACCGATTTGCGGAAGATTGTTCCCGAAGGAAAGAAAATCGTCGCCATTGAGACTGCCGACAATGCCACTTGCATTTATGACACTCAACTCCCTGAAAATGTGGCGTTCATCGTGGGCAGCGAGAGTCACGGCTTGAGAGATACGTTGTTGGCGCAATGCGACCAAGTGGTCTACATCCCCGTACCAGGCCCCACGCGCTCGCTTAACGTGAGCCACGCCGCCGCCGTCGCCCTGTTCGAGTGGCAGAGGCAGATGTCCCGTGTCCCGCAGTCCCGCGTCCCGCGTCAAAAAACATACAAACATATCTTCTTCGACCTTGACCGTACCCTCTGGGACTTCGACGCAGCCGCAGAAGTGGCTTTCGAGTGCATCTATGAGCAATACAATTTGAAAAGCCTCGGCATCCCTAATGCGCACGAGTTCCACGAGGTGTATCATCCGCTGAATGAACAGCTTTGGGTGCTATACCGCGCCGATAAAATCACGAAAGACGAACTTAATCGTACCCGTTTCTTGAAGCCTTTGGAGCATTACGGCATCCACGATGTTGAACTGGCTGACCATTTGAGCGAGGATTATGTGTATTGGTCGCCACGCATTGTGAGGCTCGTTCCTGGTACGATGGAGTTGTTGAACTATCTGAAACCGAAATACCATTTGCACTTGATTACCAACGGTTTCCAAGAGGTGCAGCACACCAAGTTGAGTGGTTCGGGCATGGAGCCTTATTTCGAGACTTTGACCGTATCGGAGGAAGTTGGCGTAAAGAAGCCTAACCCCGAGATTTTCCGTTACGCCTTGCGGAAAGCTGGTGCCATCTCTGAAGAAAGCCTGATGATTGGAGATGAGATGGCCGTCGACATTGACGGTGCTCGCGCTGCAGGCATGGACCAAATCCTGTTCAATCCGAGCGGACAACTCGTTGAGGGTGAACGGACGTTTGAGGTGAAAAGTCTGTTGGAGATAATGGAGATCCTTTAGTTTCTCTTCCGCTGAAAGTTTCTTCTCGCCTCGCTATAAATCAAAAACACCGCCGGTTTCTTGTTCAAATCACCTTTGAATTGCTTCCATGAGGCGATGTCTTGGCTGATGATTTGTTCGTCGTCGCAAGTGAGATTTGAGGCAATGCAGAGCCGCGTCGACGGATGCAGGTTCTTGCAGAGGTCTTGTAGCATGGCGTTGTTGCGGAAGGGAGTCTCGATGAAGAGCTCCGTTTCGTTGTTGGCCAACGAGCGGCGTTCCAAGTCTTTGATGGCGTTTTGTCTTTCTGGGCTTTTGATGGGCATGTAGCCGTGGAAGGCAAAGGCTTGTCCATTGAAGCCCGAGGCCATCAAAGCAAGGATCATGGCGTTGGGTCCGACTAACGGAACGACTTGTATGCCAGCGGTATGTGCCAAATCCACAACCAAGGCGCCTGGGTCGGCGACACAGGGTGTGCCAGCTTCGGACATCAAGCCCATGTCTTCACCTTGCAGGCAGGCACCGAGATGTTCCATCAGGTCGAGGTTACGGGCATCGTGCTTGTCGAGTTCGATGAATTCGATGTCATCGATGGGGCAGTCCATCCCGATACGGCTCAACACGCGGCGCGAGGTGCGAGTGTTTTCCACGACAAAGTGCTTCAACCGTTTCACAATTCGCAATGTGCCTTCAGGCAACACCTGTTCAGGCTTGGTGGCACCAAGCAGGTTGGGAACCAAGTAAAGTTTTCCGAAGTTGTTGGCAATCATCGCTTTGGGAATTATAGGACGATTTTCTTTTCGATTTCAGCCATCATTGCCTTGAACTGTTTGTCGGTTTCGAGGCGGTCGCTGGTGGTCTTGCAGGCGTGGTGAACCGTGGCGTGGTCCTTGTTGCCGCACTGCTTTCCGATGGCGGCGAGGCTGGTGTTGGAGTATTTTTTTGCCAGGTACATTGCGATTTGGCGGGCCTGCACTACCTGTTGTTTGCGCGTCTTGAGGGCCAGCTGGTCGGCGCTGATTTTGAAGTAGTCGCACACGACGTTGATGATGTACTCCACCGACAGCTCCTTGACGCTGTTGCGCACGAAGCGGTCGATGATTTGCTGCGTCATCTCGATGGTGATGGCTTTCTTGTTGATGGACGACTGCGCCATGAGCGAAATCATCACGCCTTCCAGCTCGCGGACGCTGGTACGCAGGTTGCTGGCGAGGTATTGCACCACATCGTCAGGTAGGGTGATGCCGTTGGTGTAGAGCTTCTCACGGATGATGGCAGTGCGGGTAGCCACGTCGGGGATTTGCAGGTCGGCGGTCAGGCCCCACTTGAAGCGTGACAGCAGCCGCGTCTCGATGTTCTGCAAGTCCGATGGGAACTTGTCGCTGGTGATGACAATCTGCTTGTTATTTTGGTGCAAGTAGTTGAAAATCTGGAAGAAGACCTCTTGTGTGCCCGTCTTTCCCGCAAGGAACTGGATGTCGTCGATGATGAGCACGTCAATCATCTGGTAGAAATGAATGAAGTCGACGCGGTTATTATTCTTTGTGGCGGTAAAATACTGGTTGTAAAGCTGTTCCGCTTGTACATACAGCACCGTCAGGTCGGGGTGGAGGCGTTTGGCTTCCAGACCGATGGCGTGACAGAGGTGGGTCTTGCCCAACCCCGTTCCGCTATAAATAAGTAGCGGGTTGTAGGCCGTGCCACCAGGTTTGCGGGCCACCTCAAGCCCACACTGACGCGCCACGCGGTTGCACTCGCCCTCGATGAAGTTATCGAAGGTGTAGTTCTCGTTGAGCTGCGACTCGATTTGCCGTTTTTGCAGTCCCGGGATGACGAAGGGGTTGATGGGGCCTTCCGAGAGTTTCTCGGGCGCGGGTCGTCCGATGGGGTTCTTCGGGTTGTTGCGGTTGGAACCGGGCATCTCGATAGTGAACGACTTGTCGGTGCTGTCGGCCTCGATGCGGTAGTTCAGCTTGGCCTCGGGACCAAGGAA
>Ga0265298_10012027_pt1 | contig 10071 bp, 13 predicted proteins | sample AusTroGonzalo_MG_3_FD_193486 | JGI IMG/M metagenome (GOLD analysis project Ga0265298, IMG submission 193486) | Bovine rumen microbial communities from tropical cattle in Woodstock, Queensland, Australia - Gonzalo_01 | ecosystem: Host-associated > Mammals > Digestive system > Stomach > Rumen ... | reverse complement strand
ACCGACGATCTCGAAATACTCCTCCTCGGTGATCCAAGCTTTGACAACGGCATTTCTCACCCTTGCCTTGTTCCATAAACCGGAATCATAATAATTCTTTACCTTTTCAAAATTCTTGCTATGTGTCATCTTTCTATACCTCCCCTATTTCAAGATCAACATCGGTCATCATTGCGATATACTCGATGTTCGCCTGGATTTCTCTCTGACGCTGGACATCCGCCGGGATCTCCCGGATGATAAACCACCATTCGCCAGGAACGAACTCACGGATCTGAATCAGCTCGCAATTTGTGAGCGTCTCTTCGGTCTCACCGTCCGAGATCGTCACGCTGGAGAGATTCCCCTTGAAGATGTCCTCCGTGATCTCACTCTTTGAGATGTAATTGTTGCCATTCAAGACAAGATCCGAGATCTTTGTCCCGTCGGCGAGTGTTATTTCAAACCTTTCTTCCATTTTAGCTCCTTTCCGAAAAGCTCTTGATATAGAGCTTTCATGTTTTTGATCTGTTCTTTTGACATGATGCGAGCGTATGATCCCATCCAGGAACGACACGCTTGTTCAATTTGCGGATATGTCATCACCCCCTTTTCAAGTAGTCTCTTATATGCTTTGATCTTCCGTCGCTCTCTTGTGACCGACTTCGGATTGATGCGCTTGACCACCTTTCCGGTATCGGAAAGAAAATATTTGATTTGAAGATATGTGAAAGTGTCCGAGAGTTTGCAAATCCTCGTTTTCTTCGGATTGATGAAAAATCCCATCTTGTCAGCTTGCTCACATACACCCTCGATCGTCTCCTCGATATAGTCCCGGCTTTCATGTATCATATTCATATCATCCATATACCGACCATATTTGCGAAAACCTCGGACAATCGTGACATAGTTGTCGATCGGTGTCGGTGTGAACACTCCGATATTTTGTGAGACCTGGTCTCCAATATCAACGGACTTTCTCATCATCTTCTCACCGGTTTTCAGCTCATCCGGTATCGTCTCATAATACTCGACCGAATTGAAACACTCGGTCATACATCCGGCATATTCCTCATCGGACATATACGAGACATCGACCTCGAATGACGGGAGAATGACATCTTTGAGCACCCACAATGAAAACTCATCGATCTTCGGAGCAATCGCCTCCACAACCTTGTCATGTTGTATGTTGTCATAGAATTTCGAGAAATCCATGAAAGCGACATATCCGTCGTTGCTCCGGTGCTCCAGCCAATAATTGTGAAGATCCCTCTCGAATTGCCTCCTCGCAAAATCGATCCCTTTTGGCTCGCTCCGTTGTTATAAATCAAATACGGATCGAGAGCCGGAGCGAGGATGTTATCACATAGAGCATGACGAACGACACGATCTCTCATGCGTCCGCCGTGAATGTGTCGGATCTTTCCTCTCTCATTGAGAGTGAACTCGGATCCTTTCGATGTTTTATATTCCCTGGACAAAAGCTCGTCTTGAATAGCGGTCAGCTCCGAGAGAACATCGATCTCAAATCTTTGTGGCTCCTCTTTCCACGAACTACCTTTCATTGAAGCAAGAAACGCATCGTATAGCACATTCATATCCGCTATCGTTTCCATTATTCACTTTTCCTCATAAAATCGTGATCCTTTCGGTTAAGCTCCGGATAGCTCACAAACTTATTCGATCGCATAGAGCAAACCGTCACGAACGGCTCCACGGTTTCCCGTGCTATCATTTAGCCTTTCGGCAAGGATGACTTTTCCTTTCGCAATGAATGTCCGCCTATCTGTGAGGACTTATTTTGACATCATCGAAATCCGGACGGATCCCATTAGAGTTGGAAGCGTTGTTATTGTTCGCATTACCGTTATTGTTGACATTAGCGAAATTAGTCGATGTGACTACATCACGCAACCACCAATTACCACACACAAAAGTCACCCCGTACATTGTCATTGTGTTTTCTTATTTTTCAAAAGCCTATTGTCCGCCGTTCTCACACCCTTATATAATGCGACTTGTTTGTCGATTGCCTTACCAAACCTCGTGAATTTGTTGATGTCAACCGGAAGCACCCGGATGATATAATTCAATTCTTGTTTCAAGACATAACATTCGGCGATCGCATTGTCGATGTGTTTGCGTCGCTCACAAAACTCCTGGATCTTCGCCGGTGTCTCGGAGGGATAGATCGAATTTCCGAAAGTGAACTCGGATTCGATCTCCCTCATGATCGAGAGCACCGCATCACATTCCTTGTCGATAAACCATCGATGAAATGATTCCGCTTTCTTTGTCCAGCGAGCAACAACCTCATCAACATTCGGATTTGATTCATGAGCTTTTCGGTATTTCTCGATCTGATCGAGATGTTTCTCATGAGAGAAACCGAAATCATTGAGCATGAGCTTCGTGATCTCATTCCTCAAATTGATGAAATGGTGTTGAGCTTCAAAACGGCTTTCTTTTCGTCGGCTCAATGGTACGGACATTTCGCAACCTCCCTCGTGTCCGGGGACAAGCCCCGGAGATTAACAGATTGCGAAAGCCGGACGGATCCCATAAGAGCTGGAAGCGTCGCTATCGTTCGCACCACCGCTACCGTTGACATTAGCGAAACGAGTCGATGTGACTACATCACGCAACCACCAATGACCACGAGTTGTGATGAGATCCGGACGCTTTGCAAACAATTCGAGCTGGGTTTTGTCGATTCCGACCTCATAAAGATGACCGTATGTTCCAGGCTTTGAGCATACACAATGACCATAGACCATTGTTTCGTTCATGAGATCGATGTCCGAATCAACCCAAGCCCAGCCGGATGATGCACCATTTCCATCGACGGCATTTGCAAAGATCTCTCTATGAGTGAGGATGTTTGCGGATCCGAAATCAGCCTGGATGATCGCCTTGATGTCAGCAAGAGCCGTGTTGCTATTTGCACCGGTCTTGAAATCTGATCCAGCGTATGCACCGGTGACAACATTGCCGTTGTTCATCTTTCCGCTTATGAGCGAAGATGATGCTGGAACAACGACCGCATGATGTGTCGTGCATTCCGTGTCTCCGGTGTGGAGCCAATAATCAAGATGTGCGATATAATACACATGACCGTTGATCGTGAGATAACCGCCGACCTTGACCTTTTCAAACTTTCCGGAAAAGATGTCCGCTTTCAGATCGGCGGAGTATGATGTTCCGAGATCTGTGAGATCGAGATATTTCCTCTGGATAGCGTGGATCGTTCCGTCCGCATCGACCTCGATCGTCTTTCCGTCCGGTTTTACCTTTCCGGCTTTGAGGAGTGTCGCAATCGAGCCACCCTCTAAAGCGTCGGCGATTCGCTGACCGGTTTCATCGGTCATCAAAAATTTTGTGGATTCTGACATTTTTCAAATACCTCCTTATGAAATAATTATTGTTTGAGCGATCTTCCCGTCCACCACGGAGAGACCGAGACCGCCAACCGTTGAAAGAGCGTCATCGTGAGATTTCAACGCTCCGTCTATGATGTCCATGTTGTCATTCTGATCATCGACATCATAAAAGTCCGTTGATTCCGGCTTTTTCAATTCATAGTTTGTGGTTTTGTTCATCTTATATCCTCCTTATGACCATATATTTGAATGCAATTCCTCGTGAGTGTATGCGTGCATTTCACCATGCGTCCACGAGTTGTTGTATATTCCGTATGTGTTATACAGAATAATGATCGAATATGTCATATTCATCGGGAGCATATTTTCGAGGAGCTGATCCACATCGGCGAGCATCTTCACGCTCCGGAGAGCGAGAGACACATCGATGTTCAATCGATCCTCATCCACCTCGATGAAAATTCCATCCGGACACAATGTCGTGAGCTTGTTCACAATCACCCGGTATGAATACGGGAGACGCTCCAGGACTTTTGTCTTTATACGGAAGCGACGATCTTCGAGAGTGTCATCCGTTGCCGGTGAGATTTTGAGGATCTTCTCCCATCGGATGATAAAATCCTCGTGCATATCTTCGAGGAAAATGTTGTCATCGAGATGTTCGACCGATGCCTCCAGCTCCTCGCCTTGATCATCGTTGATCTCGTAAATCGTGGCAATGTCCGGGATCTCACGAATGATCTCCGGTGCATTAAACTTCATCATTGATCGTCACCTCCCCCAGCGTCGGGATCTTATCGAAAGTGATCACGAGATTTTCCTCTTCACCGTTGATCGTGGTGTCCGCTACATCGAGCACACCCTCAACCGTGAGGATCCTCGCTTCGATCTGTGAGATTCTCACGCTCATCGAATTGAGATCATTTCCCTCCCATTCAGCTCGGAGAAGAGACAAATATCCCTCGATCGCCTCCTCGATCGCCGTTTGTGTTCCCTCGACCGTGTACCCGTCATCATATGTCACGGTGGTCGCAATATTGACCGTTTGAGCGGTCACTCCGATGATCTGAACATTGTGACAGATCGGAGCCATTCCATCGCCCTCACCGTGATTCTCTTCCGGATCCACCGCCGTTTGTATCTGATCGATGAGGCTCGATGATGGAACACCGAACTCCGATGAGATCACATAAATGTTCACCCACGGAGAATCCGACGCTCTTCTTTTTGGTTTGCATCCACCGACACCGGAGATCGCATCCACAAAAAGACGATAATCGGCTTTGTTGCCTCCGAAAGCGGTCGAATTGAATGAATCGAGCACCCTTTGACGGAACTCTTCATCATCCTCGTCATCCGTACCAGGAACAAGGATCTCGGTGATCTCACCGCCCTGGTATTCATCGATATAATCAACCGGATCCAGCTCGCCGAGAGTGGCATTTGCTTCCGTTCCCACGGTCTCACACTCCAGCTTGTAGGAATACTCTTCGCCGGTGATCCTCTCTTTCACGATATAGGTATAATCTTCGCAAGTGAGAGCCTCGCCGATCTCGATCTCCTGGGAGAACTCTCCTTTGACAACCGGAGCCGTTGCGTAATGATACGAGATGCCACGCTCTCCGGCATATCTGATCAAGTGCGAAATGTCTTGTGTGTCCGGGAGCATATTGTCCGAAAGATCGTCCATGTCTCCGTAAACCTCTTCGAGTTGCTCGGCGATCTTCGCACAAGCGTTATACGCAAGAGATCCCTCATCCGTCCGGACATCCGCTCCGAACTCGGACATCATCTCGCTCATGATCGTTTCAAAATTGCGATCATCAAACATTGACCGTCACCTCCTCGTCACCATATATTGTGATGATCCGGAAGCTGATCGTCAGACGATCGCCCTTGATCTCACAATGAAAATCTTCAATCCCCTCAATATCCTCATCCGGAGCAAGAGCATCCTCGACCATTCTTTTTGCCTCGGCTTCAACATATGCCGGATCATAATTCTTTCCGATCAGCTCCGAAAGCTCGTTCCCATGCTCCCATGAATATTGTGGATAGTAATATCGATCTGTACCGAACACGATCATCACTCTTTGCTTTATCGCATCCAGCCCGGTGATGATGCGTCCGGTGAGTTTTCCCGTTTCGAGATCGATCTCGTAATCGGTCGGCTCTTTTCTTTCCTCCACTTCGATTTCGATCTCATCATCTTCGATGTCAAAAGGAAACATTATCCGCTCACCACCTTTTCAATAATCACATACTTGTCATCAGCTACCCGATAGCAAAGAACAAGATCGCCTTTTTTGAGTGTTGAGTGGATCTTCATCTTGTTTTTGCTGACATCGATCTCATGATAATGAGAAGCAAATTCAGCGTATCCGGTTCCGCCGGATTTCGTTTGTGTTTTCCAATTCTCAAAAGAGACCTCAACCTCTTGATCGAGGAGATGCTCGGCGATGTAAAGATCATCACCCTCAAATTCCATCCCCTTGATTTCAACCTTGTCCTTTGCGGTCATTTCACCTAAAACGAGAGGATCCGGATTGTTCCGGCTCCCCTCTTTTCTCATCACCTTGATGAGCTTCTCCATTCCGTTCATACACTCACCGCCTTATGTGATCCAGCATTTCGCACACGCTTTATATTTGCGCTTGCCTTTGTTCTTGCCTTTTTCGATCTTGATCTTTTTCAGCTCCGCAACGCTGGATGTCTTGATGTTGTTTTTACCCTTGCAAGCCGTACATGATTTCGATGAGTGATACACGCTCGATCCGTCGAGATAATATGCGTTTGCTTTGTTCGTGATCTCTTTCTTTCCTTTGTCCTTTGTGGAGTTTGCGTTTGTTTCCTCCATCTCATTGTCCCAGGACAAGGAAAGCGACATCGTGTGAACACCGTTCTCGAATGTATGCGAATCACTCGTGATGTAGAATTTCCCAAAAAGACCGGTCGCTTTGTCGTGGATCGTGATGCTTCGTCCGGAGATCGCCCGGACATCGCCGATCGCTTCGACGGTTGCCTCTTTCGTGATACCGACGAGCAACGCTTTCGCTTCCTTTTTAGCGTCAACACCCTTTTCTTTCTTATAGGTTGCTTGATATGTGCCATATGTTGACACTTGCTTTTTGTTCTCCACCTTGCCGATTTGTTTCAAACTCGAATTATAGATCCGGACGAGATCGACCATGTTGTCGGTCGTGTCGTGATAGGTGGCGGATGTGATGTCCACTTTCTGATCGAGAGTGACCTTTGAATCCTTTCCCTTTTCAACGACCGAGACCTTTTTTCCCACCATCACCGGCATATACTTCTTTTTGGTTTTGGCTTTCGCCTTGCGATACACCTTGATGATAATGTCATAAATACATTGATCCTCAAACCACATCGACGCAATGTTGAGCTTTGTCTTTGCGAGAGCGGTTGTCCCGATTCCCAGCTCTTTACACACCGCCGTCGTGATCTTCTCCGGAGACTTGTTCTTGAACTTCTTTGTGGTGTTGCTCCGGAGCAAATAGTGCATGAAATCTCTTGCGGTGTATGTGGTCGTTCCGGCTTCCGCTGGTTTCTGACGATCCGTGACCGTCCCGACGAAAAGTTGTGTCTTGTCATCGTAAAGATAGACAAGATCACCGAGCTTGATCGGAACATTCTCGAAATTCTTGTCATACGGATTCGACGGGATCTCGAAAGCGATCTCCCTTGATGCCTGGTTATCCGTTCCCGACCAGGTGACCGATGTGAATTTGATCCATGTGTCTTTCCACCTCAATTTGATCATACTTTCACCACCACCTTGAATCCGATGAGAGCGGTCTTTTCATCGACCTTTTTCGGCTCTTTGTTCTTGTTTGCCTTTTTATATTTCCGGATGTACTCCTTTTTTGCGGTGCTTATGACCTTTGAATTTTCTTTCCGGACGGCTTTCCACTTTGTAGATTTGCCGAGCACATTCTTCGTCACCTTTTGCCATGTGTCACCCTTTTTCCACTTCACCGACTTCGATTTCGGATCTTTCGCCGTCCTCGTTGTCGATGATGTGACCTCACGAAACTCTTTGATCGTGAGAGTGTACTTCACATCACCGTTGCGCTCCTCTTCACCATAGACGAACTCTTCGATCGTACCGAAAAGATTGATGCTCGTTTCCGTGATCGTGAGATGGATCGTCGTGTTTTTCTCATAGAGAGATTTGAGCTTTTTGATGTAATAGTCAAAAGGATCCTCCGGAGTGCATCGACAAAACTCATATGGTTGAGCCGGAAAAAAGGAAGAGATCCCTATTGAATAGAGACCTCTTTTTCCTTTTAGGTTTATTTCTCCGAGATCGTGGATGTAAAGTGATGTATTGTTTTGCGCTCCACCGATTTCAAACGATTCCGGATTCACCGGGAGGTGAATTTCGTTTGAATCATTATCCCACTTGATGTAAATGTCCATTCATTCACCCCCTAATAAGCATATGAGAGATCAGCTCCGCCCATATTGTCGGAGAGCTTCTCCAGGCGATCACCGAGAGCATCGGCGAGCTTGTCAATGTCAGCATCCTCACGGATGATGATCTGATCGGCGAGCTTCGGGATGTTGACCGTCATTCCGGCTCCCTTGCTTCGTGCTCCGTCCTGGTATGCCTTTTGAACGCTCTTGTCGTGAGGATATACACGAGAGCCTCTCGGAAGATCAACAATCTCACCTCCACGCTCGGAGATCTGTGCGAGACCGCCTTTCCATGCAACCGTACCGACGGCGAGTGTCGGGATCTTCGGAATGTTGATCGAGAAATCTTTTCCTCCGATACCAGGCACCCAATCCGGGATTTTGATGCCGATCTTGTTGATTCCGGAGATCGCTCCGTTTATGATTCCGATGACACCGTTGATCGGAGCTTTTGCAAGTCCGACGAGTGCCTGGAATGTTCCGGCGAAAATGCTCTTGACACCCTCCCAGGCTTTCGACCAATTTCCGGTGAAAACACCGGTGATGAAATCGATCAAGCCACCGAACACTGTGAGGATTCCGGAGACGATCGTTGACATACTATTGATGAATTGCTGGAAATATCCAATCGCTCCACCGATAACCGCTCCGAGATATACTTGAAAAACGGTCATGAAGATCTCTCCGATCTTCGAGAGCACCGGTTGAACAACCGTCCACAATTCTTGAAGTTTGCCTCCGATCTCCATGAACTTGTCACCGACCGGAGCGAGCTTCTCTTTGACACTCTCAAACGAAAAGCCCATGTCCTCGGCAACCGATTTCACATAACCGAAAACCTTTTGAGCCACTTTCTTGATCTTGTCCCAATTCTTGATGACAAGGATCGTCGCAACCACGATCGCACCGAGCACGAGGATCACGATTCCAGCCGGAGAAGTGATCAGCCCAGCGATCGAGCCGAATGTTTTGAGTGCCTTTCCGAGTTTACCAACAACGGAGACAACCTTTCCGACGGTTGTGACGGTCTTTCCAAAAATGAGGAGCATCGGACCGATCGAAGCGACCACAAGAGCGATCTTGACGATCATTTTCTTTTTCTCCTCGGAGAGACCGTTGAATTTCTCCGTGATTTTCTGTACCCATTCCACCGCCTTTTTGATGTACGGTGTCAGCAATTCACCGAAAGAGATCGCCAGGGATTCCGCCGATGATTTGAGGATCGTGAGCTGACCGGCGAGATTATCATTCGCCGTCTTATACATCTCCTCACAAGCTCCGTTTGAGTTTTGGATCGCTTCCGTGAGCTTGTTGAAATCATCATCCGATGAATTGACCACGGCGAGGAGACCGCTCATTCCGGTTTTACCAGCGAGCATTGAAGCATATTGAGCCTTTTGCTCCTCCGTCAGCTTTGCGAAAGCTCCTTTTGTCTCCATCATCACGGTGGCGAGATCTTTCATGTTACCCTGGTCATCCGTGAGGGATATGCCGAGAGCCTCCATCGCCTCCGCCGATTGCTTTGTCGGTGATGCCATTCTCGTGATCCAGCTTCGGAGAGCCGTACCAGCGGACGAGGCTTTCACTCCGGCATTTGCCATCAAGCCGAGAGCGAGAGATGTGTCCTCGATCGAGTATTTCATCGCACCAGCGACCGGAGCGACATATTTGAACGATTCGCCGAGCATTCCGACATCCGTGTTTGCGTTGGATGCGGTTTTTGCCATAACATCGACGAACTGTTGTGTGTCTTGTGCGGATTTACCGAAAGCCGTGAGCGCATCGGTCACAATGTCGGATGTGGATGCGAGATCTTGTCCCGTCGCACCGGCGAGATACATGATTCCCTCGATACCGTTGAGCATATCCTCGGTTTTCCATCCAGCCATCGCCATATATTGATATGCTTCGGTGGCTTCCGTTGCGGAAAACTTCGTCTTTGCTCCCATCTCTTTCGCCTTTTCTCCGAGTGTTCCGATTTCGTCGCTCGTGGCTCCGGCGATGGATTGCACTTTGCTCATTCCAGCCTCGAAATCCGATGCGAGTTTCACGGAAGCGACACCAGCTCCCACGATCGGAACGGTGAGCTTCCTCGTCATATCGGATCCGACATTTGTGATCGCTTTTCCAGCGTTTTGAATCTGTTTCCCGGCTTTCGTCCATTGATTCGCACTATTTTTCAGCTTGCTTTCAACTCCACCGAGAGGAGCGGTGACTTTATCGATCAGCCGGAGTGTGACATCAACGATTTTTCCAGCCATTCAATCACCTC
>Ga0265298_10012026_pt1 | contig 10071 bp, 9 predicted proteins | sample AusTroGonzalo_MG_3_FD_193486 | JGI IMG/M metagenome (GOLD analysis project Ga0265298, IMG submission 193486) | Bovine rumen microbial communities from tropical cattle in Woodstock, Queensland, Australia - Gonzalo_01 | ecosystem: Host-associated > Mammals > Digestive system > Stomach > Rumen ... | reverse complement strand
TAGGTGTGGAGACCAACTGGAAGTTCTCGCTGCAGGAGACGATGATACCTGCTGATACCACTATCTTCCTTTATACGGATGGCTTGACGGAGGCAGAGAACATAGACCACGCACAGTTTGGCGAAGAGCGCATCGTAGAAGTGGCGCGCACGGCATCATTGCTGCCTCGAGAGTTCGTGACAACGATGGCGGAGCATGTGAGAGCATTTGTGAATGGTGCCGACCAGAGTGACGACCTCACCCTGTTAGCGATACATTACAAAGGACAGAATATATAAAAGGAATAATGGAGAATACGTCCAAAGAGTTGAAGCGGCCTGCATGGCTGGTGAAGCTGCACGACTGGCGCGTGGCCAACGTGAGCGACAAGATGTTTTTGCTCATCTTGGCGTTTGTGGTGGGTGTGCTATCGGCAGTGGCTGCCTTCGTGCTGCATGGACTCATCAATACCATCGTGGCACTCTTGACAGGCCGTTTCCATGCGGATACCTACAACTGGCTCTATCTGGTATATCCCGTAGTGGGTATCTGGCTGACGTCGCTGTTTGTGCGCTATGTGGTGAGAGACAATATCTCGCACGGTATCACGCGCATTCTCTATGCCATCTCGTCGAACCGCTCACGACTGAAAGGACATAACACGTGGTCGAGTGTCATCGCCTCTGCCATCACCATCGGCTTTGGCGGTTCGGTGGGTGCCGAGGCACCTATCGTGCTCACGGGGTCGGCCATAGGCTCTAATCTGGGACAGTTGTTCAGACTGGACAACAAGATGCTCATGACGCTGGTGGGCTGTGGTGCCGCAGGTGCTATTGCTGGTATCTTTAAGGCTCCTATCGCAGGACTGGTGTTCACACTGGAGGTGCTGATGATTGACATGACGATGTCGGCACTGTTGCCCATCCTGGTATCGTGCGTGACAGCCACCTGTTTCACTTATCTGTTCAGTGGCAATGCCGTGCTGTTCTCCTTCCACCTGGATAGCGATTGGACGGTAGAGCGCGTACCTGCCTGCATCCTGTTGGGTATTACGTGTGGACTCGTCTCGCTGTATTTCATCCGCACAATGACCGTTTGCGAAGATCTCTTTGCACGTTTCAAGAACAAACCGTATATCAAACTGCTATTGGGTGGCGCTACGCTGAGCACGCTCATCTTCCTGTTTCCTTCGCTCTATGGTGAGGGCTACCATTCTATCAACCTGTTGCTCAACGGAAAGACGGAAGCTGACTGGAACCAGATACTCGATGGCTCGTTGTTCTATGGACATAGTGAGTATATCATCCTCTATCTGGCGCTGGTACTCTTTACGAAGGTCTTTGCCACCTCGGCAACGAATGGTGGAGGCGGCTGTGGCGGTACCTTCGCACCCTCGCTGTTCATTGGCTGCTTTACGGGCTTCCTGTTCTCACGCCTGTGGAACATTAACCAGATAGGTGTCTATGTGCCAGAGAAGAATTTTGCCCTGCTGGGTATGGCTGGCGTGATGTCGGGTGTGATGCACGCCCCACTGACGGGTATCTTCCTCATTGCCGAGATTACCAGTGGCTACAACCTCTTCATGCCGCTGATGATAGTCTCAGTGTCAGCCTATCTGACCATCAATATCTTTGAGCCTCATAGCATCTATGGCATGCGTTTGGCTAAGCAGGGCCGACTGGTGACCCACCATACCGACCATGCAGTGCTGACACTGATGAGTCTGGACTCTGTCATTGACCGCGACTATCAAGGTGTAGACCCCGATATGGAACTGGGACAGATGGTGCATAAGATTAGCCGTTCACATACCGACGTGCTGCCTGTGACGGATGCCGCAGGAATGCTGTTGGGCGAGATAGATATCCGCAAGATTCGCCATGTGATGTTCCGTACGGAGTTGTATCACCATTTCAAGGCGCATCAGTTGATGGTAGAACCCGCTGCTGTATTGAACGACGGCATCCCGATGACGGCTGTCATGAAGACCTTTGAACGTACACAGGCCGACTGGTTGCCCGTACTCGATGGAGACAACCACCTGAAAGGCTATATCTCTCGCAAGCGAATGTATGATATGTACCGCAAAATGGTACATGACTTTAGTCAGGACTAATATGAAGAAAAACGATTTAAGAATCATCTTTATGGGAACGCCGGAGTTTGCAGTAGAGACGCTGCAGGCACTGGTAGAGAACGATTATAATGTGGTGGCAGTGGTGACACAGCCAGATAAACCCGTAGGGCGCCACCAGACCGAGATGCAACCCTCAGAAGTGAAGAAATATGCTGTTGAGCACGGTCTGCCCGTCCTCCAACCCGAGAAGATGAAAGACCCCACATTTATCGAGCAGCTGCGCTCATATAATGCCAACCTGCAGGTGGTGGTAGCTTTCCGCATGCTGCCTGAGGTGGTGTGGGCGATGCCTGAGTACGGCACCTTTAACGTGCATGCTGCCCTGTTGCCCCAATATCGTGGTGCAGCACCCATCAACTGGGCCGTGATTAATGGTGAGACGGAGACAGGTGTGACCACCTTCTTCCTTGACCACGACATCGATACGGGACGCATCATCATGAAGAAGCATTTCCCCATTCCCGATGAGGCTGATGTGGAGTATGTCTACGACGGACTGATGCATCTGGGTGCTCAGATTTGCCTGGAAACCCTCGATGCCATTATCGCTGCTGATGGTCATCCCGTCAGTATCCCCCAGGATAGTGTCCTTGATGGTGCTCCCATCAAGAACGCCCCCAAAATCTTCAAGGAGACCTGTCAGATAGACTGGACAAAGTCTGCCAAGCAGGTCTATGACTTCGTGCGTGGTCTGAGTCCCTATCCTGGTGCATGGACCACACTGGTGACTCCTGATGGTAAGGAGATCGTGCTGAAAATCTTCAAGACCCGTAAGACGGGACGCGTTGCAGGGCAGGGTAGTGGCACCTTGCTGGTTGACGGAAAGTCGCTCTTGGTGGCGTGTGCTGACGAGTGGCTGGAACTGGTGGAAATACAGCTGGCAGGCAAGAAACGCATGCAGGTTGCTGACTTCCTGAACGGCATGAAACAAGTTGCTGACAGCCACGTAAAATAATTTTTTCATCTGACATAATAAATAGGTAGTGCTGTACGTTTCTTCAATAGAAACTCAAATACAGAATGCCTATGCAACATTTTACTCAAAACGAATTCCAGCCCAACCCATCGACCATCCTGTTTATCAAACAGTTTGCCCGTATGTGTAACGCTAAAAAGAATCAGACAAATGGCTACAATGGTTTCGCCGTCGCTGCTTGCAGCTGACTTTCTACATCTCGAACAAGAGGTGGAAATGATTAACCGTAGTGAGGCTGACTGGCTTCATCTGGATGTGATGGATGGCGTTTTCGTGCCGAACATCTCGTTTGGTTTCCCCGTGCTGGAGGCTGTTGCCAAGAAGTGCAAGAAGCCCCTTGACGTACACTACATGATTGTACATCCTGAGCACTACATCCAGCAGACCGCTAAGCTGGGTGCTATGATGATGAATGTACACTACGAGGCATGCACCCATCTGCATCGTACCATTCAGGAGATTCACCAGGCAGGCATGAAGGCTGCTGTGACGCTCAATCCCGCTACGCCCGTCTGCGTCTTGGAAGACATCATCTGCGATGTCGACATGGTGCTGCTGATGAGTGTCAACCCAGGCTTTGGCGGACAGACTTTCATTGAGAACACCATCAAGAAGGTGCGCCAGCTGCGTCAGTTGATTACCGAGCGTGGCTCGAAAGCTCTCATTGAAATTGACGGTGGTGTACAGCAAGAAACTGCTCCCCGCCTTGTTGAGGCTGGTGCCGATGTGCTCGTCGCTGGTAGCTATGTCTTTGGTAGCAAAACACCTGAGCAAGTCATTCATGACTTGCATAGCCTTTAACAAATAGCTAACAGCTAAAGTTCCATGTTCAGCTGAATATGGTGGTTCTTGGCCATGCGACGCATATTAATCAGTGCGTAGCGCATGCGCCCCAGTGAGGTGTTGATGCTCACGCCCGTCATGTCAGCAATCTCCTTGAACGACAAGTCCTGATAATAACGCATGTAGACAACTTCGCGCTGGGGTGCAGGTAGTGCATCCATCAGATGGCGCACGTCGTCCATCACCTGTTCATTGACAAATTCGTTCTCGCGGTTCAGGTCCATTACCTGACTGCCACTCAATTTGTTCAGGTCGTTGTCCTCAGAAGGCTCCACGATGTGTGCTGAACGCTGTTGGCGATAGGTGTCCATAATGATGTTATGGGCAATACGTGTCAGCCAGAAAGCAAACTTACCGGAATCGGTGTATTTACCCTCTTGCAACTTGGTGATTACTTTGACGAAGGTCTCCTGGAACACGTCGTTGGCTAATTCGGGGTCACGAACCACGAACATGATATACGAGAAGAGTTTTTGCTGATTACGAGCTAATAACTCATCGAATGCCTTGTTGTCTCCGTCTATGTAAAGTAGTGCCAACGCTTCGTCGGTACAACTTGCATAATTCTTCATATTCTACTCTTTATTGTTTATGAAGTAGAGCTTTTTCGATAGGCAATAATAATTTAAGTTATTAACTAATTTTTTGTTTTATCGCTGCAAAAGTAACCAAAAATATCATTCTCGCAAAATTTTTTTAAGAAAAAATGCTCTTTTTGCTGAAAAAAGTGTACCTTTGTGGGTAGAATTAATAAATATACTACTAAAAATATATGATAAAGTTGTTTGTGCCAGGCCGTTTGTGCCTCTTTGGTGAACATACTGACTGGGCCGGTCACTATCGTACGATGAATGCCGACATCATGCCAGGTGCCTCTATTGTGACAGGTATTGAGCAGGGCATCTATGCCGAAGTAGAGAAGTCACCTATCTTCGAGTTGTATAGTGATGCTCCAGAAATCAATAATGTATGGAACGACTTCTCCTGTCGTATGAACGAGGCAGAACTGAAGTCTGTGGCTAAGTCAGGCTCTTTCTTCTGCTATTGTGCGGGAGTGGCCAGCTATATGCTGGAATGGTATAAGGTGGGCGGTGTACGCATCCGCATCACGAAGATGACGCTGCCCATGAAGAGTGGCTTGTCGTCATCTGCTGCCATCTGCGTCATGGTTGCGCGCGCGTTCAATCAATTATATAAGCTGAATCTCAATACGCTGGGCGAGATGAACATCGCCTATCTGGGTGAGTTGCGCACCTCTTCCCGTTGTGGTCGTCTGGACCAGGCGTGTGCCTTTGGCGTCAAACCTAATCTGATGACTTTCGACGGTGATGAGATTGAGGTTAAGGCGCTGAACGTGAAGAAGACGCTCTACTGGGTCTTTGCCGACCTGTGTGCTGAGAAGGATACCATCCGCATCCTGTCTGACTTGAACAAGTCGTACCCCTTTGCTACTACCGAGGCCGAGAAGAATCTCCACAAGGCACTGGGTGAATGGAACCACGAGAACGTGGGACGTGCTATCCGCTATATGGCCGAAGGTAACGTGCAGGCCTTGGGACAGTTGATGACCGAGACTGAGGAGCAATTCGACCAGTATATTGCCCCCATGTCGCCAGCCCTGTGGGCTCCCAAACTCCATCAGGTGTTGCGCGACCCGAATATCCAACCGTTGATATATGGTGGTAAGGGTGTCGGCTCGCATGGCGACGGCTCCGTACAGTTCCTGGCACGCAGTGCCGAGAGCCAGCAACAACTCATTGACTATCTGAATGCGCAGGGCATGCGTGCTTATTCACTCACGCTACATCCCGTACATACCGTCCGCAAGGCCATAATCCCCGTGGCAGGCTTTGGCACACGTCTCTATCCTGCAACCCGTACCATCAAGAAAGACTTCTTCCCCATTCCGTGTCCTGACGGTATGGTACGCCCCGTTATCCTCATCCTCTTGGAAGAGTTGGTCAAGAGTGGGGTGGAGGAAATTTGTCTGGTTTTGGGCTCTAAAGAGGAACGCCAGCTGTATAAGGACTTCTTTGAGCAACCGCTCTCTGACGAACACCTTGGCAAACTCAATGCCGAGGCCCAAGAGTATGAGAACCGCATCCTCGACATCGGCAAGCGTCTGCGCTATGTCTATCAGAACGAGAAGCGAGGCTTCGGCCATGCCGTCTATCAGGCAGCAGAGTTTGCAGGCAACGAACCCGTACTCCTGATGCTGGGCGATACGCTCTATCGTTCTACTACCAATAAGCCCTGTGCCCTACAGCTCATTGAACAGTATGAGCGCTATAACCAGCTGCTCGTCAGCATCCACCCAGTACCATTGGCAGAGGTCAGCCATTACGGTATTCTCAGTGGTGTCTGGGAGGATAAGGAGCGCACCATCCTGAATGTCTCGGTCATGAATGAGAAACCCAAGGCCAGCTATGCCGAAGAGTTCCTGGGCGTGCGTAATGGTGAGGGACAAAAAGAGTATTACAGCGTATTCGGACAGTACATCCTTACCCCCGACGTCTTTGCCCAGTTGGCCAGTGACATCGCACAAGCCGATGCTGAAGGTGACACCACTCGTGAGATAGAACTCACTGCCGCCTTGGAGACTGTACGTCAGAACAGTGGTATGATGGGTGTCCGCCTCAATGGTGTCATGTACGACATGGGCAATCCCAAGGCCCTCCGCCGCTGTATCCAGCAGTTCTCAGAATAAAAATGAAATAGAAAAAGGAATGCGACGGCATTCCTTTTTCTTATGTGTATCAGTAGACTTATTTCTCTTCCGCTCTGCGTAGCAAATAGCGGCCGTAGTCGTTCTTTGCCATGGGCTCAGCGAGCTTGCGGAGTTGCTCGCGGTCTATCCATCCGCGCTTGAAGGCTATCTCCTCCAGACAGGCAACCTTCAGACCCTGGCGCTTCTCAATGACCTCAATGAAGGTAGAGGCCTCAGATAGAGAGTCGTGGGTGCCGGTGTCAAGCCAGGCAAAACCACGTTGCAAGGTTTGTACCAGCAGGGTGTGGTCTTCCAGATAGCGCTGGTTGACGGTGGTAATCTCCAACTCACCACGTGCCGAGGGCTTAATATTCTTGGCGATATCGACCACGCTGTTAGGGTAGAAGTAGAGACCTACCACGGCGTAGTTACTCTTAGGCTTGGCAGGCTTCTCCTCGATAGAGAGGCAGTTGCCGTCCTTGTCGAACTCAGCGACACCATAGCGTTCCGGGTCGTTGACATAGTAGCCGAAGACGGTAGCGCGGCCATCCTCCTCAGCACTCTTTACAGCCTGTTTCAACATGCCGGTAAAGCCAGAGCCGTAGAAGATGTTGTCGCCTAAGACAAGGCAGGCGCAATCGTTACCAATGAACTTCTCACCAATGATGAAGGCCTGGGCCAAACCGTCGGGTGAGGGCTGCTCGGCATATTCGAAACGGACACCCAGTTCGGAGCCGTCACCCAGCAGACGCTTGAAAGCGGGCAAGTCGTAGGGCGTAGAGATAATGAGAATCTCACGGATGCCTGCGAGCATGAGGGTAGAAATAGGATAGTAAATCATAGGCTTGTCGAAGATGGGAATCAATTGCTTCGACACACCCTTAGTGATAGGGTAGAGGCGTGTTCCACTGCCTCCTGCTAATACGATACCTTTCATAATTTTCAATATTTGTGCTGCAAATATACGAAATAATTGACAATTGAGAATGGAGAATGGAGAATTTTTTGTAATTTTGCAGACGATTTGAGTAATTAACGAATATTATGGCTTTTTGGAATAAGATTTTCGGTAAGAATGAGGAGGAACAAAAGGTTGGCGGCATGGAGGATTTCATGACGCTGATCCGCGTATATTTCCAAGCGGTGATGGCTGCTGACCTGGGCATCACGAACCTGGCAGCATTGCCCGACCTGCGTACCTTTAAGGCTACGTTGAAGGTACCCACACAGAATAATAAGCTGGGACTGGCTGAGAAGACTCGCTGCAAGAAGATGCTCAAGGAACTCTACCAGATGGATGACAACTTCACCAAGGAGATTGAGCAGAGCATTCGCAAGCGTTGTAAGAAACCGCAGGACGTACAGACCTACATGTACCAGTTCTCTGGCTTCTCACAGGATTTGCTGATGTTGACGGGCAATCTGATGAAGTATAAGTTGCGTCTTCCCAGTTTCTTCAAGAGCGCTATCCGCAATATGACGGAGAAAACGGTGAACGACATCTTTAACAAGAACGACTTCACGGATCCTGCCGTGATGAAAACGGTTGTCGCTATCCGCCAGTACGACCAGAAGTTAGGCTTCTCGCAGCAGTGGGTCACCGACTTCATCTTCCGCGTTGTGATGCTGGCTAAGAAAGAGAAGCAACCTAAGGAATAAGTTAAAAAATAATAATTATCAATTGTCAATTATCAATTGTCAATTATAATTCATTACCTTTGTGGAACAAAGTGAGAATGGTATGACCGCTAACGAGAAAACCTTAGCAACATTTGAAACACGTCTGCGTCAGATGTTACTCCGTTTCCAGGAATTAAAAAAGGAAAACGGGGAACTCTCTCAGTTGCTTGAAAATAACAAGAAGACGGTGGCACAGTTGCAGGCACAGTTGAATCAGAAGCAGTCGGACTATGACTCACTGAAGATGGCTAAGATGATTGAGATTACCGACGGCAACCTGGATGGTGCCAAGGAACGATTGTCGAAGCTGATTCGCGAAGTCAATAAGTGCATTGCAATCCTCAGCGATGACCAGTAACTAAGGGGAGAGACAAGCCATGGCAGAACAGAATAAGGACAGATTACATATCACGCTGCACGTGTACGACGAAGAAATAGAAGTCGTCGTCAAACGCGAAGAAGAAGAGTACTATCGTGCAGCAGGCAAGCTCATCACTGAGCGCTACAATGCCTATTCACAGGCATATAAGGGGCGTAAGAGTGATCATACAATAGCGCTGATGACGCTCATCGACATTGCGCTGATGTATCAGAAGGAGCGTGCCAACAATGATACGTCGCCCTATGATAATGTTCTTGCCCGCCTGACTGCAGAGATTGAAGACGCGCTGAAAGAACATTAACACTACATATATATAATTTTTATGGACATTATTGTTGCGATTATTGCCATTGCCGCCGCCCTTGTACTGGGAGGTGTGTGTGGCTTTTTAGTTTTCCGCTTTGTCATCAAAGGGAAATATAATGAGATGGTCAATGCTGCCAAGAAAGAGGCAGAAGTCATCAAGGAAAAGAAACTGCTGGAAGTCAAGGAGAAATTCCTGAACAAGAAGTCTGAGTTGGAGAAGGAGGTGCAGCAGCGCAACCAACACATCCAGCAGAGCGAGAACAAGCTGAAGCAGCGTGAAATCTCGCTGAACCAGCGTCAGGAAGAACTGGGACGTCGCAAGAACGAGTTGGACAACCAGCAGACGCGTATTGACAACGAGAAGAAACTGCTGACTTTGAAGCAGGAAGAGCTGGAGAAGATGCAGATGCAGGAGCGTGCTAAGCTGGAAGAGCTCTCTGGACTTAGCGCTGACGAGGCTAAGGCCCGTCTGGTAGAATCTCTGAAAGACGAGGCTAAGACCGATGCTCAGGCCTACATCAACGAAATCATGGACGAGGCCAAGCTCAATGCCAATGCCCAAGCCAAGAAGATTGTCATCCAGACCATCCAGCGCGTAGCTACGGAGACTGCTGTTGAGAACTCTGTCAGCGTATTCCATATTGACAACGACGACGTCAAGGGTCGTGTCATTGGTCGTGAGGGTCGTAACATCCGTGCACTGGAGGCAGCCTGTGGTGTAGAAATCGTCGTTGACGATACCCCCGAGGCTATCGTAATCTCTGCCTTCGATCCCGTACGTCGTGAGACCTGTCGTCTGGCCCTGCATCAGTTGGTTGCCGACGGTCGTATCCACCCCGCACGCATTGAGGAGGTTGTGGCTAAGGTGAAGAAACAGTTGGAGAACGAGATTATTGAGACGGGTAAGCGTACCGCCATCGACCTCGGTATCCATGGTCTGCACCCTGAACTGATTCGTATCGTGGGTAAGATGAAGTATCGTTCTTCATACGGTCAGAACCTGTTGCAGCACGCCCGTGAGACCGCTAACCTCTGTGCCGTGATGGCTGCTGAGCTGGGGC
>Ga0265298_10012025_pt1 | contig 10072 bp, 12 predicted proteins | sample AusTroGonzalo_MG_3_FD_193486 | JGI IMG/M metagenome (GOLD analysis project Ga0265298, IMG submission 193486) | Bovine rumen microbial communities from tropical cattle in Woodstock, Queensland, Australia - Gonzalo_01 | ecosystem: Host-associated > Mammals > Digestive system > Stomach > Rumen ... | reverse complement strand
CAAGACAAAAAAAAAAAAGAAAAGACCCCACCTAATAGATGAGGTCTTTGGAAAGTAAGGAGGTCACATCAATGCCTAGGAGGACAAGAATATGCCACTTATAATTTAGCATTTTGATTAAATATTTCAAGGTATTTCTTTTGAATGGACATCTCCTTGTCTTGGAATTGAATAAGAGTGCCTCCTTTGACTCTATATGCCCTTTGTACTTTCCAAATTGATGAGATGATGTTGATTTCATCATATGGGATTGTAATCTTGTTTAAAGCATCCTTTTTGAGGTCTCCTTGAGATAGATATTCCTCAAATTCATCTTTATGTACTCTCTCCTTATATTCTTCAAAATTGATGCCTCCACTTTTGATGATTGTCTTTCCATCCTCGGTCTCTAATTTGTACCTCTTTGGACAAGCAAAGAGACCTCTCACTGAAATATCCTCAATTGCCCATCCACCAAGTTCATCATTCTTGTTGATTTGTTCTTCCCATACCCTTTTGGTATGTTCATCATATCTCACAAAGATACTGTCGGTGTCAAAGTAGAAAACATTGTGTCGGTCATATTGCTTGGTCTCCTCGTTCCAAAGGAATTTCAAGGCGGTCTCACACAATGTGACTCTTCCCCAAGCTGGTATTGTAGCAAGGGGGATATAGGTGTATTTTGCATTGACTTTATATTCTTCTTTGTCTCTTACAATTGATGTTATGATGCCATTTTCATCGATAATGTTTTCATTGATCTGATTATGAGGTTTCTCAACAAATTTCCCATAAGCACCGCTGTTGTTAAGGAGTTTATATCGAAGAGTGTTATAAGCATCTCCCTCCTTTTTTGCCTCTAATCTCTTCTTATAGTTCTCCTTGACAAAGTTCCTCCAAGGTACTTTCTTTGATTCATAACAATATCCATCAATATACTCGATTTCTAGATTGACATAGCATTTCTTCATAGTGGGAATCTCAAAATCCCATACCCAAAGTTCTCTTCCATCAATGAATGATTGTCCTATAAGACCAATGATTGAGTGGATTATTACATCATCATATGTGACTCTAATGTGGCAACAGTTTATTCTCTTAAAGAATTGAGTAGGTTCTCCTTTGAAATATTCCCCTTTGCCTCGAGGATGGAATTTAAGGTATACCATCGATGGATACATTTGATGGGCATCGATATGAAGAATTGTCTCTTCAACCTCTCTATATTGCCATTCTCTTGTTGCATAACTTATTCCGCCAGCTAGTGAATGTCTTACAAATTCCGCCTCTTCTTTATCGAGTTCTGGGTACTCTTCTCGATACTTTAGGTATGGTTTTGGGGTTCTAGGATAACCACTTTTGAGGAGTTTTAGCATCGAATATGATGCCATAGAATTTGCCTTGAAGAAATCCTTGTCATTGAGTTCTTGTTCTTTCAGCAATACATCAATTATGATTCTCGTGTCTTTAAAGCAATAAACCCTCTCGAAACACTTAATTGTGTAATTATGCAATCTATTGAGGGTGTAATCTATTTCTCCCTTTTGAGTAGGTAATTTGAATGCCTTTGCTACCTCTCCAAGACCTCCTCCAAATATTTTTGCTAAATCTCGAAGAAGAATTGTCCCATCATTCTTTCCAAATTTAATTTGTATTTGCCATACACTACTCACTGATGGTGTGGTAATGGATGAGAAAACCATTTCATCATCTTTCTCAATTCTTTCCTTGAATGTAAAACCCCATTTGATCAAATAGGGTAATAGAAACGAATATTCAAAGGATAAATTGTAGATGTAAACCGCAATGTTGATGCAAGGTCTCTTTTGCAGCTGACCCTTGATTTTCTTTCTTTTTCTTGAAGATAATTGATGTAATCTTTCTAGAAATTCATCCATATTGTAGAAATAGGATTCATCATCATAGACTTTCGATTTCTCATTGATGAAACATCCTAACCACATTGATGTTTCTTTGTTTTCGACCGACTCGGAATCATTATGGGTCTCAATATCCATCCCATAAATGTCATATAATTTTCTTCCGATTCTATTGAGCATATGCCCTCCTATTCTTCATCTAGGTGAAGATTGTTTCTAATTTGTCTTACTACCTCTTCGGTACTATATATTGGGTCATTTAATTTGTATGCGGTAGCATATGCATCCCACAACCATTCAAATCTAATTTTATCTTGTCTTTTGATGATGTCGGAGATGAGTTGTGTGACCGATGGGTTTTTCCTTTGTTCATTCCAATGTTGTAGTTGTTCTACAAAATCTTTAATTCCCTCGTGGTATGCAAGACCTCTCGCATATCTTTCCGATTCTTTCAGCAAACGAAGAGTCTCTTCTTTTCCTTTGTGTTCCAAGTTCCATTTGACTTGTTTTGCTGTTTTAAGACCGACATCAGGTTTTTCACCTCTTTTATGAGGGAACGCCTTGTTCCATACCTTTTGAGTTCTTTGGAGTGCTTTTTTGACCTCATTATCGGTAATGGTCTTTTTTGCCCTCTTACCTGTTGTTGTAATTTTTTGGAGTTGAGTTGCTCTCTTTTGAGAGATGCTTTGACCTGTCATCCATCTTCCGACCTTGTTCCCTGTAGCACCTTGGTATTTGACACCATCGATGGACTTGATAAGAATTCCACCATCTTTTCTTTCGTAGAATTCAACCATATGTCCCTCTTCTTTGAGGATTTTAATTATTTCTCTAATTGTTAAATCTTTTGCCATTGTTCAAATACCTCTTTTAATAAATCAATTTTTTCTTTTGATAAGTGATACATACTTGCACACTTTTCATTTTTAAGGATGTAATTTAATAATTTATGATTACCAATAATCTCTATTACTTTGAGTTCTTTTTCAATGATGTCTAATTGTTTTGATAAATTAATAGGACTACCAATAAACAGATTTTTGATGTTTTCTAATGCCTCTAAACTTTTACTCATAAACTATTCCTCTTTTAGTTAAAGAAAGGGATGAGAGATAGGTCAATCATAGGTTTCCATCCTATTCCCTAGGAGGCACAATCTAATGTGGGATACCCTCTCTACTATCTAGGGATTTTTGACTTTTTGGAATCTCTCATCCATCTCAACGATTTTAATTAGAATCTACTTGCTAGGTCTTTTTGGTTTAGCTGGTGTGGATTCTTTTGGTTCTTCCACTTTTGGTTCATCAAAAGGGAGGTCTTCATCCGCAAGTGAGATGCCTTGTTCTTCTTTGTTCTTTAAGGCATACACATCAACAAATTCAAATGATTCAGCATAGATGGTGGCACTTGTTCTTTTTGCTCCATCTTTAGTGACATATGAACGATTTGCGAATCTTCCGATGACAACAATTTTATCACCTTTTTGGAGATATTCTTTTGTTGCCTTGATAAGGAATGTGTCTACACTTACATCGATAAATTCGACATAGTCATTAGTTCCTTGATTGATTGCGAGACTGAAGAATCCAATTTCTCTTGGGTCTTCTTTAGTTCCGACTTGTTTGAATGTTGGATCAGATGTTAATCTTCCAACGATGATAATCTTATTAAGCATCTTTATTTCCTCCTTTGATATGTTGTGCTATTTCAATCTCCCCATTTTGGTAATCTAACCACTGAACGAAGATTGATAAGATTAATGTTGATTTAGTGACTTGTACTCCCTTTTTGTTGAATGCTTTGACAACAGTATCCAATGCCTCAATGACATCCTTTGGGAGAGTCAACATAATTCTTTGTTTTGTATCTTTTACCATATTGATACCTCTATTGTGGATAATCGGATGGTGATGGAATCAATCCATAATTTTGTAATAGTGGAATTGATGCATCGTTTTGGTCATAAGAACATCCAATGAATTCTTCACGAACCTCAATGAATTTCTTACCATCCTTGACCTTTGTGACTAGGTAAATCTTATGATTCTTGGTATCCTTTTGCAGCTGATTCAATACAATCTTTAATGAATCAATTGATTTGAATAATAATGTCCTAGATTTACCATTTTCGATGTTTCTAAATGTAATAGTGGTCATATCTTCCTCCTTTCTCTTAAATATTTCCCTATTGTCCAATATCGAGTCAATTTTCCATTTACTCTCAATTCAACCTTTTGATATGAGGTGTAGAAGAATAACCATTCTTTTTCACCATATTCTTCAAGAAGATGCTCGAGACATTTTTCACACGAGCTGACTATTTCATCATAGGTTTCCGGTGAATGAGTCTTGAGAGAATCATCCATCACCTCGTAGTGGGTATTATTTTGAATATCTACCCATTCAAGAGAAATTTCATACTTTATGTCTTTATTATTCATATGCTCCTCCTTTCTTTATGCTCCAAATATAATTGCTCGTAGTATTAAACCGATACCAAATCCGAATACCGATGAGAAACATACAAGAAGAAATATTAATATGAATCTTAATAATTGAATATCTTTATCATTCATTAGTAATTGAACCTCCTATTCAACCATTCATTGTCCCATTGGTCATCGGTGTCCCAACCAAGGATGACACAATTATTTTTGATGGAGTACAAGAATCGGAGTGCTTTCCTAACATCGCTGAATTCTCTTTCCGCCTCGTACCATTTTCCATCTAGTTTTCTTTTATATAAATAATGGATTGTAATCATAATCTTTCAATTGTCTCCAAGAATCTTTCGATTACTATATGGACATTATATCCTCCTTGTCTTTTTTGCTTACATACATTTTGTTTATTGTGAATTATGAATTGGAGATCAGATGTTTCAAACTTGATATTGCTCCAATATGTATGATTTCCTAGGTGATACACGAATAATTTATCATCCCAATCGTGGGGAATCAATGTTGAGTTTTGAACATTCTCCACTATGAATGGGACATTCATAAATTGTTCATATAATTTCTTTAATATAGAGGGGAGAAGATGTTTGGTCTTTTGACTATATTCACTTGTCTCTCTTCTATAATTTGCCCTTGAATAGTAATTACAAGGTGGAGTAGCAATAATGAAATCGTAAGGTGTAAGGTCAACACCCATCATATCTCCTCCTATGTCTCTTTTCCCATTGATATCTTGGTAAACAATATGATGATTGGGATGATATGCCTTATAGCTGGCGAGATAAATACCTTTCTTTTTAAATACACCATAAGGTGCTGAATTGATTATCTTTTCCATATTATTCCAACCAATCCAAGGTCTCTCTAATGACCTCTAATCTTCCTTGATAGTAAGCAATTTGCTCGTTCCAATATTTGAGCATACTTGGTTCTTCATCAAGCATTTTCATAAGGAATTCAATTTCCTTAATTGTTTCTTGTTCCGCTTTGCGGTATGATTCTTTCATTGCGAATGTGCTGAATGGCATCCTTTGTTCCTCCTGACCCTTTGGTCAAGTATAGATTATCATAGGTGCAACACCTTTGCAACAATTATTTTAAAATCTTTTAAATTATAATATAATTAAGTTATGGCAATACAATTAGACAATATCCACTACGAGTGGAGAGAAATCGATGGATACAACAAACCATTCAATGTAGTGATGTCACCTAGAGAACCAGGTAAGACATCAATGATGTGGTTCAAGAAGATATATCAACCATTCTTGAAAGACCATAGACCTTGGGTGTATTGGGTAAGAAAATCGGTAGAAATAACCGAGGCATTAATTACCTCTATTTTTGATACCATCATTTATAAGTTCTCGGATGATAGATTCCCTTATACTTATAACAAAGGCTCATTTAAAGATGGTATCGTGGATGTGTATCTTATTATTAATGATATAAAATATTTATTCTTTAGAATTGTATCTCTTTCGATTGATTTGAGAAGAATAAAGCTGGCGGTAGTAAAGAACATCAAATCCACCTTTATGGATGAATATATTATTGACCCAAGATCAGGTGAAAAATATCAAGACAAAGAGGCATTCAAACTTAAAGAGGCATATACCACTTGGAGAAGAGAATGTGATGGAATGCTCCGCTTTTACTTTGCTTGTAATCCATATTCATTGTTTTGTCCTTTGTTCCTAGATTGGGGAGTCGATACTCTTAAATTAAGGAGAGGAGAATTCTATGTTGGAGATATTTATGTTATTCATTGGGCAACATTAAATCCTTTATTAAGAGAGAAATTGCTGAAAGAAAATCCTCTTTATAAATTCGATGAAGAATATAATCAATATGCTCTTGAGGGAATTGCAATCAACGACAGTAATATTCGCCTCGGAACATTACCACAAAATTACTCTCTCAATTTTGTTTTAAGATACCAATCAAAATATATAGGAGTATTTAAAAATAACTATTACAACGATGAAGATGATAGGTTCTTTTGCAAGTTCTTGGATCAGGTGGGAGCAAAGAGAACATCTTATTGTTTCGACTTTGAAGATATGGTCAAAGGAACAATGCTCCTTTCCCTTGATGATAGAGGGAAATTAGGATGGTTTAAATCCGCAATGAGAAGAAACCTTGTTTCTTTTGAGGATGTCAATGTATACTATTTAGTAGTGGAGGTATATAAAAATATATGAGTAATTCAACAATCAATTTATATGTCGGAACGAAATTGTCGGTAGAAAAGAATTTTGTAGTGGAAGATATTACATTTTATCTTCTTCAATTTACAACAATTACAATTACCGATTTTCAATACATAAGACCACAAATGCTTGATTTGACAATTAAAATCAATAAATCACAAGCATATTTGACACCAACAAGTGCAAATGATATTGATTACTGTCGAATCCAAAATTCCGACTCGACAAAATTATATTTTTACTTTGTCACAAATAAGGTTTGGAAAAGTGCCAACACAATTGAATTGACACTCCGACTTGATGTTCTCAACACATATACTTGGAATAGTGATTATGTAGTGGACAAGAAGACATTAGTCACAAGAGAACATAAGGATAGATTCCATTTATACACAAGTACCAAAAAGGATATTGAATTAGGTGCTAGTGTTTCATCATTTTCTTTAGAGAAATATTACACATTCGATATTGATGAATTATTTGACTCACCAGGTATAATCTTTTCAACAACCGCACCAATTTATATTTATAAAAAGAATGGTGAATTGTATAGAATCTTACCAAATAATGTAATCGCAAGTGAGTTTAGAGTTCAAAATGTTGCTCCATTAATTCCTACCCCATATCTTTGTTTTAGAAGATATAATATTATTTCTCATTCGTATAGTGATGCTCTTTTTAATTTATATGAGAACGAAAAAGATGATTATTATGTTGTGATTCCTTGTAATTCATCGTCCATTGTTGAATTTACAAATTACATATCATATGGAAGAACAATGTATGTTTATAATAAATTCCAAGACTATTCATCTTTATTAAGAGATATTCATTTAACATCCGAGGGAATCAATCCACCTTTATTCAAACAAGGTGAATTCAAAATTTATGATGAGGTAGATAATTCATTCGTTTTAATATATAAGAATGCAAATGCAATTGACCCATCCGATTTCAATCAAGTGAATCCTGTTGATTGCTATTTAACCACCAAGGAATATACTCCTATTAAAGGGTTCACTACTACCACATTATCAATTTCTCCATCCGACTTGAATGGTACTTATATTTATGTTAAAAGTGGTGCTTTCCAAATAGGTTCTGACCCTAAACAACAATTAGGTGGAGGAGCATTACTTGAATTGATTAAAAGTGGTTCGGAATTTAGTGAAATTAATCTATGGACAGCATATCGAGATGTTGTTGAAGAATTCGGAACGGAACATATAATTGTTGTTGTCGAAAAGAGAAAAGTATGGACACACATAAATGCTCTTACTTTATACACTAATACCGATAAAGCAAAATACTATTACAGCAACACAAGAGTCACAGGAAATAATCTTGTTGATGTTGAAAAATATACTGTCGAATCATATGTTGATGTATCATCTCCAACATATACAACCTATTATCTTTCAGTTGATAATATTGATAGAACCGAATCAACATACATAAAATTGATCGATATTCCTTATTCACCTGTTGATATTAATTATGATTCAAGTGATGGCACAATCAATTTTGGTTCGGATTGGACTTACAATGCTACTTTAGAATTAATGAAATTGAACAATCTTAATGTCAAATTCAGCAACACATTCAACATTGATGATTTCAATCCTTTTGACCCATTAATGATTGACTCATTTACAGCATCCGATAGTGATTTAAGAAATGATAGTCTTGAATCAAAAATCTATCATTCCGATTACTATAGACCTAAATTTGTATATGACTCATTCTCCAAGGACTTTATGTTTGAAGAATTAGATGTTGATAATGTTTATGAGGGTCTTATTAGAAACGAGTACAAGTTCAATATTACCTTTGTAATGTCAAGGAACATCGTTTCAAAATTCCTCTTCATTTTCCCACTTTACATCACTAAATACTCCAATATGGACTTTGATAATTGTGTACCTGTTGCAAGAAATAACGAGGAGGTTCTTTATACCTCCCAATATATCAATTACATTCGTAGTGGATATAATTATGATGTTAAAGCAAAGCAAAGGAGTGAGGCACAAATGGGAGCTGGTCTCACAGCAAGTGCAATCACATCGATGGTAGGTATTGTCGGAGGCATTGCATCTCAAAATTATGCTCTCGCAATTACATCCGCAATCGGAGCTGGTGTCTCCATTGCAACACAATCAATTTCATATGCAAAATCACTTGCCGATATGGAATCTAACATTGCACAAAAATTAGATTCAGCAAAGAGACAAGCGGTCAATGTTATGAATGCGGATGACATCGATTTGCTTTATGCTTACTCCGATAATAAGGCAAAGATTTGTTTCTATGGAGTATCCCCAACAATGAAACAATCACTCCTTGATATGTTCTATTATTGCGGATATTCTACTCAAGAACAAAAAGTGCCTAGCATCAACACGAGATATTGGTTTAATTTCCTACAATGCAATCTTGTGGTCACACATACAAACAACATCCCATCCGACATTGTGGATGTAATCATTGCAAGATTCAGTGAGGGAGTCACTTTCCTCCATAGACATACCACTTGGGATATTGAACAAGTGAAAGAAAATTATGAATCTTGGATTCTTGAATAGTGAGGTGATTATATGAAAGTTAAGAAACAACAAACAAGAGCAAACACACAAAAAGTGAGAGACCTATTTGAATTCCACTATAACCAAATCTTCTTTAATAAGTGGATGAATAAGTTTGAAATAGGTAATCTCAATTATCAACAAATCGAATATATAATGAAGAAATTTTGGAAAGATGGAACGATTGCTTGTTCAAGACCTGTTGGGATTCCAAATAATCTCGGAATTGACCTTGGTGAAGATGTGGTAATTTTTACTCCATATGCTCCACAAAATGTCTTCAATATTTATGATTATCCGACTCAAGCAATGCCTATCAATACAAGAGGAGTCAAATTCATTTCTCAAAAGGCACTTAATATCGATAAAGACATTGTCATTGGATTTTGTCAAAAGAATCATAAATCCATCTATTCTTTAATTGAATGTAAACTAAAAGAATTGGTCGATTTAGAAATGACAATTAGAATGAATATCAAGACACAAAAGATTCCCTTTGTAGCGGTCACATCACCTGAAAATAAAGAGGCAATGGAAGACCTTATGGAGGGCATTGAAAACGATGAACCAATTATCTTTACCACTCTTGAAGAAAGTGAAAAGGCAAAGGCACTTGTCAGCGGTGTTCCTTACACAATCGATAAATTGGAACAAATGAGACAAAAGGTCGAAGATGATATCAATACCATCCTTGGATGTTCCAATGTTGGAATTGCTGAAAAGAAAGAACACCTAATCGTTGATGAGGTTCAAGCAAATGACCAAGCAATTCAATCTTCCAATGATGATTTCTTGGATATGGTTCAAGAATTCTTCGGTAGAATTGAAAAGGTCTTTGGATATAAGGTCACCATCTCCTTAAAACACGATGCTCAAGAGATGGAAAATGATACTCAAATGGAGTATAATGAAGATGGGGAGGAAGAATAATTATGGAATATAAAGATGTATATTACACA
>Ga0265298_10012024_pt1 | contig 10072 bp, 15 predicted proteins | sample AusTroGonzalo_MG_3_FD_193486 | JGI IMG/M metagenome (GOLD analysis project Ga0265298, IMG submission 193486) | Bovine rumen microbial communities from tropical cattle in Woodstock, Queensland, Australia - Gonzalo_01 | ecosystem: Host-associated > Mammals > Digestive system > Stomach > Rumen ... | reverse complement strand
TTCACGGTCGGAGAGGACAAGAGAGAAATCGATGAGAACCAGGTCACAGGCGCGATGAAGGTCATGCGTACCATCACCAAGATCGCGAAGCTGTACGACGTGTCCGCCGTTTCTCTCCCGGCGAACCCAGCGACGTCAATATCCAGCAGAACCGACGGCGAAGGAGTTCTCGCCGAGGTGAAGGAGGAGATCCGGATAGCTGAGGAAGCAAGACTCGCCAAAGAGAGACAGAAGCAAAAAATCAAGATCCTTTTGGAGGTCAACAATGGAATTTAAGGAAATGGAGACGACTGCACTCGTACAGAGAAAAGCAGAGATCGCCGAGCTTATAGAAGCACCGGACGCAGATCTCGATGCACTTGAAGAGGAAGTCAGAGCGATCAACGAAGAGATCGAAAAAAGAAAAGCTGCTGAAGAGCAGAGAAAACAGCTGCGCGAAAAGGTAGCCTCCGGCGCCGGCGCAGTCGAAACAGAAAAGAAAGAGGAGAGAGAAAAAATGCCTGATATCGAACTCAGAAACACAAAAGCGTACATCGACGCATACGCCGAGTACATCAAGACCGGCGATGATAAGGAAGTCAGAGCACTTCTCACAGAGAACGGCACCGGCGGAACGGTTCCTGTACCTGAACTCGTAGAAGAGGAAATCAAGGTCGCATGGGACAACGACGCGTTCATGTCCAGAGTCAGAAAAGCCTACGTCAAGGGCAACTTCAAGGTCGGTTTTGAAATCTCCGCGACCGACGCTTCGGTACATGCCGAAGGAACAGACGCACCCGCAGAAGAGACACTCCTTCTCGGCGTCGTGGAAATGATCCCACAGAACATCAAAAAGTGGATAACCGTATCCGATGAGGTTCTTGACCTCAAAGGTGAGGCGTTCCTCAGATACGTCTATCGTGAGATCGCTCACAAGATCGCACAGGCGGCCGCAAAGGTCCTCATCGACAAGATCATCGCATGCGGAACCCAGAGCACATCAACATGTGTCGGCGTTCCCGTAATCAAAGCGACCACGATCACCCTGGGACTCGTTGCACAGGGACTCGGCGAACTGTCCGACCAGGCAGCCAACGCTTGTCTCATCATGAACAAGAAAACCTGGGCAGCATTCAAAGCTGTACAGTATGCAGCAAGCTATGCAGTAGATCCGTTCGAAGGTCTGCCTATTGTTTACAATAACAACCTTCCCGCGTTCTCTGCCGCATCATCCAACGCTACCTACGCAATCGTAGGCGACCTGGACTACGGTGCGCTTGCTAACCTTCCGAACGGCGACGAGATCGTATTCAAGTTTGACGACCTGTCCCTGTCTGAAAAAGACCTGGTCAAGATCGTCGGCCGCGAGTACGCCGCAATCGAGCCCGTAGCTCCGAACGCGTTCGTGAAGATCACAAAGTAGGCTTCATCGAAAGATAAGCATATAGGGCGGAGCGGTTTTTGCGCGTTCTTTACGCTCCGCCTTAACCCTCAAAAGAACGCAACAAAGGATGCCAAAATGAAAACATTGATCGCTGTGCCGTGCATGGACTCAAACCCTGTCGGCTTTACACACTCGCTCGCCATTCTGAAGAAGGAAGGCGACTGCACACTCTCAATGATGAACGGGTCTCTGATCTACGAGTCCCGGAACAAACTGTCCCGCCAGGCGTTAGGGCTCGAGGCCGATTATATCCTCTGGCTGGACTCTGACATGATATTCCCGCCGGACACACTCATCCGGATGCTGGAACACATGAAGGACAAGGACTTCGTGACGGGGCTTTACTTCCGAAGAGGTGCACCGTTCTCACCGGTTATCTTTGAGTCGTACGAAACGTTAGAAGACGGCCGAGTCAAGTGGAAGGACCAGCTCGAATACCCAAAGGACGAACTCTTCGAGGTGGCCGGGTGTGGTTTCGGGTGCGTGATGATGAAGACGACGATGCTCCTTGATCTGGCGCTGAACTATTCGGAATGGTTCGCACCGATCTCGGGCATGGGAGAAGACCTGGCGTTTTGTTGGAGAGCGAGAAAACTGGGCTACAAGCTCTGGTGCGATCCGACGATAAAGCTCGGCCACGTTGCACACATGACGGTCGATGAAACTGTATGGCAGACAATAGGAGGAGCAGATGAAGTACAAAGTGCTGAAAACATGCCAGGATAAAAACACCGGCGAAACCTACGCGATCGGCTCCGTCATAGAGCTTGACGAGAAAAGAGCAGCGGCGGCTCCTCCGGGATACCTGGAACAATATCATGAGGTGAAGAAAAATGCTGGAACTGGTAAGAAAAGCGCTGCGCATAAAGACTGAGGACTTCGACGATGAAATCAGTCTGCTGATTGACGACTGCCTGTCGGAAATGACCGGACTGGGCGTAACCGGATGCACAGCCTTCACCCAGGACTCGCAGATCCTGAGCGCAGTCATCGCGTACTGCAAGTGGAAGTTCGGAGACTCCGAGACAAAGGACGACTTCGAGAGAATCTACCACACGAAGGTCGGTCAGCTCATGAACATGGATGGATATACGAACTGGGGTGATGTCAATGGATAACGCAGCGGTGTTCACTCTGATCGCAGCCACATACACGGTGGACGCAATCGGCCAAAGAGTACCGTACACGCAGAGCACAACAGGCGATCCGGAACCGACAGAAACATCCAGGGTAGTATACGCCAGGCGCATCGACTCCGTGACCCGGGACGAATGGGCCACAGCGGGACAGATGGGCTTCCAGGCAGACTTCCGAATCACGATGTTTTTGCATGACTACGAAGGCGAGACCATCGCCGAGCTCAACGGCAAAAGATACGGGATCTACAGAACATATCATTCCGCTCCCGATGAGATCGAGCTGTACCTCGGCGAAAAGGCCGGTGTCAAATGATCAAACCCGATCAGCTGACAATCGAGGTCACGAAGCAGCTCTCCGGATATGCGGAGGAACTCAAAGCGGATCTCGGCGACGTATTCGAGATGATGGCCAACACAGCGCTGAACGAAATCAAAGCAGCCTCACAGACTGCGGGCTTCGATGACCGTAGATACTCGAAGGGCTGGGTGAAAGAAGTGCAGCTCAACAAAGTGACGGGAATTTATCACGCCACAATCCACAACCGGAAGTATTACCGGCTGACACATCTTCTCGAAAAGGGTCACGCAAAAACGAACGGCGGAAGGACAAGAGCCTTCCCACATATCGCACCGACGCAAGACAAAATCGACCGTTTGCTGGTTGAAGAGATCGAACAGGCAATAAGGGAGACAACATGACACTTGAGCAACTTTATAACGTTCTGTCCGCAGCGTTCCCGAACAAAGTCGCATATCGCGCGTTCCCGGAAGGCGAAGTGCCCGAAATGCCGTACCTGATCATCAACGAGCAGCGAACGGACAACTTCGCGGCGGACAACAAGGTCTACCACAAACGCATCGTGGTGGACGTCGAACTCTACACAAAACTCAAAAGCCCGGCAACAGAGCAAACCCTGGAGAACGCTCTGGACCAGGCGCAAATATTCTACAACGCTTCGGATCTCTATCTCGACGACGAGAGGTGCTTCGAGCGTATTTATGAAATCGAGGTATAAGCTATGGTAAACAAAGTACGTTTTGGCCTTTGCAACGTCCATTATGCACTTCTGACGGAAGCAGACAACGCAGCGCCTACCTTTGGCAGCGTAAAGAAGCTCCGCGGCGCCGTTTCGATGGAGCTCTCTCCGGAAGGCGGAGCGAACCCGTTCTATGCGGATAACATCGAGTTCTTCCGCACCCAGTACAACAACGGGTACTCCGGATCTCTGGAACTCGCCAGGATCAGCGACGAAGCGCTTCAGGACATCTGGGGCTTTGGCTACGACAACGCGAACAAACTGATCTACGAGAGCGCAAAGGCCGACAGCAAGCCCTTCGCCCTTCTCTTCCAGATCGAAGGCGACGTGAACAAGGACCTTTATATCCTTTACAAGTGCTACGCCACAAGACCGAACGTCGGCTCTACAACGATCGGGGAAAACGGTCCCGAACCGCAGACACAGTCTGTCGACCTGACCTGTATCCCGCTCACAGATCCGACCGGCGGAGTCCTGGACGGCAAGGTCTATCTGAGAACAGATGGAAACACATCCACAAGCATCGTGAACGGCTGGTTCTCTTCAGTCTTCACGGGAATCACCGCTTCGGTGTAAATCAAGAACACAGGGGACCGAAAAATTGACGATTTGAGCGATTTTTTTGTCCCCTCTTTATGTATTTTTATCAAAGACAAACATATCGCGCAACAGCGAACGAGAAAGGACGCAAAAACAATGAGAAAAGACATCACTATCGGCGACAAAAACGTACCAATGAGCGCATCGGCCGTGACGCCGATCATGTTTAAGAAGTTAACCGGCGGAAAAGACCTCATCAAAGGGGTCCGCAATCTCAACAAAACGGCCGAGGAAGAAGGCGACGTCGACATGGAGTTCGTCGCACAGATGGCGTGGGTCATGGCGAGAGAAGCAGACAAGCAGATCGCACCCTTCGAAGAGTGGCTGGAGCAATTCGAGATGTTCGACATCGTGGACGCACTCGGCCAGATCATGGAGCTCTGGAACCTGAACAGCCGTCAATCGTCATTTCCGGCAAAAAAATAAGAGCAACGGTGCGTGAGCCCAATATAGCGATATATATGCTCCGTTGCGCCGATTTAGGGCTTTCCTGGGCCTTCCTGGAGCAAATCTCGGTGGGCGATGTGTACGACATGCTCACGGAAAAAGCGAACGACCAGGAAGAGTACCCATACGCAGCAACTCAGGAAGATATAAAGGCTTTCTTCGGGTAGAAATATGGCAACAAAAATCAGAGGGATCACGATCGAGATCGGCGGAGATACTTCCGGACTCGATAAGGCCCTATCAAACATCAACAAATCAATAAAGAACACACAGAACGAGCTGAAAGACGTCGAAAAGCTGCTGAAACTGGACCCGGGCAACACAGAACTGCTCGCACAGAAGCAGCAGCTACTGGCGGACCGTGTCAAAGAGACATCGGACAAACTCGCTTTGTTACATAAAGCGGAACAAGAGCTCCGGGACAATGGCGTCGATGAGAACTCGACACAGTTCAGGGCGTTACAACGCGAGATCATATCGACCGAGCAGTACCTAAGCGACGCAAAAAAGGCGGCCGACAGTTTCTCGGCGGGACTGGCAGCTGCAGCCGCGAAAGCGAACGACATATCACAGAAGGCGAAAAGCGTCGCTGATGCAACCAAAGGACTCAGCACAGCAGCAGCGGGTCTTCTTGGATCATTCGGCGCGGCAGCTTATAAGGCCGTCACGCTGTCCGACGATCTGAACACATTGGCCAAGCAGACCGGGTTCACTACTGCGGAAATTCAGAAGATGAACTACGCGCAAGACATCGTGGATGTATCAACAGAAACGATGATAGCCAGCGTCAAGAAGATGACACAGACGCTGAAGTCTTCGGAGAAATCGTTCCAGAAGCTCGGAGTGACGACCAGGAAGGCGAACGGAGAGTTCAGAGACTCGACGGACATCTGGTACGACACTCTCGAAGCGCTGTCAAAGGTCGAAAACGAGACCGAGCGCGACACCTTGGCCATGACGATCTTCGGAAAGAGCGCCTCGGAGCTTTCCGGAATAATTGACGACGGCGGAGCGGCGCTCAAAGAACTCGGAGACCAGGCAGAACGGACCGGACTCATTATGAGCCAGGACACGCTCGACAGTCTTAACCAGGTCAACGACCAAATCGACACAATAAAGGCCACGGCGACAGCTACGATCACGCAGACAGGCGCAAAGGCCCTGGAAGTGGTCGGTCCGGTCGTTACGCAGATAATCGAGAAGATCGGAGACCTCATGACCTGGATCGGATCTCTCGACGAGGAACAGGTGAAAACAATCCTGATCGTGGCGTCCGTGGTCGCGGCAATCAGTCCGATCGCGGGAATTATCTCGAATATCTCCGGAGCCGTGAAAGGGTTCCTGGACTTTGCACCCACGCTCGGAAAAGTCGGAACGAAGATCTTCGAGTTCGCGATGGACAATCCCATTCTTTTGATAGCAGCAGCGGTGGCAGCAGTCACGGCCCTGATCATCAAAAACTGGGACACGATCAAACCGGTCCTCGAAGCGATCTGGCAGAAAATCAAGACTATAGCGGAGGCGATAGCGGACAAGGTGTCCTCCGTATTCAATACGGTCAAAAACGCCGTCAAATCGGCGATAAATTCGGTTATATCGATAATTAACGGCCTGATCAACGGACTAAATAACATGATCTGGACGCTGAACCAGTTCCAGATAAACATTCCGAACTGGGTCCCGGCGCTCGGTGGCAAGTCGTTCGGCTTCAACATTCCGTACATCGGAAACATCCCAATGCTGGCACAGGGCGGAACCATCACAAGCGGGTCCGCGATAGTCGGCGAGAACGCTCCGGAGATCTTAACAGTCAACCAGGGCGTGGCGACCGTTACGCCGCTCAGAGCTCAGGACCAGCCGTCCGCACTTCAACAGATAGAACAGCCGATAAACATCACGATACAGTCGGTCCTCGACGGCCGCGTGATCGGTGAATCGGTATACACATACACAAGGAATCAAGACAGGAGGTTCGGCAGATGACAGACCTGGCGCTCACAATCAACAATGTCGACTTCAAAGGATACGTCAAAAAAGGCGAATACTACACGTCCTCGACGCCCGTCGCCGGTTCAAAGTATACGGACCTGAACAAAGTCGACCACACGACGGTCGTGCGTCATAGAGGAGCGGTCCGGGTGATCTTCAATCCGATGAGCCCGACACAGATCGCGTCGCTTTATTCGGCGCTGGCGAGCTGCCCATGCACGGTGACCTACTTCAGCTTCCAGGAGAACAAAAACGTCACGCAGACAATGATGCCGGCACTGGAGGAGCTCCAAGACGCGAAGCAGCGCACCTCCGGTCATTGGATCAGATCATTCGGGCTGACACTCACGGAGGAATAGCATGCAGACAACGAACGTAATATACAGAGCCATATTAGCCGGCAAGCATTACGTGGAATACAAGGTCGAGATCGCGGGGCAAACCTACACCCAGTCCGACATTTACGGCACTCCTGAAATAGCGAGTGCCCTTTTTGAAAAGTTCTCGATCGGGAACGCGTCCTCTTCGACTTTAAAAGTCACGCTTAAACCGAAAAGCACCATCCCGCAAATGGCTCTGGTGGAAGTCTATTTCAGGTTAGTCGGTAACAGTATAAACAGCAGCTGGTACCCGAAGGGAAAATTCTACATCGACACCAGGAAGCTGAACCACGATGGGTACTTATCCCTTGAGTGCTTCGACGCGATGCTCAAGAGCGAATACACGTTCATGGAGTCCGGAACCTGGACGAGCACGACAGCCCTGGCCACGTTGAACATGATTGCTTCGGACATGGGCGTCTTAGTCGATGCAGATACGACAACGCTGTTGACCAACGACTCTAAAACGGTTCCGATCGTGCCGGTCATAGGCGAAGACGGAACAACCGGAAGAGAGATGCTCGAAGCGATCGCCGCGATGTACGGCGGAAACTTCATAATCGACGAGCTCGGCAAGCTGAAACTGGTCCAACTGGTCACACCGGTAAACACAATCGACATCGGGGACCATGCAGCGGGACTGGACGACGCTCCGGCATTCGACGCGATCGACCGCGTGATCCTTTACGCAAACGAAAACAAGGACTCCGGGTACAGATCTCCGGAAGCGACATTTGACAGTCTGACCGGACGTATCCTGGAAGCGTTCTGCCCGTGGACATCGCAGCAGCTCGCAGATGACCTTCTCGACATCGTCGACGGCTACGTATACCAGCCGTTCGTAGCGACCGGAGCGAACATAGATCCGGCGATGCAGCTGGGCGACGGAATCGAGGTAGGGTCAGTTACATCGGTGATATACGCGGCGACGCTGAAACTCGACGCCAGGTGCGCTGCGGATCTTTCCGCACCGTACGAAGAAGAGATAAACCATGAGTATCCGTACCGATCTCCGGCGCAACGAGTCGTAGACGATGCGGTAACGAAGGAAGAACTGGCTACGCCAGGACAAACAGCGATAAACGGCGCGAACATCACCACCGGAACGATCACACTCGGCGGTAACGGGAACGGACGCGGCGAGCTCGTAATTCTCAACGAGAACAACGCCGAGTTCGGAAGATGGAACAACGAGAGATTGCTCGTCTACGATGACTCAACAAGCGCGTACCGAGAGCAGGCGAGGCTGGCAATTTTGCGAGAAGGCGCATCGCCCGGCTCTCAATATGGAACATTTCTTGGGGTCACGCAGACAGAAGGTACGGGAGACCCACAGCCGTTTTTATATCTCAATGGTACGATAGATAGCGGGAATTTGAACAGATGGGCAGAGATACGGCCCAATGAGATCGCACTCAGCCAAGGCAACTCCGGCGGAGTCAATCCCGATTTAACGATAATCGGAGCAAAGTGCGCATCATTTGGCGCGACTATGACGGCACTTCCTGGAATATCTCAGCCCTTCTCGGTCAATACCGTAACCGCGAACAGGTGGGGCAGAGTAATCCAGCTAACCGTCAAGTTCGATGTTTCCTCGTTCAGCGCGGGAACAGTATTCCAGGGCAGTACGAACGTCTTTCCGGCGTCCGATGTTATGGGATGCAGCTTCATCGGCACGGTTCCGATTTTCGGATGGTTAAAGGCAAACGGGATGGTCGAAGTCCGAGCATGCGGAAGCTATTCGTACAGCGGCGAAGTTACCATGTCTTGGACAGTATTGCAGAAGAACAACGGGTAGAGGTGACGAGATGAGCGAAGCATTAATTGGCAGCCTGATCGTCGCAGCCGTGAACATTATCGTCGCGCTTCTCACGGCCAGCAAGTCGCAGGCGGTCATGGAGGCCAAGTTCGATGCCAACACGAAGCGAGTAGACGAGAAGATAAACGACATAAAAGAAGAGATCAAAGGCGTCCGTGAAGAGACGAAAAAGCACAATGAGTGCATCGAGCGGACGTACAAGCTCGAGGGCCGAATGAACGAAGCAGAACACGACATCAGAGATATAAAAGCAAAGTTATAAAAGAGGTGACGAAAATGTGGACAAAAGAATTCTGGGCAGACACGATGGAGAGAGCGCTATACACCTTCGCCGAGGCGATGCTGGGTTTTATGGCCGTAAGCTATAAAGACATCGACTGGCCGAACGCACTCTGCGTAAGCGGAGCAGCACTGCTGGTAACGATCTTCAAGTGCATCGTGACGCAGGCGCTCAAAGACGGCAAAAAAGGCTAAAGGAGGCGACATGGCAATCAAGGTAGCACGGGCGTCAACATTCGCCCAAAAACTGATATATGTCGCCGACAAGAAATGGACGACATACCGAAACTGGTGGCCGGACAACTGCGGATACGTTCACTCCGACGGCTGCCAGAGCTGGGACTGCGTCTGCCTTATAAAAGGACCGGCGTGGGACTTCTCAATTCTTGACGCAACGACGCCCGGAAGATACGCCGCAGCCAGGCTCGACGTTGTGCCGGACTTTAAGACCGACGAGATCCTTGACTACTGCACCGAGGTCGGAAGCGACATGACAAAGATCCCGATCGGAGCGGTCCTGCTCTATAAAGGTGGCGGACACGTAGGCGTTTACGTCGGAGATGGCCACGTCGTAGAAGCAACAATAGGCTGGGGAGTGAACCGAGTCGTCAAGAGCGACATCGACTCAGCCGGAAGGTCATTCTTTCGAGGCGTTCAGCGTGGATCCTGGGCGAAATGGGGAAAGCTGCAGTGCTTCGACTACATACCGGAGTGGAAAGACGGCGCCCTGGTCAAACTCAAGAAGAACGCGAAGGTCTTCGGCACGGACCAACACTTCATTCCGTCCGCTTACGAGATGACCCTCAACGTCCGGGAACAGAACGGAGAGTACGTCGTCGTTTATTCCGGAAAGGACTGGTGCATTGGCGCCGTTTCCGCATACGATCTCGAAGCAGCTCCGGCCGTACCGGAACAGCCGCCAGTGATCGAGCCAGAACCGGAACCCGAAATACCGGAGA
>Ga0265298_10012023_pt1 | contig 10073 bp, 6 predicted proteins | sample AusTroGonzalo_MG_3_FD_193486 | JGI IMG/M metagenome (GOLD analysis project Ga0265298, IMG submission 193486) | Bovine rumen microbial communities from tropical cattle in Woodstock, Queensland, Australia - Gonzalo_01 | ecosystem: Host-associated > Mammals > Digestive system > Stomach > Rumen ... | reverse complement strand
TCCCGACTCCCTCCCAGAGCCGGGACTTTTTTGTTTCTGGAAAGAAATGCTTATCTTTACAAGACAGAAACACTAGGACTATGACCTTCACTATGATTATTGAGCTGCTCATTGTGTTGGCAGCACTGTATGTGGGTTCCCGTTACGGATCGTTGGCCCTGGGTGCCATCAGCGGCATCGGCCTGGCCATCCTGGTCTTCGGCTTTGGCCTGAAGCCGGGTACGCCCCCCACGGATGTTATCTATATCATCATTGCGGCCGTTACCTGTGCAGGTACTTTGCAGGCCAGCGGCGGTATGGACTGGATGATCCAGATAGCGGAAAAGATGCTAAGAAAGCATCCGGACCACATCACCTTCCTGGGCCCGCTGGTGACCTTTTTCCTTACCGTATTGGTGGGTACCGGTCACGTGGTTTATACCATCATGCCCATTATCTGTGACATCGCCCTCAAGAAAAATATTCGGCCCGAAAGACCTTGCGGCGTATCTTCCGTAGCCTCCCAGGTGGGTATTACCTGCTCTCCCATTGCTGCGGCTGTGGTGGCCTTTGTGACCATCTCCAACGCCAACGGCTATATGGTGAGCATCCCGCAGGTACTCATGGTAACCATTCCAGCCTGCCTGATTGGTCTGATGTGTGCTGCCGCCGCCTCTTATAAACGAGGAAAGGATCTGGACAATGATACCATGTTCCTGGCCAGAAAGGCAGACCCTGAGATGTACCAGTACATGTACGGCAACTCCGCCACCACTCTGGACAAGGTCATCAGCAAAGAAGCCAAGGCTTCGGTGTTCATCTTCCTGGGAGCCCTCCTGGTCATTGTGGGCTTTGCTTTCTGCCAGATGCTTCACACTTCAGACGGTAAGACCCTTGCCGCGGCCATGAATCTGCCCAAGATGAATATCTGCATCCAGATTATCATGCTCATGGCGGCAGCCTGCAATATCATGTTCTGCAAGGCCCAGCCCAAGAAAGCCGTGGGTGGAGCCGTATGGCAGTCCGGTATGGTGGCCGTGGTGGCCATCTACGGTATTGCCTGGCTGGCCGATACGTATTTTGGCAACTACATGGATCAGATGAAGGTCATGCTGGCCGATTTGGTAACCAACTATCCCTGGAGCATCGCGCTTGTGTTCTTCATGGTGTCCGTGCTCATCAATTCCCAGGGCGCCGTGGTGGTGGCCATGCTGCCCCTGGCGTACGAACTGGGCATAGCCGGACCGGTACTCCTGGGCGTATTCCCCAGTGTATACGGCTATTTCTTCATCCCCAACTATCCGTCCGATATTGCTACGGTTAACTTTGACCGCTCGGGTACCACCGTCATAGGCAAGTACTTGCTAAACCACAGCTTTATGATGCCGGGCCTCATCAGTGTCATCGTAGCCACAGTAGTGGGCTACTTAATGACCACAGTCCTCTTCCCCGGCTATTTCGCAAGCTTCATACAGTAAACAAAAAAGGCAGCCGATCGGCTGCCTTTTTTGTGATCCCGGAGCGGTTCGAACGCTCGACCCACAGCTTAGAAGGCTGTTGCTCTATCCAACTGAGCTACGGGACCAGCACTTTTATTTTGGGTTGCAAAGTTAGCAAAAATTTTCTTTTTACAGCGAGCTCACGTAGAAGATGAGCTGGAGTTCGTGGCGAAGGGCATCCGAGAAGGTAAGTTCTTCGTCTTCGCGGGCGGGGAAGGTGTCCGTGAGGGTGCCGCCCTCGTAGTCAATGGAGAGGCTGCTGATCCCCACCTCGATCATGCGGTTCAGGTCTTCCATGGAGGGATAGACAAGGACGAAGTTTACGTCGTCGCGGGCCTGTAAAAGGCCGATGACCGAACCGTCGGCGAGGGTAAAACGGACGGCGGCGTCATAAGGGATATGGAACTGCTCCTTGGTGCCAATGACAAAGTAGAGGTCTACGTCGTCCTTGTCTCCGTTCTTGTAGGCCAGGTGGGAGAGGAGGATGTTATAGTCGTAGTTGGCACCGCGTCCCACCAGGGGATTGGTGGTGGTCATGACGCTGGAGGTGGTCTCCTGTCTTTCGGCCAGGGTGGCTTTGGGCTCGATGGTATTCTTGGAGGCCTTGAGGATGTTCTCGCAGTGGCGCTTGAGGAGGGAACCGAACTCGTTGTTGGCAAAGTTGCCCTGGACGTAGTCGTCTGGATCCCAGCCGGTTATAATATCTACGGACTTGATGCCGCGAACCATCTTTTCCATGTCCTCGCTCTCGATGGCGTACTTGAGCTGGGTGTACTTGGAGGAGGCGGGATACTGGCCAATCTGCTCCAGGCGGATGAGTTTGCCGTTGCTGAGGTTGACACCCATCTTTACGCCCTTGGGGGCAGCGGTGGAGGCCTTCTTGGAGGGTTCTACCGTCAAGTACATCAGGTACAGGGTGGAACCGTCCGGGAAGCCCACCAGTTCCACGTTGCACTTTCCGGGAACATTTCCAAAGGAGATGGACTCGGGAGTGGTGGCGATATGGGTCATTCCATCTATACGGTAATTGGCGCGGACTTGTTGGGCCTGCACGGCGGTACCCAGCAAAAGGGCCAGGGCGAGGATTGCCAGTTTCTTCATGGTTTGGATTGTATTTGGATGCAAAGATAACATTTCTTACGTAAAAAATGGCTATCTTTGAGTGCTTAAAGAATAAAAGAGAGTATGTATAAGTATAAGCGAGTGAAAGTGATGGCTCCGCTCAAAGAGTGGAACGAGCGTTATGTCCTTAGTATTGACAACCACCAGGAGATTATGGAAGCTCTGGCCCATTTCTGCAAGAAACAGAATATCAAGGCCGGAGAAATCACCGGAATCGGTGCCATTTCGGAAGCTACTTTCCGTTTCCTGGACCCTGCTACCAAGAAATACGTGGACAAGACCTTTTCCGAGCAGATGGAAATCACCAATCTCACCGGTAACATTTCGGCCAAGGACGGAGAACCTTACCTGCATGTGCATCTGACCTGCAGCCGCCGGGACTATACCTGCGTGGGAGGCCATCTCCTTTCGGCCCGTATCAACGGGGCCTGTGAGCTTATTGTCACAGACTTCGGCCTTACTTCCCTGGGCCGCCGCGCAGACCCTGAGACGGGACTCAACCTTTATGACTTTTAAGCAAAAAGTTGTATCTTTGTATGAATATACATAAATCCGAAAGTATGTCAACCATCAAAAGAAGTGTAGCGGCCATTTGTGCCGGCCTTTTCCTTGTGGCAGGGGTTGCCCTGGCACAGAGTACCATGACCGATACCCAGGTCCTCGATTATGTCCAGCAGGCTATGGCGTCCGGCAAGGGCCGTGACGAAATGGTGGCCGAACTGAGCCTCCGTGGCGTTAACCGCGCCCAGGCCGAAAGAGTCTACGCCCTGTATCAGCAGCGTCAAGGCAGTGCCGAGGCCAAGAGCGTGGTCCAGGACCAGGGCCGCCAGCATACCGTGAATGCAGTGGGAGATGAAGAAATGGAATCCAACGATATTGTGGCCGCCGGAGAAATGCAGGTTTTTGGCCGCGATATCTTCCGCAACCGTACCATGAATTTTGCTCCCAGCGAGAACATGGCCACCCCGCGCAACTACAAGCTGGGTCCTGGAGATGAGGTGATCATTGACATTTTCGGTCACAACCAGGCCACGCTCCGCCAGACCATCTCTCCGGAGGGAAGCATCAACGTAGATGTACTGGGTCCTCTTTACCTGAGTGGAAAAACCATCGAAGAAGCCAACAGCTATTTGAAGAAGCGCCTGGCTTCCATTTACGGCGGTCTGGATAAAGCCGGTACCGAAATGCGCCTGAGTCTGGGCCAGATCCGCTCCATCCAGATCAATGTGATGGGTGAAGTGACCAGCCCCGGCACCTATGTGCTTTCCGGTTTTGCCACCGCTTTCCATGCTATCTATCGTGCCGGTGGTGTCAAGGAGCCCGGTACCCTGCGTAACATCCGCGTGGTCAGAGGAAACAAGACGGTCGCTTCCATCGACGTTTATGAGTTCATCATGAAGGGTACCCAGAGCACGGATATCCGTCTGGAAGAAGGAGACGTGATCCTGGTTCCCACCTATACGGACATTGTTCAGGTGGAAGGTTATGTGAAGCGCCCTATGTTCTTTGAAATCAAAAAGGGCGAGACGGTGTCCGATGTCCTGGAATATGCCGGTGGTTTTTCCCTGGAAGCCAACGAGGGTGCCGTGACCGTCTTCCGCAAGGAAGGAACGGCCCTGGAGGTTCATAGTGTTCCCGAGCAGGAATTCGGCCTTTTCCGTCTTAATAACGGAGACCGCATTGATGTGGGCAAGCGCCAGGCCCGTTACACCAACCGTACCTCCATCATTGGTTCCGTATACTTCCCGGGCACCTATGAACTGGGAGACACCCGTACCGCCAAGGGTCTGGTGGAGAAGGCCGGCGGCCTGCTGCCCGAAGCCTTTACGGACCGTGTGGTTCTGTATCGTGAGCATCTGGACAAGACCCAGGAGGTTATTTCCCTGAATTTGACCGGTATCATGAACGGCACCCAGCCCGACTTCGTGCTCCAGAACAATGATGAACTGTTTATCGCCAGCAAGGAAGACCTCAAGGATCGTGGCACCATGAGCATCAGCGGTATGGTCAAGAAGCCCGGTGTTTATCCTTATGCCGAGAATACAACCATCGAAGATTTCATTATCATGGCCGGTGGTCTGCAGGACGGCGCCTCTACTTCCCGTGTAGACGTAACCCGCCGCAAGAAGGACGCCAACGGCATGGTGGCTACCAGCGATATTGGAGAACTGTACTCCTTCTCCCTCAAGGACGGTCTCATTGCCGGTGGTGACCGTGGATTTGTTCTGGAACCTTACGATGAGGTGATTGTTCACCAGAGCCCTTCCTACAATGTCCAGCGTCACTTTGCTGTGGCCGGCGAGGTAAACTTCCCTGGAGAATACACCATCACCAGCCGTGAAGAGCGCGTTTCCGACCTCATTTCCAAGGCTGGCGGCCTCACGGATTACGCTTATATCAAGGGCGCCCGTCTGGTACGCGAAGCCACCGCCGAGGAAATTACCCAGGCCCGTGAACTGGGTCAGCTCCTGGTGAAGCAGATAGACAGTACCGCCGCCATGAACATGGAGCGCAATACCCTCAAGACCGGAACCCGTCATTATAGCATTGCCCTGGATCTGGAAGACGCCCTGAAGAATCCCGGTGGCCCGTCCGACGTTATCCTCAGAGAGAATGACCGTTTGGAAATTCCCGTGCAATCCAACGTGGTACGCGTGTTTGGTGCCGTTATGTATCCCACTGCCGTTACCTGGAATGCCAAGATGACGGTGGCAGACTACATTGACGCTGCCGGTGGTTATTCCCAGAACGCCCGCAGAACCAAGAAGTATCTGGTATCCATGGGTGGCCGCGCCAAGAAGGTGCGTTCCAGCTATAGGGTAGAACCCGGCTCCGAAATCTTTGTCCCGGATAAGGAGAGAAAGAACGAAAAGGCCGACTACACAGGCCTCGTAGCCATCAGCTCCGCCGCCGCCTCCGTGGGTACGCTCGGTATGGCCATCGTAACCGTTGTTAATGCCTTAAAGAAATAAGCCCTATGGAAGAGAATCTGAACAATCCTCCCTATCAGGAATCTTACGAAGACGAGTTCGAGATTGACTGGATGGGCATTCTGACCAAGTTGCTCAAGCACTGGAAGCAGATCATCCTCATTGGCTTTATCTTCGGTTGCCTGGGCGTGGTTTCGGCCCTGATGATGAAAAGGACCTACAGTGTTAGCATGACCCTGGCTCCCGAGCTTCAGAGTCGCTCATCATCCAGCCTTTCCAGCCTCACCAATATGCTGGGTCTGGGAGGCGCCTCCATGGGTTCTTCCACGGATGCCATGAACATCACCCTCTTCCCGGAAATCAGCCATAGTACCCCTTTCCTGGCTGCACTGTTGGATGTACCGCTCAGCTCCTATGTGAGCCCCAAACAGGTCGATGCCGGAGTGGAGCCCAAGCACACCACGGTGTATAAGCATCTGAGTGGGGAAGACAAACCCAACTACAAGCCCAAGAAAGACGAGAAGCCCTACACCGGCGTGAAAGACCCCACCGAGCTTACTTACAAGCAGGCAGTGGTGGTGAAGAAACTGTCTCAGTGCATTGGGGCCGAAGTTGACAAAAAGACGGGAGTGACCACTATTTCCGTCGTAATGGACGACCCTATGATGGCCAAGCAACTGGCCGATACGGTTTGCTCCCGTCTGCAGGTGTATGTGTCCAACTACCGCACCAAGAAGGCAACGGACGACTACAACTATTATGTAATGCTGGCCGATGAAGCCCATGAGGAACTGGTTAAGGCGCAGGCCGCCTATGCCCGCTCCGTGGACTATGACCGCAGCGTTATCCTCCAGAGCGGCACGGCCGAAAAAGACCGTCTCCGCGAGGAGGCTTCCCTGGCCAACCAGATCTATTCCCAGATGGCCCAGCAGCGTGAACTGGCCCGTGCCAAGATTCAGGAAGAGAAGCCGGTTTATGCCGTTGTCCAGCCTGCAACGCTGCCCCAGCGCCCTATGAACAGCCGCGCCAAGCGCGTTCTCATCTGGGGCTTCGTGGGTGGTTTCCTGGCTGTGGCCTGGTATGGTTTCGGCCAAGACTTCATGAAGAAATTCCGCACAGACGTTAAAGAAAAAATGGACGAAGAGTAGTAGTCCTACCAAGCTTATGCGCCACAAATTAATAACCATTTTGGCCCTTGCCCTTTTGGCGACGGCCTGTTCTCAGCCCGTTACCAATACTTCCAAAAAACTGGGAGACTGGGCCGAGTATGTGAATCCTATGGCGGGCACCTTGTCCACCTTTAACCTGTCCACCGGTAACACCTATCCGGCCATTGCCGTGCCGTGGGGCGCTCATTTCTGGACGCCGCAGACGGGCAAGAACGGAGACGGATGGACGTACCGCTACGATGCCACGCACATCCGTGGTTTTAAGCAGACTCACCAGCCTTCGCCTTGGATTAACGACTACGGCGCGTTTAGCTTGATGCCCGTAACCACCGGTCCGTACTTCGAAGAGGAAAAGCGCGCCAGCTGGTTCTCGCACAAGACGGAAGTAGCCAAGCCCTATTATTATAGTGTCTACCTGGCCGACCACGATGTAACCGCCGAGCTGGTCCCCTCCTCACATGCGGCATGGCTCCGTTTTACCTATCCCGAATGCGAGAAGTCGTATCTGGTGCTGGACGCTTATGAAGGCGGCAGCGCGGAAGTGGTGGACGAGTACACCATCCAGGCCAAGGCCGTGAACAACCACGGCGGCGTGGCCCCCAATTTCTGCAATTACATCATTGTCAAGAGCGATACTCCCTTTGAGGTGGAAAAGACCCCGTCCAACATTGCCATGGTCTCTTTCCCTACCACCAAGGGACAGGTGGTTTCCCTCAAGGTGGCCTCTTCTTTCATCAGTTTTGAGCAGGCCAACCTCAATCTGGGAGAAGTGAACGACCCGTTTGAAGAAGTGATGATGTACTCCCAGACGGCTTGGAACCAGGCCCTGGGTAAGATTGAAGTGGAAGACGACAACTTAGACCACCTCCGTACTTTCTATACCTGTCTGTACCGCAGTCTGCTGTTCCCCCGCGACCTCGCGGAAATAGGTATGTTTGGTACCCTGCAGCATTACAGCCCTCATACCGGAGAGGTGGAGAAAGGTCATTTCTATACCGACACCGGCTTCTGGGATACGTTCCGCAGCCTCTTCCCCCTGATGAACCTGCTCTTCCCGCAGGTGTCTTCCCAGGTACAGGAAGGTCTGGTGAACGACTATCTGGAAAGCGGTTTCCTCCCCGAGTGGGCCTCGCCGGGTCACCGTGGCTGCATGGTGGGCAACAACAGCGCCTCCGTGGTGGCCGACGCCTATCTCTCCGGCGTCCGTGACTACGACATTGGCAAACTTTGGGAAGCTGTAACCCATGACGCCCACGCCGTGCATCCCTCCGTAGCCTCCAGCGGTCGTACGGGCTGGGAATACTATGATGAATTGGGCTATGTGCCTTGCGATGTGGGTATCAAGGAGAATGCCGCCCGCACCCTGGAGTATGCCTACGACGACTGGTGCATCTACCAGTTGGGCAAGGCCCTCAATATAGACGACGAGCAGCTGGCCCCCTACAAGAAGGCAGCCATGAATTACCGCAATGTCTTTGATCCGGAATTCAAGCTGATGAACGGTCGCCAGGCCGATGGCACCTTCCGCAGGCCTTTCAGCCCTCTCAAATGGGGTGGAGACTTTACCGAAGGCAACTCCCTGCACTATACCTGGAGCGTTTTCCACGACATTGAAGGCCTCATTGGCCTGATGGGTGGAGAGGACGCTTTCAACGCCCAGATGGACACCGTGTTTGTAATGCCGCCCAAGTATGACGACAGCTACTACGGTTTCCCCATTCACGAGATTATTGAAATGACCGTTATGGGCATGGGTAACTACGCCCACGGTAATCAGCCCATCCAGCATATGCTGTATCTCTACGACTGGAGCCGCCAGCCTTGGAAGACCCAGGCTCGTGTACGTGAGGTCATGGAGAAGTTCTACACCCCTTGGGCCGATGCCTATTGCGGAGATGAGGACAACGGCCAGACCAGTGCCTGGTACGTATTCAGCGCCCTGGGCTTCTATCCCGTTTGCCCTGGCAGCGGTCAGTATGCCCTGGGAACCCCCTTATTCAAGAAAGCAACCCTTCACCTGGACGGTGGAGACGTAGTTATTGAAGCTCCTGAGAATAGTGCCGAGAACTTCTACGTGAAGGATCTGCATGTGAACGGTCAGGAGTGGACGCGCAACTATCTCCTCCAGTCCGACCTCCAGAAGGGAGCCAAGCTTCACTTCAAGATGGCCGCCGAACCTAACCTCAATCGCGGCGTAACCGATGAAGACAAACCTTATTCGTTCTCTAATGAAAAAGACGCTGATTAGTTTGGCCCTGGGCCTTTGTGCCCTTAGCGCCTGCGCCCAGAAATATCCGGACCAGCGGCCGGCTCCGCAGGACCGTCTGTTTGTGTCCGAGGCCGTGGAGGCCAAGATAGCCGAGGTAGCTCCGCAGCTCACCAACCTTAAGCTGCGCTGGATGTTCCAGAATTGCTTCCCCAATACGCTGGATACCACCGTTCATTTTGATGAGGAGACAGGCCTCACGTTTGTGTACACCGGAGACATCCATGCCATGTGGCTTAGAGATTCCGGTGCCCAGGTGTGGCCCTATGTAGATCTGTGTAAAGAGGACGCCCATCTGCAGAAGATGCTCTCCGGCGTTATCAAGCAGCAGTTCACCCTCATCAATATAGATCCGTACGCCAACGCTTTCAACCAGGGTCCCACTGGAGAAGGTGCCAAAGATGAGACGGGAGCTCCTCAGAATCCCAACGTCTTTGAACGCAAGTGGGAGATTGACTCGCACTGCTATCCGGTTCGCCTGGCCCACCACTACTGGAAAGTCACCGGAGACACTTCCGTGTTTGACGAGATCTGGCTCAAGGCTGTGGAGAATATCCTGGAAACCTTTACGGTGCAGCAGCGCAAGGACGGTGACGGACCGTACTTCTTCCTTCGCTCAACCGATCGCCAGCTGGACACCAAAGCCCGCGTGGGAAGGGGACATCCCGTGAATCCTGTGGGTCTTATTGCCTCCTCTTTCCGTCCGTCGGACGATGCTACGCAGTTTGAGTTTCTGGTGCCCTCCAATTTCTTTGCCGTGAGCGCTTTGCGCCAGATGGCAGAGATCCTTTCGGAGGTAAATCATCGGCCCGAACTGGCAGACCGTTGCACCAAGCTGGCCAACGAGGTGGAGGGTGCCCTTAAGAAATATGCCGTGGTTAACCATCCGGATTTTGGAGACATTTACGCCTTTGAGGTGGACGGCTTTGGCAATGCCTATATGATGGACGACGCCAATGTCCCTTCTCTCCTGTCGCTGGCTTACCTTATTCCCGAGATGGCCTCCGATCCCCTGTACCAGAATACCCGACAGTTTGTCTGGAGCACTTCCAACCCTTATTTCTGGAAGGGGAAGGCTGGCGAAGGTATTGGCGGTCCCCATATCGGC
>Ga0265298_10012022_pt1 | contig 10073 bp, 13 predicted proteins | sample AusTroGonzalo_MG_3_FD_193486 | JGI IMG/M metagenome (GOLD analysis project Ga0265298, IMG submission 193486) | Bovine rumen microbial communities from tropical cattle in Woodstock, Queensland, Australia - Gonzalo_01 | ecosystem: Host-associated > Mammals > Digestive system > Stomach > Rumen ... | reverse complement strand
TTCATCCAGGCAAGGATCAAGGAAGGAAAGTACAAGAACCACTGTCTCTTCCTTAACAGGGTACTGTATGGCACAAAGAACGATGCAGGAATGATTAGCTCAGTTCTCACAATGCTTGAGAAGTTCGAGACAGAGACATCTCCGGAGTTCAAGACTTACAGCCAGTTTGTTGACAATGTGGCTGATATCTATGAGGAAGTACAGGGGAACGTTGAATGTGATATCGACTATGATCCCGAAGCTTTCAACAGCATCTCAATCAAGGAAGTATTTGATGCTGCGTAATCATTGATTATTTTCTAAGGGTGCTGCGAAAATGCAGCACCCGGAAAGAGGCTGGCTAATGGGACTTGTAGTGTATGACTGGGAAGTATTCCGCTATGACTGGATGGTAGTCACTGTGGACCTTACAACAAAAGAATATCTGACCATAGAAAATGATCCGGAGCTTCTGATGGATTTCTATATGGAGCACCAATATGACATATGGGTAGGATTCAACTCCAGGCATTATGACCAGTACATCACGAAGGCAGCTCTTGCAGGATTTGACCCGAAGGAGATAAATGATCACATCATAGTGAAGCACAAGGATGGGTGGACTTTTTCACCTGTCCTGAATAAGTGGAAGCTTATCAATTATGATGTGATGCCATCTCCTCCCATCGGTCTTAAGACGCTGGAGGGATTTCTTGGATCCGACATAAGGGAGACAGATGTCCCCTTCGATATCGACAGGAAGCTCACAAAGGAAGAACTTGCCATGGTGGAGCATTACTGCATACATGACGTTGAGGAAACCATAAAGGTGTTCTCAGAAAAGATTGATGATTTCAATGCCATGTTCTCCATCGTGAAGGACTTTGACCTTCCACTGGCCAGCATAGGAAAGACCGAAGCACAGATAACTGCAGAAGTGCTCAAGTGCCAGAAGAGTACCTTCGGTGATGAGTTTGATTACTTTTTCCTTCCCTGCCTGAGACTGAAAAAATATACAGCAGTGAAGGACTGGTTCAGAAACCTTCAGGTCAGAGCAAAGACAGAAGGGATAGACAAGGCTGATGACTACACAAAGAGAGCCTGGACAAAGGCACAGTCATTAAAGATTGACGTTGCAGGTGTTCCTCATGTATTCGGGTTCGGAGGGCTTCATGGAGCTCCTGAGCAGCCGATCCATAGAAAAGGTCTTATCCTTCATGTAGACGTGGGCTCTTATTATCCTTCAATGCTCATTGCATGGAACCTTGTTACAAGGGCTGCAGTTGAGCCCGGTCAGTATAAGCATATCTATGATACAAGAATGGAACTCAAGGCAAAGCAGGTGGCAGCAGTTGACAAGGCTGAAGCCAAGAAATTCAAAAAGGCACAGCTTCCATATAAGAAGATGCTCAACGCACTATCCGGAGCAATGAAGGATGCACTTAATCCAGCATATGATCCGAGGAACAACAATACCATGTGCATCAATGGCCAGCTGATGCTCCTTGACCTGATAGAACATCTTGAGGAGAAGGTCCCGGGATTCGAGCTCATCCAGTCCAATACGGACGGTCTCATAATCATGATACCAGACACGGATGAAGCGTTTGATGCGGTAGATGATGTCTGTTATGAGTGGGAATGCAGATGCTCCACGGAACAGTGCAACATATCCCTGGCACTGGATACGGTATCCGAGATATATCAGAAGGATGTGAACAATTATCTCTGGATAGAGGAGAGTGGAAAACTTGAGAGGAAGGGTGCTTATGTGAAAGAACTCTCTGCCATAGATAATGACCTTCCTATCATCAACAGGGCACTTGTGGATTATATGTCGAAGGGAGTTCCTGTGGAGGATACCATCAACGAATGTGATGAGCTCATCCAGTTCCAGAAGATCGTAAAGCTCTCAGACAAGTATGACCACGTAGAGCATGAGTATGGAAAACCTAAAATTGTCAAAAAAGGTACCAAAAATCTCTTTAAATATGACAATTTTGAGCGTTTTTCTTATAAATCTTACAGGGTTTTTGCGTCAAAAGATATGAATGATGGAAGGATCCTGAAGGTCAAGGAAGGAAAATCCCCGGAAAAGTTCGCGAACACATCTGAGCATTCTTTCGTTATGAACGCTTCGGTCACGAACGTAAAGACTCCGGAGAAGCTGGACAGGCTTTGGTATATAAACGAAGCCAAAAAGAGGATGAAACAATTTGGAATATAGGGAGGAACAACAGATAATGCCTAAATGCGCGCTATGTTCCAGACGGATAAAATCGATAGAGCATTACTGGTTAATTGAAAAGAGCACATATTGCAGGGAGTGTGGGGTGAGGATAAGACGTGATAGTAAAAACCATAATCGTGGTGTCATTGCTGCTTTTAGCAGCGGTTGTGTTGATAAAAGGGTGAAGAAGGGAGCGACATGAATAATACATTAGCAGATCTTAACAATTATTTGTTTGAAGCTATGGAGAGGCTTACCGATGACAGCCTCACATCTGAACAGCTTGACCAGGAAATCAAGAGGGCGGAAAGCATGTCCAAGGTTGCAAATCAAATAATACAGAATGGCGAGCTGGCATACAAGACAATGGTACACATGGATGAATATGGATACAACGTTGACAGGAAGAATATTCCGACAATGCTGGAGATAAAAAAGGATAAGAAATAATGGCTATTCATGATAAATATCCTCCGGAAGTCCATGAGTTCGTTAAGAAGTGGTCTCCCAAGCTTCGAGATGCGGATCTTGCAGAAGAGTGTAACAAAACACTGGGTACAAATTTTACAGCAAGCAAGATGAAAGCGTTCAGGTCAAACCACAAATACTACAATGGGATGAAACAGTGGACCAAAGAGGAATACTGGAAATATCAGAAAAGATACCCTAAGGGGATGTATGAATTTGTCAGGGACAATTCCTGGGGAGTCAGCTCCAAAGATATGGCTGAGATGGTCAATGAGAAGTTCGGGACCAGCTTCACCCAGACGATGATGAAACAGTTTAGACAGAGGCATGGTATCAAGTCTGGAGAGACAGGATGGTATCAGAAGGGACACTCTCCTGGAAACAAAGGAAAGAAACAAAGTGACTATATGAGCCCGGAGTCAATAGAAAGGACCAAGGCTACAAGATTTCAGAAAGGTACAATACCACCAAACACTAAGCCAGTAGGAACAATATCTGTAGTGGACGGATACCAACTCATAAAAGTCAGCGACAAAGGTAGCAGGTGGGAAATGTGGAAGCCCCTGCACAAATATGTGTGGGAACAGCATAACGGCCCGATACCAGAGGGGATGATAATTGTGTTCAAGGATCTAAATCCGATGAATTGCGACATTGATAATCTCCTTCTTGTAACCAGGGCGGAGCACTGTACCATGATAAAGAAACATCTCAGGTCAAAAGATCCGGAAGTTACTGAGGCAGGTCTCAATCTTGTACGATTGGAAAAGGTAATAAAAGATAAAAAGAATGAAGGAAAAACTAAGGAATGAGCTCATCATGGCTGCACAGAGCAGTATGGATGACGATGAGCTGGATGAATTCAAGGACAAACTTGTGATGATCCTGAATCAGTATGACATTTCTGTGATGGAAACACATCTGGCAATACGGGATGAGGATGTGAACAGGGATCTTGTTTTCAGATTCATTACGGCAAAGGCTGCATCAGGATTATCAGAGAGAACATTGAAGTATTACAGCAAGGAAATACCTAAGGCGCTGGAAAGGATGGGACGGACAGCAACGGAGGTCACGCCGGATGATATAAGGATCTGGATGGTGACACGGATCCGGAAGGACCAGGTCTCTACAGTGACAGCCGGAAATGAGTTTCGGTGCATGTCATCGTTTTTCCAGTGGATGCAGAAAGAGGATCTGATATATAAAAATCCATTCAACAAAGTGGAGCATCCCAAAAAGATGAAAAGCAAAAAGAAAAAATTCACAGACCTAGAAATCGAAAGGCTAAGGGGAGCATGCAGGACGGAAAGAGAAACGGCTATCGTTGAGATGCTTTTATCAACCTGGTGCAGAATAAGTGAGCTTGTAAACATCAAGATCACTGACATAGAGGAAGACCGGATCACAGTACTCGGCAAAGGGAACAAAGAGAGAACGGTCTATCTGAATGCAAAAGCTCAATATGCTTTGCAAAGATATATCGCTACCAGATCAGACATAAACCCCTATGTATTTCCAAGGATGAAGGGAAGTGACAACGGGAATCATTTAAAAGAGTTGAATTTTAAAGGCGTTCCGATTGCTGACCTCAAATATTGGTACAAGGATCCGGAGAATGTAGACAAAGATGGACATTCGGACAAGGGCACAATAGAGGGCATCATCAGGGAAATGGGGAACCGTGCAGGAGTTGAAAAAGCACATCCGCACAGGTTCAGAAGAACAGGCGCTACTAAAGCACTCGAGAACGGGATGCCGATTTTAACAGTTTCAAAGATATTGGGGCATGAAAGCGTAGGCACAACGCAAATATATCTCGATGTCTCAGAGGATAATATTGAACATGAGCACAGAAAATTTGTACAGTAAAAAGATTATTGAAAGAATCCAGCGAATGGCTGGGGAATATTCAGTTTATCAGCTTTTTGATGATTGGATATCGATGTTCGCATTATCCACAGCACAGGCCGTGCATTATAGCGAAGACCGGGAAAAGAATTATCTGCAAATTGCAGGAAAACACACTAAAGAGAGGCTGGAGCAGTTTTGCGAATTAAACGGGATCCTGATTGATGCATTTGAGAATGAGATGGCTGACATCCTGGGATACATCTATATGCATCTCGAACTGGGCAGCAGTCGGACCGGACAATTCTTCACGCCCTATCACATATGCCAGCTTATGGCGAAAATGGCATTTGAATCACATGATAAGGATGGTATGTACATATGCAATGAGCCCTCATGTGGCGGAGGTGGAAACATAATCGCGTTTGCGGAAGAGTTAAGAAACCAGGGCGTTGATTATCAGACAAAAATGAAAGCCGTATGCCAGGACATAGACATCAGGGCGGTATACATGACCTATGTGCAGTGCTCATATTATGGGATACCTGCGATTGTATTCCAGAGTGATACTTTGAAGGATCCACTGGGGAGAGAAAGCTCAACCGGAAGACTTTATACACCCCAGTACATTATGAATCAAACAGCAGGAAAGTGAGGGGTAAGGAATGATACAGATAAATGATTTTGATTTACCAATTCAAGTAGCAGAAAAGATTATTAGTGGCGCTAAAGATGTGCCCGCAAGTGTGTTAGATAAAGCGGCATATAGATCTTTTACAGGCAAAGAGCTTGGAGAAACAGTAAGTAGAGATATGTTTGACCTTGAGGAAATTAAAGAGATAGCAGGTTATCTTATGGTTTACTACGAGTCGCACAAAAACGAAGATTAAGGCAGAAAGTGAGGAATAAGAAATGAAGCGTTGCATTATATCTTATTACCCAAGCACTAATAAAATTCATAACATTTATAATTCGGTTGAAGATGCAAGAAAAGATGTGAAAATGTGCAATCTTTTTAGTAAGGGGCATGAAAAGTTAAGTATTGCCGAAGCTGAATTAACAGATGAAGAATATCGAGAGCATTGTGGTGACCAGAGAATAAGTGACGAAAAAACGAAATCATGCGTCAATTGTGAAGATGGTTGCGAAGAATGGGCTGGATGTCCATGTGTGTACTACAAAGCAGAAAGTGAGGATAAGGAATGAAAAGAGTAGCTAAGATAACTATAATTTGCCCCATCGAGATAGATGATGATGTAGACGTAACAAACGAAACTGAATTAGGTGATGCCCTGAGCGAAGCAGTAGGAGAGGATTTATTTTCTACGGAATATCTGAGTAAATGGGATGAATTGGAAATCGAAGATAAGGGCGAATGGGAAGATTAAGGAGCAGGAAGATGGGACGTAAAAAACTTAAGAAAGCAGTTGAATACATAGCAGGTTACTGTAACAAACACGAAAAATGCGGGAAGTGTCCACTCCGAAGCGACGATGGATGTAAATTGACAGAGGTTTACAACCCGTGTGACTGGGACAGCATCTTTAAATATGATCGAAACGATGTATCAGCTCATAGCTGAACATATAGATACTGAGTTCATTTATGAAATGAATGGTGAAAAAGGATACTGGTTGGAGGTGATGAGCATTGGAAACATTTGAATTTTACATACCGAACGGGCACATGAGTCTGAACCTAGAAGAGTTCTTTCCTGCCAGCAGCACCAGAATAAGGAAGATGATTAAGATCATGAAGCAGGATCCAAGGAATAATGTTCCAGGACTCATCAGGGATTTAAAAAGAAGACTCCTCTTATATAAGAAGGATCTTGAGGAACACAGAAAGCTCTGTACAAGCTTCATGTTCAAGTGGTGTAGAGAGAAAAATGTCCGCAAGGAATACATAGATAAGAAAGTGACTCCCACAGGGAGCATGGTTACAACTAAGAAGGAGCTTGCAGCTCTCAATAAGTCCTATAAGGCAGCAGTCAGGGCCGAAGAAGATTACAGAAGGGATATCCGGAGAGCTGAAAGAGCCATAAATGGTATAGAGAAGAATCTGGAACTTTTGAATGAACTGGAGGAATAAATATGGGGGAGTGGACTGGAAATGACAAAGTATTCAGGGGATATTTTTTCGGAGATGATTCCAACAGTACTGACAACGATGGAAAACATCCAAGAAAAGGGGAAAAGGTAAAAGGCGCCTCAGGGCATACGTTTAAAGAGGTCTCAGAGTGCAGCTGCTTTGGTGGTGCGCTCCGTGATGGATTTGTTGATATCTCTTTTGACTCTACTGATATGCTGGAGACTTTTCTTGATATAGCAGAAGAGAAAAACTGGAGATGTCTGGTCCTTAAGAGCAAAAAGGGAGGGCATACATACTGGAAGAAGCGCAAGGAAATAAAGAAGGACGGTAAGGATAAGACGCTGGCCTGTGGACTTGTTGCGGATATCCATTCAAAAAATACATACATACCCTTGAGGGTGTTCGGAGAGGATAGGTTTCCTCCGGAGTATGACATCCTTGAAGGAGAGGATTACCAGGAAGTCCCTGATGAACTCCTCCCGGTGAACACTTCCATGAAGCTGTGGAATCTGAAATATGGAGAAGGCAGGAACGATGACCTGTTCAAGTATATCCTCATATTGCAGTCACAGCTTGGTTTTGATGCTGCAAAGATACGTGGGATGTACCGCGAAGTGATAAACAAACACATACTCGCTGATCCGGTGGAAGCTTCGGAACTCGAAGTCATACTCCGTGATGAAGCATTTGAGTCCCAGGTCGCAGAGAGTTTTTGGGATGATAAGACGTTTTTGCATACAAAATGTGCAGAATTCATGATTAATCATGAAAAAATCATAAGAATTCATAAAAAAGCGCATATTTACAGGAATGGTGTATATGTCATGGACAATGACAGCATCTCAAGGAAGATTCGCGAGTATGTCCCTACCATAAGAAGGAATCAGAAGGCAGAAGTCATTGACTGCATAAATGACCTTGCTGAGGAGAAAAAACTCTCTCCAGTGAGATATATTGCATTCAAAAATGGCATCTATGACCTCCAGAGCGACAAGCTGACAGAATTCACTCCGGATATCGTACTCACGAACATCATTCCATGGGATTATAATCCTGCTGCCTATTCTGAGATAGCTGACAGGACACTGAACAATGTCTCTGATGACGATCCTGAGATAAGGGCTCTTCTGGAGGAGTGCATCGGCTACAGTTTCTATCGTGGAACAGAGCTGAGGAAGGCATTCATATTTACCGGGGACAAGAGGAACGGAAAATCGACCTTCTTGAGGATGCTGCAGAATGTCCTGGGCGAAGAGAACTATACCACATTGGATATCGGAGATCTGGGAGGACGTTTCAACGGATCGGCCCTTTATGGGAAGCTTGCGAACATAGCTGATGATATCAAGGACTCATTTTTTGAAGGGAACCAGCTCTCACTGTTCAAGAAGATAGTCTCAGGTGATGAGATATTTGCAGAATTCAAAGGTAAGGATGGTTTCAAGTTCAAACCTTATTCAACCATCATCGGATCCGCGAATGAGATACCTCATATGAGGGACTGGACGGGAGCAGCTCTTGACAGGATGATTTTTGTACCGTTCACAAGAACGTTCTCAGCAGATGATCCTGATTATGATCCTGAGCTTCCCTACAAGCTGGAAGATAAGGAAGTCATGGAATATCTTATCAGAATCGGAATCGAAGCCCTTAAGAAGCTTCGCAAAAATAAGAGATTCACTGATTCTGAAAAAGTCGAAGCCAGAATCAAAGAATATGAGCAGGAAAATGATTCCGTTATTGCATTTATCAACAACAGGGATGTGGAAACAGAAATCATTAACTGCTTTATTGAGGAAGTGTTCACAAGCTATAAAATTTTCTGCAATGAGAACAGCCTTATGCACATTTCTCAGACTGCCTTTGTCAGAAGAGTAAACAGAACACTTGGAACAAAATCTCAGAGCAGAAAAACAACAACCGGAAGTAAAAGATGCTTTGTTTTATGAAACTACGGTTTGTACTACGGTTTTACTACACTTTTACTACACTTTTGAAATCTACAAACCCAGTATTTATCTATATAACTACACTTACTACACTTTTATATTTAAATATTATTAATGTAAGTAAATATAAAATATAAAAATTAATAATAGTAATAATATATAAGAGTTGTAGCTGAAAAGTGTAGTTTGTGTAGTAATTCAGATTACATGCGGTTTTGAGGCATCAAAAAATGAGAAAAAAGTGTAGTTTTGAAAGTGTAGTTTTGAAAAATCAAAAATAATGAGGAGGAAAAAGTTTTATGGGGAAGTACAGAGTGCCAAGTAAGACAAATAAGTACTACATACCGACTGAGGATTATATCACAGCAGTACACTGGTGTCTGAGATATCCGATCTGGGTGTCTGAACTGTCAATAATACCGGATACATCAAAAGCCATCACTTATGACCAGGATCGTGTGCAGACTTCCGGAGATTATGATCCAACAGTTGAACTTGCAATGAAGAGGGCTGAGATATCAAGAAAAAAGACCCTTTTGGAAGAGACTGTCAGAGAATGTGTCCCTGATCCGCTGTACAAATACATGATCCTGCATGTGGGACATGGAAGGACATACTATCAGCTGGAGAAGGAAGGACTCAATATCTCGGAATATGAGTTCAGGAAATATAAGCAGAAATTCTATTATGAGATATCTCAGAAGATATAAAAATATAAACTCGCCGATTGAGGGACGTAAATCTGTCATATAATGATATCAGAGAATAGAGGCAGTGAGAATGTCGCTATTTTCCCCCTCATAAGAAAATGCGATAGAGGCCATACCATTTTGGTGTGGCTTTTATTGTGGGTACAAGCACGCGCCATACTGCTTGCCATTACCTCTTTACCATTTAAGAAAGCATGAGATACCCGTCTAGTTTTCCCCCAGACGGGTATCACCATGTATGGAGGAACACGGATGCTCAAGAGTTGTCCATACTGTCACCGCATACATGACAGCCTGTATAAATGCGCGCCTAAGATGGCCGTCATAAGGAAGCGCCAGAACAGACTGGGTACAGAAGCGGACAGGTTCAGACGTACAAACGCATGGACATCCAAGAGCTTGGCAGTACGTGAGCGTGATCATCATATGTGCTTATGTTGTAAGGCACAGCTTGTTGGTACTGACAGAGTGATAGAGACTGACAGCATATCAGTTCATCACATCGTACCAATTGAAGAGAACTTTGAACTGAGACTTGAAGAGACAAATCTTATTTCAGTCTGCAGTGTGCATCATGAGATGTGTGAAGCAAACAAGATAACAAGAGACATGCAAAGGAAGCTTGTTGAAGACAGCATTCGCGAACGTGATGAGAAAATCTCCACGCTAGTAACAATAGTGTAATGCTGAATAAAAAGACATTATAGGTAGGGTGCTTTTTTTCTCCACGGCGCTATTCCGGCTGTGGTATCCCCCCGGTGAATTGTGTGCAAAATTCAAACAATTCCCCAAGAC
>Ga0265298_10012021_pt1 | contig 10073 bp, 7 predicted proteins | sample AusTroGonzalo_MG_3_FD_193486 | JGI IMG/M metagenome (GOLD analysis project Ga0265298, IMG submission 193486) | Bovine rumen microbial communities from tropical cattle in Woodstock, Queensland, Australia - Gonzalo_01 | ecosystem: Host-associated > Mammals > Digestive system > Stomach > Rumen ... | reverse complement strand
GATGTCGTCGTAAGGATGGCCTTGCTCGCCCATAACGGCTGCACCAATCTGGCATAGACCAACACCATGTCCCCAACCCTTACCTTTAAGAATGAACTTGTCGCCATCCTTCTCTACATCGAAAGCCGATGAGTAGAGATGGCTCTCGCTCAGGGCACGACGGATTTCCAACTCCTTACCAATGGTAAAGGTCTTCTTGGTGCCTACAATCTTAAGTTTCCAAATACGTCCGCTCTTACCGCGTTCCACGGGAATGAGGTCGGTAATAGTTCCAAAGTCGTCCTTCAGCTTGCGGTTCACCAGTTCAGAGAGTTCTGCCTGGGTGTAGCTCACTGTCCAGCGATAGAAGTCGGGTGTTTCCTGATCGAAATCGTTAAGCACCTGTGACAGGATATGCTTATCGGAGGTGTTACAGTAAGGATCCTGGAACGAAACGAGGTAGGGCTTTGGCGTGTCCTCCCAGCAGTACTGGAACTCCTCAGTCTGTCCGCCGCAACACTTTGAGAAGCGTGCGTCGCAAATCTCGTCGCCATAGAACAATACCTGTCCGCGGGTTTCGCTAATGGCCTCCTCAACATGGGTGTTGTTGGCACGTGTAATGCCCTGATAGCGCTGGCAGTGGTCGTCGGCACACACATCGAAGATAGTGTGGTCTTCGCGGTCGTACCAGCGAATGAACTCCTGGTCGCTCTTGGTGAACGAGAAGAAATTATCACCACCGCTCTCGTGCTGCTTGCGCTTCTCAATCTGAGCCAGCAACCACGAGCGGGAGATAACGGCATGGGCCTTGAGGAACTCCAGACTTGAGGTAGAACTCATCTCGCTCGAAATCACGCTGGTGAGGTATTTTTCTACTGGCAGCTCGTTGATGGCTACTATCTTATCGGCCTCTACCACAATGCGTAACGTACCTTCGAATGTTTGTGTTTCTTTGCGCTCCCAGTGGAAGTTTACGCCAATGGTCACGTCGTTGAGTGAGAACGAGGCATCGTCGGTTTGAGGTGTAAAGGTAAGGTTACGATACTGTGTGCCTCGCCATAGAATACCACCCTCGCTGAACTCTACTACCTGCTGACCTGTAATCACCTCACCCTTGGCTACATAGGGCTTGTTCAGACTGAACGAAATCTTCTCGCCACTGACGATGCCAACGGTAACATTAGGCTCCTTCTTGGGTGATGAGTGTTGGGTGTTGGGTGATTGCTTATTGGCCTGCAGTTTAGAGATGACCTGCTGCAGCTCGTTGGGCTGTAGCGATACCTCATTCAGTATACCGAGTGCTATCTCAGGTGTCAGGCGGTCGAAATCTTCCTTACGTGGGGTAACGATGAAACCTGCCATATCCAGAGCACCAGGCGAGATGATAAACTGCTCGCAGCCCTCTTTGTAATAGCAGTCGGGGCGATGCTTCTCGCGGGGGAATACTACCGAGTAGTAGTCGGCATCGTGCCTCCAGCTTACAATGTTAAGCATTGGCTCTGGCTCATCCTCCTTGATGGGAAGCGATTCGTATAATCGGCGGAACAACTGCTCGTCGCCATACTCCGTCTTGCTGTGGATGAGCAGGGCGGGGCAGGGATACTCTTCGATGAGCGAGATGCCCTCTTCTTCGTTCAAACTTACAATGGGTTTCAGGTTGCGTGAGAGGCGGCCCCAAGCCATCTGCAGTGGTAGGATGCCCGATGTGCCTCCCTGGAAGTGGGCATGGTCGGGAGCTGATGCACCGCACTTAGGTCCATTATAGAACACCATCATCTGCGGATATTCGGTCAACAGCTTGTGAATCTCGCCGTAAGCGTTGCGAATGAGCTGTGGCTCGTGTTTGACCGAGGGGATGGTGAAGTGTATGGGCAGGATGGGGAAAGGGTTCACCAATAGGTCGTACTGTCCGTCGATACTCTTCTTAACCTGTTCCTTGGGGCGATTCTGCTCGCAAAGGAAGCAAGGACGCTCGGCCAGTGTCTGCTTATCAATCTTCGCACCTGTCGATACGATGCGGGCTGGGTTCCATTGTACCTTCATGGTCGATGTGCCTACCGACAGCTCGCGAGTCTTTACATTGCGCAGGTCCTGATAGCGGCGACGGGCATCGTCCCACTTCTCCAGCTGGCGGTTAAAGAATCGCATCAGTGGCGAGTCGTTCAGGAGTTCCTGCTTGCCTTGCAGCATCTGCTGGCGGGCCAGAATCTCAAGGCTTCGCAACTGGTCCTTATACAGGTTGTTGGCATTAACTTTATCAATCGAGAGAGCAGCATCGCTATTGCCACCCCAGCGGCGACAGAGATAAAGCTCACTGAAAATACGTCCAATGCGGTAGTGGCGTGAGAAGATCAGGCCCAAAGCGTAGTCTTCGCCATACGAGGTGTTGGGGAATCCAACTTGGCGCAGCAGCGGGGTGAAGAAAGCACGTGGTGCTCCCAGTCCGTTAATGCGCAGGGCGTTGTTTGGTCCGTTCTCGTCGGTCCATTCGGCATGGTCTATGAGTCCTGGTGGCAGGGTGTTCAAATCGAAGTCGCACATGCGGTACGAACCAATCACCATTGCAGCGTTTTGCTTGTAGAAGGCATCAACAATGTGCTGCAGGGTCTTGGGCGACGAATAGAGGTCGTCGCTATCGAGCTGTACGGCAAAGCGTCCGCAGCGGTCATCGTGGATAGCTGTGTTCCAGCAACCACCAATGCCCAGATCGTAGCGTTCGGGTATGATATGTATCAGTCGCTCGTCATGGAAACCACGCAGCAACTCGGTGGTGCTATCGGTAGAGTGGTTATCAACCACAATGACATTATACTTGAATTTAGTCTTCTGGCTCAGGGCGCTGTTCACAGCATCGCAGATGGTTTTCTCGCGGTTGTAAACGGGTATAATTACCGAGGCCTCTACGTCAAACTCCTGCTCGTTAAAGTCGGGACGGCGATAGAACGATGGGTCTATCTTAGCACCGATAGCAGCCAGGTGGGCTGTAGCAGCGTGCTCCATCTCAATCTGTACCTCGCGGTTGCGTGGGTTCACGTAGTCAAACTGTTTCTCGCCCGAGGCACGGGTATCGGTTTCCTGTTCAGTGTACAGCTTCTCGTTAATGTGGAAGATGCGGCCCTGGCGGCTCAGGAACAAGCGGAGGGCATATACTGCAGCAAATTGGTAGCTGTGCTCGTGGGGCTGAGTGGTAAACGTGTGCAGTAACGAGGTCTTTACCATGATAAGTGAACCCAGGTCGAAGTCATCGCGAATACTACCTATCTGGTAGTCGATAACAGGGTGGGGCTGTAGTTTTCCATCTATCAGGTCGTTGTGGTCGGCATAGATCATTGCGGCATCCGAATCGCAGGCAATACGCAGCATGCGGTCGAGTGTGCCTTTGGCCATCTGTATCTGTCGTGGACGAATTTGTAGCAGTGCATAATCGGCTTTGGCGTGTTCGGCAATTGCCGTCAGGGTACTACTACTTGTCAGGTCCGAAACAACTATTTGCTCACAATCCTTCAGCACTTCATTATTAGCCTCAAGGGGTTGGTTCACCAGCAAACAGATATGTTGAATAGTCTTGCTACCCTTGATTTGCGCTACTACATCGCACGCTGTCTCAAGGTCGTTGCAAGGCAAAAAACAGTCTATTTTTTCTCTCATTACGTGTAATTAGTGATTTATTAAAGCGCAAAATTCGTAATATTTTCCGAGAAAACCAAATAATTTGAGGAAATTTTTCTACCTTTGCACCCAAAAAGTAAAGATGTTGGACGAAAAGAAGGTATTATTAGGCATGTCGCCTGGCGAATTGCAACAGGTGGTAACGGATTTGGGTATGCCCAAGTTTACTGCCGCGCAGATTTCCAAGTGGCTCTACCAGCAGCATGCTGGTAGCATTGCCGATATGACCAACCTGTCGAAGGCTAACCGCGAAAAACTCGCAGAACAGTACGAGGTGGGCTGCATGGCTCCTATCGACTGTCAGCGCTCTGTCGATGGCACTATCAAGTACCTGTTCCCGGTACGCACCCAACACCCATCACCCAACACCCGTTTTGTCGAAACCGTTTACATTCCCGATGGCGATCGTGCTACACTGTGTGTGTCGTGCCAGGTGGGCTGTAAAATGAACTGCCTGTTCTGCCAGACGGGAAAACAGGGTTTTGAGGGTAGTCTTACTGCAGCCGATATTCTGAATCAGATATATGCACTGCCTGAACGCGATACACTAACGAACATCGTGTTTATGGGTCAGGGCGAGCCCATGGATAACCTCGATGCCGTACTACGTGCTACCGAGGTGCTTACTGCTGATTGGGGCTATGCCTGGAGTCCACGCCGTATCACCGTGTCGAGTGTGGGCGTGAAAAATAAGCTGAAGCGATTCCTCGACGAGAGCGAGTGCCATGTTGCTATCTCTATGCACTCACCACTGCCTGAACAGCGCCAGATGTTGATGCCGGCCCAGAAACAGATGTCAATTGTTGAGGTGGTTGAACTATTGAAGCAGTACGACTTTGCGCATCAGCGCCGTTGCTCGTTCGAGTATATTTGTTTTGCCGGACTGAACGATACCACGATGCATGCCCGCGAAATCGTGAAACTGGTTAAGGGCCTGGATTGTCGTGTAAACCTTATCCGTTTCCACGAGATTCCTGGTGTAGACTTGCCTGGGGCCGACGAGAAACGTATGGAAGCCTTGCGCGATTACCTTACTGCCCACGGTGTGTTTACTACTATCCGTGCCAGTCGCGGTCAGGATATCTTTGCCGCTTGCGGTTTACTTTCAACAGCTAAAAAACAACAAGAAAATGGATAATAAGAAAATTCGCGTGGCAATCACGCATGGCGACACCAACGGCATAGGCTATGAGGTTATTCTTCGTGCATTCGAAGACCCCATGATGCTTGATATGTGTACACCTATCATCTATGGTTCGCCAAAAGCCGCAGCCTTCCATCGTAAGGCTATGGATATAGAAACCCAGTATACCATTATTAACGACGCTGCCGAGGCTAAGGATGGGCGTGTTAACCTATTGGCTACCTTCGACGAGGAGGTGAAAGTAGATTTCGGACAGCCCACTGCCGAGTCGGATAAGGCTGCTAAGACAGCCATGCAGCGTGCTAAGGAGGATATGCAGAAACGCCTGTACGACGTGCTGGTACTGGGACCTGTGGTTCCTAACCCTAATCCTAACCGCGACGATAAGTCGCTCACTATCCTGTTGGGTGATCGTATTCGTATTGGCCTGCTTACTAACCGCCTGCCTATTAAGGAGGTGGCCCAGAGCATCAGCACCGAGAAGATTGTGAATAAAGGTGCTATATTCTTTAAGAGTTTGAAGCGCGATTTCCGTATCAATAATCCCCGTATTGCCGTGCTGGCACTTAATCCGCAGCCTGGCACCGAGGAGGAAAATGTCATTGCACCAGCCATCGACGAATTGGAAAAACAGAATATCCAGGCCTTTGGTCCATATGCTGCCGAAGATTTCTTTGCAGCAAACATGTACGAACAGTTCGACGGTGTTCTGGCCATGTACGACGATCAGGGTACACTGCCCTTCCATGCCCTCGCTACCGATTACGGTGTAAAGCTGAAGGCTGGCATTACTGCTATATGCACAACGACCGAGCATGGTCCTGAGTTTGAAATTGCCGGTAAGGGTGTAGCCGATGCTACCTCGTTGCGCCATGCTATCTATACAGCAGTGGATATGTTCCGTCATCGTGCTGAGTACGATGAGCCTATGGCTAATCCGCTGCCCAAACTGTATCACGAGAAGCGTGAGGATGGCGATAAAGCACGTTTCCAGATGCCTCGTGCCAAGGATATTTTTAAGTAAGTAGCAACGTTATTACAACATGAAATCTAAATACCAGAACGGTTTCTTCCTGTTCGGTCTGCTGGTGCTCATCATCATGGCCTCGCAACTCGACTTCCGTCAGGCGTGGGTTGGCATACGTAATGCTGGTTATTGGTTTGTGCTGGTGCTGTTGCTGTGGGCGTTCCTCTATATGATGAACACCGCTTCGTGGTACCTCATTATCAATACCATTGGCAACGAACAGGGCGTTTGCCGTAAATGTAAGGTTGGTTTCTGGTGGCTTTACAAGATTACTATCTCGGCTTTTGCACTTAACTATGCCACACCAGGTGGACTGATGGGTGGCGAGCCCTACCGCATCATGTCGCTGTCACCCAAGGTGGGCACCCAGCGTGCATCATCATCGGTCATACTGTATGTGATGACCCACATCTACAGCCACTTCTGGTTCTGGTTGCTCAGCGTACCTCTTTATATTATCACACAGAAGATGACGCCGCTTACCTACATCCTGTTGCCTATCATTGCAGGTGTAGCATTGCTGGCCATCTGGTTCTTCCTGCGTGGTTATAAGCGTGGCATTGCTATGACAGGTATGACTATCCTGAGCCATTTCCCGATGGTTAAAAAGTGGGCTGGTCCGTTTATTGAGCGTAACCGCGAGAAACTGGCCGAAATCGATCAGCAGATAGCTGCCCTGCATAATCAGAACCCCCATACATTTAAGATGGCGGTGGTGTTGGAGTTGCTGTGCCGTTTGGCTTCAACGTTCGAAATTTATTTCATCCTGTTGGTTATCATGCCTCAGGTTACTATCCCACAGTGTATATTAATCTACGCGTTTACCACGCTTTTTGCCAACATGCTGTTCTTTATGCCGCTGCAGTTGGGTGGTCGTGAGGGTGGTTTCCTGATGAGTACCGAGGGCCTTAGCATGACAGCCAATGCAGGAATATTCGTAGCGCTGTTGGTGCGCCTGCGTGAGCTTATTTGGACGGCTATCGGTTTGCTTTTAATCAAGTTCGATAAGAAAGAAAAGTAATTTGCGTTAAAATTCTGCCAGAATTGCAGATGTTTCAGAAAAAATATGTAATTTTGTCAGCTCAATGAAGACATCAGAACTTCAAAACATCAAACAGCGGTACAATATCGTTGGCAATTGCGACGCATTGAACCACGTGCTCGACGTAGCCTTACAGGTTGCGCCCACCGACCTCAGTGTACTTATCGTAGGTGAGAGTGGAGTGGGTAAGGAAATCATCCCAAGGGTGATTCACGACAACTCGCCACGTCGACGTGAGAAATATTTTGCCATCAACTGTGGCTCCATTCCCGAGGGTACCATCGACTCTGAACTTTTTGGACATGTAAAAGGCTCGTATACTGGTGCCATTAATGATTCGCCAGGCTATTTTGGTGTAGCCAACAAGGGAACCCTGTTCCTCGACGAGGTGGGCGAACTGCCTCTGGCCACTCAGGCACGCTTGCTGCGTGTGCTTGAAACTGGCGAGTATATCCCAGTGGGAGGCACGGAGATACGTAAAACCGATGTACGTATTGTTGCCGCTACAAACGTTAATATCCGTCAGGCTATCAGCGAGGGTCGCTTCCGTGAGGACCTCTACTATCGTCTCAACTCTATCCCCATTCAGATGCCGCCTCTGCGCGAGCGTGGTGAGGATATTATCCTGTTGTTCCGATTGTTTGCCTTGCAGATGGCCGAGAAATATAAGATGGACCGTGTGGTGCTCGACGAAGGCGCCAAGCAGCTCCTTATGCACTATAAGTGGCCCGGCAATGTGCGCCAGCTTAAGAATATTACCGAGCAGATCAGTGTGCTCTCGCCCGAGCGTACCATTACAGCTCAGGTGCTAAGCCAGTTTATTCCGCAGGATCACGAAACCACACAGCTGGCTACCATCCATCGCGAGGGTAGTGGCGATCATAGCTTCGAGAACGAACGCGAAATCCTGTATAAGATTCTGTTCGAGCTTCGTGGTAATGTAAACGATATGCGTCGTGAGGTGAGTGCATTGAAAAAGCAGTTAGACGATGTGCAGGCTGCCAAGCCTACCACCATCGATCCCATGCCTGGCGCAACCACATTACCATCACCCATCACCTCTCACCCATCACCTGTAGCCCCCGTTGAGGATGCTTATGCCGAGGAATATATCGAGCCCGAGAAGGAACTTGAGAGCTTGAACCTGAACGATATGGGTAAGCAGATGTTGGAGAAGGCCCTGGAGCGCAACCATGGTAACCGTAAGAAAGCTGCCCAGGAACTGGGTATTAGTGACAGAACCCTTTATCGCAGATTGAAACAATATGGCTTGGACCAGTAAATATATCAGAGTCGTGATGGTTACGACGTTAGTTGCCATCGTTAGCGCTTGCTCCGTGAGCTACAAGTTCAACGGCGCCAGCATCGACTATTCGCAAACCAAGACCATTACCATTGCCGAGTTCCCCATCCGCAGTAGCTATGTGTGGGGACCTATGGGACCTATGTTCAATAATCAGCTCAAGGATCAGTTTGCCAACCACACCCGCCTGGAACAGGTTAAGCGTAATGGCGACCTGAAGATTGAGGGTGAGATTATACGTTATGAGCAGCGTAACAAGAGCGTAAGCGCCGAGGGCTATTCGGCTATGACTGAGCTCACCATGACTGTAAACGTAAGATTCACGAATAATAAGAACCATAACGAAGATTTCGAGCAGCAATTCACTGCATCGCAGAGTTACGAGACTACCCAGTCGCTTAACGCTGTGCAGGAAGAACTTGTTACGCAGATGGTTAAGGACCTCTGCGACCAGATTTTCAATCGTACTGTAGCCAACTGGTAAAAACCTATGGAGATAACAGAACTCATTAAGCATCCAGAACAAATGGACCGCGAGACGCTCTACGAGTTGCGTTCGCTGCTGGCTCTGTATCCCTACTTCCAGACGGCTCGCCTGCTCATGCTGCAGAATCTTTATTTGCTACACGACCCAACATTCGACGAGGAGCTGCGCCGTGCTTCGGCCTATATTACCGATCGCCGCGTGCTGTTCCAGATGATTGAGGGGCGCCATTACGAGTATCATCCTGTAGCTAAGATTGCTGCTAAGCAGCCAGTCCAGCCAACTGAGCCTGCTGCCGATCGTACTATATCGCTTATCGACAACTTCTTGGATAGTATTCCTGAGGATGCGAAGACCGACGTGCAGAAACCCAAGCGCAAACCTACGCCTGCCGATGCTGCTGTAGACTATGTAGCTTACCTGATGGACATTGAGCCCGATGGTGGTCAGGAAATGCCTGGCGAGGTGCCTCAGATGCCCGGTCAGGACCTTATTGATTCGTTCATAAATGATGACAAAGGCAAGTTCGTTCTCAGCGATACACCTGAGTACCGTCCTGAGCCCCAACCAGAGCCCGAAGAAAGCGAAAATGGGGTTGAAAGTGAGTACTTTACCGAAACTTTGGCACGAATTTACATCAAACAGGGTAGATATTCGAAAGCTTTAGAAATTATTCAGCGATTAAGTTTGCAAATTCCGAAAAAAAATGCTTACTTTGCAGATCAGATACGTTTCTTAGAGAAATTGATAATAAATAATAATAAAAATAAGTAATAAAAAAATGTACACATTATTTGTAATTCTCATCGTGATTGCAGCACTGCTCATGATTGGCATTGTGCTCATTCAGGAGTCAAAGGGAGGCGGTTTGGCTTCTCAGTTCTCAGGTTATAACCAGATTGGCGGTGTTCGCAAGACTACCGACTTTGTTGAGAAGGCCACTTGGTTTCTCGCTGGTTTCATGGTACTCGTTAGCGTATGCTGTGCTTATGTAGCTCCTCAGGCTGGCAACGACAGCTCAGTGATGGAGAACTATCAGGCTCCTGCTACCAATCCTAACAACCTGCCTGGTTTCGGTGCAAGTCAGCAGAAGGATGCAGCTGCTCCAGCAGCTCCTGCTACCGAGGCTCCCGCTGCCGAGACTCCTGAGAAGAAGTAATTTACTTCTAATCACTAACAAAACAAAAGAGAGCTTGCTAAATGCAAGCTCTCTCTTTTTTTGTGGGTGCTGATGGATTCGAACCACCGAAGTCGAAAGACAGCAGATTTACAGTCTGCCCCATTTGGCCACTCTGGAAAACACCCATCGTTCAAATGCGGGTGCAAAGGTACTAAGATTTTCCGAGCTATGCAAATTTTTGGGCTAAAATTTTGCTTAATATTCTGTTTTATCTGCTTTTTCTGTCCAAAGACGGAAGGTATGCA
>Ga0265298_10012020_pt1 | contig 10074 bp, 2 predicted proteins | sample AusTroGonzalo_MG_3_FD_193486 | JGI IMG/M metagenome (GOLD analysis project Ga0265298, IMG submission 193486) | Bovine rumen microbial communities from tropical cattle in Woodstock, Queensland, Australia - Gonzalo_01 | ecosystem: Host-associated > Mammals > Digestive system > Stomach > Rumen ... | reverse complement strand
CGAAAGCGGAAATCATCAGATCATCCATCACTTTCCTTCTCATCTCTTCCCAGCACACATAGATGGAGCGTCCAAGATACAAACAAGGCATACCAATCATACTGAATCTGTATGATTTAATGGCTTCTCGTTTATCAAATGGGACATGGAACAAATCTTTTCGCTTGAACATCTTATAGTTTTGCGTACCTTCCACTTTTGAACGCATGCGATAAAATCGATATGCGCCGCCTCCGGGTATCGTTGCAAACGACCAATCTTTTTGATAGTTCTTCCACCACTTGTTCGTTATGCATTTTGCGATTGTTCCATTGTTGTAATCCATATAAGTAGATTGAATATGATCGCATAACATCCGGAGTTTCTTTTTAAAAGCTTTGGATGGCTTATATATGGATGGAGGATTCAATATATCATACACATCAGCATATCCGTCATATTTTACGCCATTCGATATTTCCTTAAGATAGTTCTCCAAGGCTTTTTTCAACCGTTCGCCAAACACTCTGTCATCTGCTTTTGTCCATTCGTGGACTTTTGCCATCAAAGAACGATAATCCATCATATCATCCATATTTCTCTATGTTTTTCAGTTATCACTACTTATATTCCCAACAACCCCGCCGGGAAGGCAGGGTTGGTGAGTTCATTTCGCCATATGTGCGTGAGAGGTTACTCGATCGCGTTTCCGCGACGCTGGGGAGCAGTCTCCGGGGCAGAACCGGAGGGCAGTAACATCACATGTGCATCCGCCAGCATCGGCTGCGTTTCTACTTGTGGTTTCTTATACATCTTTCTCATAATTTTGCTAATTTGGCTGCAAAGTTACAACAAATTTATCAAATATACAAATTTTTACTGATAAAAAATTCATTATGCTCGCATAAATTGAGTTTTCAGCGGTAAAAAGTTGTTATTTGCACGTCAGTGCGACAGTAATTTCGAGGTGGGACGGCAAAGCCGTGTCGGTGTCCTCGAAGTTACTATATTTGATTATGCAAATTTTTGACGATAAAAATTCATTATGCTTGCATAAATGTAGTTTTATTGACTAAAATTTGGTATTTGCATGATAGTGCGAATGTAATTTCGAGGTGAGGCGGTGTTGTGCACCGCCCCGGTGCCCTCGAAGTACATTTTTTGATTCTTTTGCCGTACTTTTTGCAACTTTTAGTTTATTTTACCATCTTACCGGTTACGTCGAACATCTGACCTGCGCGGAGGATGAAGACATTGTTATCCATAACCACCTTCTGAACGCCCGACGCCTTGTCGTAGATATTGTCAACGTCCGTTGTAATCTTCGGAGCCTTGACGATGCGGATTCCGTAGCCGTCATTGTTACCCTTGGCGAACTCAGCCGTGTACTCACTTGCCGACAGATTCCAGATGACTGCACCGTCGCGCAGCAGGTAAACCTGATAGTCCTCAACTTCCGGAATAGAGATGGTGTACTCACCTGCTGCCGGAGCATAGAGCGTCAGAGCCACTTCTGCATTGTTGTTAACAAGCGGCGTATTGACCATAGACAGCTTCATGCCGTACGCGTCACCGAAGATCTGTGCCACCTTCGGAGTGTTGGTCATCGTCATCTTCACAAGGTCTTTGTCTTGCTCGTACGCATTGAGTGCATCCTCGTTTGCGGAGATGCAGAGTTTATCAACAAATACCTCGTTACCGAAGCGTACGATCAAATTCTTAATCTCGTCCGCCGGAGTGCGTGCTGGAGCGTAGTTAGCACTTGCGTTTGCCTCCGCCATAACAATAGAACTTGGCGAAGTGCTACCAGCCTTGTAGAAGAACGGAGTACCAGGCTTGAAGTTCGTTGTGTTAGCATACTTGGTAACGAATGTGTAGCTATACGGATCAAGAACCTGTACGTCATAACCTACCTTGCCTCCTAACCACGACGGGTTACCAATACCGTTCCAGCCTTGGTCTTTACTCTGACCTGTTCCGCTGTAAGCCACAACATCCTTGCTGGTATGGTTCGGCAGAGCACCGACAGCGGCTTTCTTGAAGCGGAAGGTCTTCACATCACCGGTTACGGTCATGATATAGAACGTACCCGGAACAAGCGTACCGCGGAATTTCTTCCAACCGTATTGACCGTTAGCGCGGATGTCTCCATGATAATCCATGATCGCGTAATCCACTTCGTTGGTCAACTTGGCACCTGTTTCTGCATTGTAAATACCATTCAATGCATCGCACGGGAACGGTACGGTGAATGCGTGCCATTGGTTCGGATCGGCCTGTGTACCTTCCATGCTGGTACCCAGTGTGATATCGTAATGGATCTCACCACCGGTAGTCAGAATGATGTTCAGTGCATTTTCAATCTCAGAAGCAGTAGTCTCTACATTCTCCGAACCCATCGTTACAGAGAAGTGAACAACCGGAGTATGAGTCTCGTATTGTGCCACGTACTTCGCACCTTCTTGGATAACAAGTCCTTCCGGAGCACTTTCTTCATTAGCAACCAGCGTTGTACCACTGGTTACAACCACGGTCTCACCACTAACATTACCCAAGTCAGAGATGTTTACAGGATTATTATCGGGGCTGCTGACCACCGTTGCCTTGCCGAACAGCTGGATAGCAGTCTGGCCACTTGCATAAGTAGTGAATCGAGGATAATCCTTATTGAATTTCATCGTATTATCCGCACTTTCAATAACTACATTGCCTTCGCTGAAGCTAATGGTCCAAACTGTTGCGTCTGCACTTGTACCCCAAGCAAGATTCTTAACAGAAGTCTCTTTTAGGTAATTCGTAGCATCTTTGCGGAGCTTCCAACCGCCTTCAGTCTTCTCTGCAATCAGAATAATTACATCAGAGGTAAACGAAGCAAGACCGTTGCTTAGAGTGATGTTATCTCCCGAAGCAGAAGCAAAGTAACTATTGGAACCAAGGTCACCTGCCATAGCAAAGTTGCTTTCGCCGTAGCTGCAACCGAGAGCGAACTCCAGACCGTCAACCAGCGCAGCGGCATCGGTAATGAGTGTCATCTTCTCGGTAGCCACAGCATCTTTCTTCCAGTTAGCTACGAAAGTAATGTCCTCAGCCGGCATCGTGAAGGTCTTACCTGCCTTGTAGAGCTTGTTATTGTACTCCCAGCCCTTGAAGGTATAGCCTTCCAGCGTTACACCGGCTGCAATCGTGAAGTTATCGCCGGCATACTGATCAGCCTGCGTCGGAGCCGCGCCACTACCACCGTTAACATCATATGTGATGGTGTATGTCGGCAGCGGATTCCACTGAGCCGTGAGAGTGATGTCTGCGTCGAAGGTGTAAGCCTGACCTGCCTCGTAAATAGTTTCGCCATTCTTCCAACCTGTGAACTCGCTATGCGACTTGGTCGGAACCTCAGCGCAGATGGTCAACTGACTACCCTTGTTGATCTTCGTAGTCTGGCAACCGCCTTCTCCACCAGCCAAAGCGAACGTAACCGTCACTTTCTCTACCGGCGAAGAGGTGTAATAGGTCTTAACACTGCTGTACTCAACATCAATGTGAGTGATTGCCGTACTACCGCCCTTCGGTACGATATAACCATCTTTTACTTCCTCGCCTGCAAAATTGAGCGTCTGCGAAGTAGCATCTGTTCCGTAAACAACGTAGGTGATAGTTCCGGAGCCGCTATAGTCACTTGTGCTGAATCCAACAGATTTCGCAACAGAACAGGTAATACCGATGCTTACAATGTTGCCCGGGCAAGACGGAACTTTGATAGAACCATTCTTTCCAGTATTGATTTGCATACCTGCATTCTTGTATGCTTTTACAACCCATTGACCGCCATCTGTAGCCGTTACATTGACGGCATTACCATAAGCAGCAGTAATAAGATCAGCCACACCATCTGTTGTGTAATCCAATACATAGTGCTGGTTGCCGTTATCCTCCAGACGGCTGTATATACCGTAGAGAGTCTTGGTCTCCTCGCCTGCCTGTGCGTGATAAACGTTAATCAGTGTCGGAACAGTCTCTACCTCATCAGCATATTCGGTCTCAGACCAGCCAAGGAACGTGAAGCCATCAATAGTCGGATGTGCGGTATTAGCAGGAATGTTATAGTCAGCGTCTTGCGGAGCGTTAGCCGTTGCAACCTCTTGACCGCCAACTTGGAACGAGATAGCGCAAGTAGCAACAACTGCCCATTGTGCCTGAATCTTTACATTGGATTCCGGCATTACAAATTGGTCATTCTCGACCTCAATCTCTGCCTCCGTGCTCAAGTTGATGACTTTCCAACCTGTGAAGCCGTGACCTGCTTTGTTATACAGGCAAGCAGCCGGCATATCCACCGTTGCACCTGCCAACTGGTTAGCAATAGCCTCCGGATCAGTACCCTCACCGCCGTTAGCGTCGAAGGTTACGGTGTAACGCGTGCGCTCTGCGATAACGTGTACGTTGAACGTAATCTCTTTTGCTTTGTAGTTAAGCGCATTTGCATTATTCGTTGCAGCGCGGCTTGCGGTAATCTCAGCGTCACCTTCTGCTACTGCGTGCAGTTTGCCGTTTACAATCGTTACAGCCTCTTCATTGCCGCTTGTGAGCGTAAACTCAGCGTCACCGCTGTTAGCCGTCGGAACAACTTCCATATCATCAGAGAAGTTCGCCTCGAACTCATCAACTGCAACGATGTTAGCAATAGCAAATTCCGGCTCACGGATTACAGATACCAGACGAGAGTTGGAATCAAACTCTTTCGTGCTTTGGTATGTCTTAACCTTACCTATTACAACAACTTCATCACCTACATGCAGTTGGTTTGCAGCTGTAAAGGCTACTTTATTGAGATACTTACCGCTATATACTTCCAATTCGTTATTAGTGTTACCATCGTCAGAAATCCAATACGTGTTAACGTATGTTCCATCCAAGCGGCTTACAATACCAGCGACTACGATACTATCTGCAGAAGCAGTAGTCGTATTGAAATTTGCACCGATAATATCCAAAGCCTCAGCTACAGTGTACGGATCAGACACGTCATTGTAGATAGACTTCACAGTAACCGTATATTCAGCACTCTTGGTTACTTCACCCAATGTATAAGAAACATTGATAGTGTAAGAACCTGCGGCACTGCCGTTATATGCGCTTTCGGTATCAAAGCCGTTAGCTGCAGCAACCAGCTCGGTAACATCTTCATCGTCGATGTCCTCTACGTAAGAAGCGGTTACAGTCGGAGTCGGCAGAGCCATTCCTACATAAGCGGTAGTGCTGGTATAAGAGAGGGTGATATGATCCAAAGTCTTGCTTGTATAGGTAACAGCCACTTCCTTCGTATCGCTTTCGCCTTCGTAGGTAGCAGTTACTTCTACATTACCGGAAGCAGCCACAGTGTTATTCTCCAGATTGTTCGTCCATGTAGCAAGAGCCGTTACATCTTTCGTATAACCGGTGTTATAGGTTGCTGTAGCGGTCAGACCTGCATGGCTGAACACATTGTCTTGCAGCGAATAAACCGTCTTGCTGGCTGCGCCACCGATTTCAACAGATGCTACCGTAGCTGCCGTGCGCGCTACAATAGTGTTGCCTGCTCCAAATTCGTGCGTCGTACTCTGGAACAATGTGTAGTTACCTGTAACCGTTACTTGGTCGCCAACTGCAAGAGCACTTGCGCCTTCACCTGCACCGCGATACATCTGCAAATCGTTCTCGGCTACACCATTATCAGAGATATAATAGGTGAGATAGCCCTTTTGTGCATCCCATGCCGCAGTGATACGACTTACAAGACCTGTAACCTTTACATTATTCATGCTCGTCAGCGAGTTGGCCTCCAGATACGAGTACAAGTCACTTACCGAAGCAAAGGTCTGACCGAAGTAATAGGTAGCCTCAGCCACTTCTGAATCCTCATGACCTGCCTGAATAGCAACTGCTTTGAAGTTGTATGTACCGTACGCATTCAGCGTGATAGCACCTTCGTAAAGTGTGCCATTTGTGCTTGACGGAGTAGTTCCATCCGTGGTGTAGTAAATACTTGCGCCATCAGCAGCCGAAATCGTAATGTCGGTACTCTCATAGAATACACCTTCTGCTACAGGGAATGTCGGAGCATCCAGTTTCGGCAATTGTGCATCGCACTCAGTTGTGTAACCGGAATAAGAAACGCCGCCACCTGTAGTATAAGACAGGCTGATTGCATAATAGCGCACATTATAACTATTCTCTTTAGCATGAGTTACACGCGCTCCACGAACATTAGCATAATTAGCAATCGGCATCGAAGCCTCGAACTCAGAACCAGTAGTTGCCGTTACCTTTGTGGTCAGCAGAACAGGATCTCCTATTGCGTTTTGGTTAGCATCGATTAAGACAGCATATACAGAATTATCCAACGGATCTTTTGTTGCACCACCACCAATTGTTGCTTTAACGGTAATAGCAGTGGGTGCTTCTGGAATGATTTGAGTAGCAGTGTTAGTAACTTTTACTTGAACATATTTTGAATCTCCTGCGGTTCCACTACCATCTTGGACATAACCAGATTTGTTTTCTCCTTGTTTGGTGATAGTATAACCATCTGTTACCGTCGAAGTTGTACCTAAAGATGTAGTAGCAAAGACGCTATGTTCGCTTCCTGCTTGCTCTTGCTCTGTTGCAAACACTGCATACAACACATCTGCGGTAGAAGCGATGGTGTAGTCAGCACCCTTTGCGTAAGTCGGAGCCGTTGCGCAATTCTCATCAGCATCCCAACCTACGAGCACTTTACCCGTACAACCTAAGCCAGCCAATTCTTCTGGCAAAGCAATCACACTATTCAATTTAAGATCGGAACCCCAGTTATACGGCGTACCACCGTTCTCAACGAGACTCAGCGTAGCAGCAGGATAATCGTCGGTGGTGAAATAGCTTTCCAACACAGGGTTATTGGCGTCACAGTAATCTGTACCATCACCGATAGCCATTACTGTATAGTCATATCGGGTGTTGGCTTCCAGACCTGTCTTCTCAAACGACACTTCAGGAACAACAATTAGCTCATTTGTAAGAACAGCAGAACCGTCCTCGTGTTTAGTGATGTTCAGCACATAACCTTCCGCATTGGTAACAGCGTTCCAAGCGATTGTTGCGCTCTGATATGTTTTCGTAATCTCATCCAATACCGGAGCAGCGAGTGCTTGACAAGCTTGCTGCTGGAAGTTCGCCGTAATTGTACCTGCTGCAGCTGCCAAAGCGGTAGTGGTAGCATTGTTAGCATTACCCAAAACAATATTCTCGTCTGAAACAGTCCAGTTCACGAACTCATGGTGTTCTGCCGGAGTGGCCACAAGAGCAATCTCCTCATCATCTGTTACATAGACAGCAGCCGTGCCACCGTTGATAGTAGCCGAACCCATGTCGCCATCATTTACAGCAATGGCTACTGCGTAAGTCGGAGTAACTGCCATTGACAGATTGACAACCACATCGGAAGCAAGACAGTCGCCGCTGATAGTAACAGTACCTTCAACCGGAGTGGTCGTTGTCGTCGGAGTAGCCGGAGTAACCGTTACTTCAACACCGCCTTCAACCATTGCAGCCTCAGCTGTCAAAGAAGTCGGGCTAACCGAAAAGCCTGTAGAAGCAGCCAGTGTCAAACCGCTTGTCAGGTTTGCACCTTCCAACGTAAATGTCTTGCCATCAACAGCGATGTTCTGTTTAGCCGTGAAGCTCAACGAAGCAGGATCAACCGTCACTTCCGGAGCAATAGCCTCGTAGGTGACAGAGATTCCATTTATTCGGCAAGTGCCGCCAAATGTAATGGTTACACTATTTGCCTTTCCTGACCAATGTTTATTATCAGTCATTGTACCAACCGAAGCAGTATGTGTACCTGCCCAGTTTGAACCATCAGCTGTAAAAACAATAGCTGTGATGTTATAGCCGGAAGGAACAGAGAACGCCATTGTATAACCATCACTATATACACGAGTCTGCGTACTATTTATATACGCATTTTGTTTCTTACCGTTCTTAATAGTGATAGTAATGTCATTTTGAGAACCTGTATAATTAATTTCATTCTCCGTAGCATTGCTCTTATTGATATCAGAGCAACCCCAGAAAGTGGTATTCGGAGTTATGCTGTACGTTCCCGGAGTTACGACATGCTCGGTAACTGTTACTGCGCAAGTAGCAGTGATAGTGTTATCAGCAACGGATTTGCAGGTGATGGTTGCATTACCAACAGCAACGGCTGTTACAACGCCGTTATCCACAGTAGCCACAGCATTATCGCTTGACTCCCAAGTCACGTTTTTATTTGTGGCTTCTTCTGGAGCAACTGTCGCGGTGAGCGTCTTGTTTTTTCCGATTTCCAGAGAAATAGCATCCTCATCCAACGTCACTTCCGTTACAGCCACAGGAGCCGCCACAGTCATCGTCAAAGCAACAGTGACATTATTTTCCAGACCACCGCCAGAGATAACAACATTGCCGTCAAAAGTATTGGCAGCAGTTGTAACTGGAGTTACAGTTACATCAGTAGCAGCAATTGCGCCATCAGTCGGAGTAATCGAAGCCGGAGTTACTGTAAATCCTGCATTCGGACTTGTAATAGTAATAGCACCTGTCAGATTCGAGCCAGTAACACTGAACGTCTTTGCAGCCACAGAAGCATTCTGCTCAACTGTTCCGAAAGACAATGCATCCGGATCAACAGAAACATATGGAGTTGAAGGGGCTTCTGTTGCACCTTCATAGAAAGTGAGTACTGGCACTTTGAATTGGCAATAACCAGTACAATGAATGACAAATGCATAACGAGCTGACTCTATTGTTTCATCGAACTCGAAATCAGTACCAGAGGTAGAAAGAGTTGCTACTCTTTTTGCTATAGACCAAGTAGAACCGCTATTGGTCGAATAACAAATCCATGCTTCGCTCGGAGCAGTACCACCTGGTGTCGTGTATGTTAAGGTAACTTTACCAACATTCTCTAACTCACTAGTACCAATAATTGCGGCATAATATGTAGCAGATGCTTGTATACCTAAAGCTGTCGCGATAGCAGAGCCCTCGCTATAAGATCCATTAGACAAAATCATTTTGGTTTTTTGGTTGTTGTTGGACCCCAACCACAAACCATCTGATTGCTTCGCACCGCAAGTCACCTTCCAATTGTTCGTTGCATCAGCATAATTTCCATAAGAATTACTTGTTGCAATAGGAATCGAACTTGCCGCGGTGTTAAGAGTGTACACAACATCTCCTTCCGCTCCCCACACTTGCCCGATGCTGAGGACGGCCATCAGCAAACAGGCGAAAAAGAGTTTTAATCTTTTCATAATGTTTTTGTTTTTAATTGTTAATAATTATTTTATTTTTTGTTTATCTAAATTAATTGATTTATGAAACACTTTTTGACTTTACAGTAGTTCGGCGTTATTACGACGTTAGTTCTGACTGTCGGTTCACCGTCGGCTCACCGTCGGGGAACTATGCAAAAACTAGAGTGTTTCATAATGTCAATGTCCATTTCTGTGATTTTTAAGTTCCCACAGCGGAACTATATTGTAGGACTTTACTATTACACTTCTATAATACAAAATCTATATGTTTTGTTCATAGAACTTTGCATCCACTTGAGCGCATAGGACTTAGGTAAATCAAACTCTTCCTCTTTTCCTTCGTACGTAATTTGATAGTGTCCTTTTCTTATTGCTGTAAAATCTTCCCAATGCTTTTTGTTATTCGATGCAAAAATGGCAAAACAACTATTCTCATTATGCACTTTCTTCCAGCACTCTAATCGATATAAATCTCTCTTGAGTTGATCTTCACTATCAGTATTCGTGGACGAACCATCTTCCTTTATCTCATCGTACTTCAGTTCTACCACACAACACAAGCGCCCTTTTACATTGATTCCGAAATCATATTGAAATTGGTCTTCGTTTAACGAGTGCTTTATCCCCTCTTTGTATGTATCTATCGTAAAGGGATTATCTATTTTGACGTATCTCCCCACAAGATACTCTTTTAAGTCATCTTGTAAGATAGTCTCCGGCTTCTTCCCTTTAGCTCTAGATGCGCAGTTATATTTGTACTCCGTCAACAAATACTTCTTGA
>Ga0265298_10012017_pt1 | contig 10076 bp, 3 predicted proteins | sample AusTroGonzalo_MG_3_FD_193486 | JGI IMG/M metagenome (GOLD analysis project Ga0265298, IMG submission 193486) | Bovine rumen microbial communities from tropical cattle in Woodstock, Queensland, Australia - Gonzalo_01 | ecosystem: Host-associated > Mammals > Digestive system > Stomach > Rumen ... | reverse complement strand
GCAGTACTAATTGCCCGAATTTTTCCTTGAGTCGAAAGACTTGTGAAAGTGAAATAGAAAGTCCATCAATCAGAGTGGTTAGAAAGTAGCAAATCGTTTTGTGGCTGTTTGTCAACCATACCGCAAGACTAAAAGTCTTGTATGACATTCAGGTGGCTATAGTGGCGGGGTTCCACCTCTTCCCATTCCGAACAGAGAAGTTAAGCCCGTTCACGCCGATGGTACTGCGCAAGTGGGAGAGTAGGTCGCTGCCGTTTTCTGAAGCACTTTGGATTCTATAATCTGAAGTGCTTCTTTTTTTGTTATTGCTTCCTATTGTTGTATTGCTTCCATTTGAGTGCTTCAGAAAACGGCAGCGACCTACTCCCCCCGCTTAAAGCAGTACCGAATAATTCCTTTTTTATCACCCGCGTTAAATCTGTGCGTTTTGAAAAAGTAGGTCGCTTATTTTAGTTTGCTACGCAAACGCGCTCCATTCCATTACGCTTGCTGGCCTTCCAGGCCAGGTAACGGCTCAAGAGCCGTTACTTTAGTGAGTTCGCATGCTTTACCATTTTTTTATTGCGTCCTGGAAGACGTCAGCGACTATCATCCGTTACTGTTAGTTAACTTGCAGGCTTTTTCAATGTGGAATTGGGGACTGTCCCCTTTTTCACGTGATAATTTGTGCGATAGTTGTTTCTTCTTCATGTGAAAAAGGGGACTGTCCCCATTTCCACATTTTCACATTTTCTTCCATATATTGTTGGGTTCTGTTTTTAAATGATTATTTTCGCAACATGTGTAACTAATTTTAATTGTTATATGAAAAGGACTAATCTTGTATTTTGTGGGTTGGCGGCTGTCGCCATGATGTTGGCTACCGCCTGTCAGAAGGATGAAGAGAGTAAAACAAAGGATGTACCAGTAGCGCCTTTCATGGAAGTAAAGCACATGCAGGCCGATCGTTTGCCTGATATGAATACGGCGCGTGCTGATCACGTCCTTTTTGTAGCTAACGGTCAACTGACAGTGGCAGGTGGCCATATAAATGGTTTTTCACTTACTAGATCGGCTGAGTATCTTGAAGGTGGAGAGTGGCATACCTTGACCATGAACTATAATCATGATATGGCATTCTCGGTTCTGATGTCTGATGGCAAAATGATGATTGGCGGTGGATGCTCAAGCGGATCGGGAGTAGGGCAGTCAACAAATGTGGAGTTATATGATCCCTCTACTCACAGCTTCAGTGTAATGGCGTCAATGAATAAACCTCGCACATACAGCCATGCAGTTGAGCTGGCTGACGGCAATGTTGTTGTATCAGGAAACTGGTATGAAGACGATGCAATAGAACTTTATTCCTCGTCAAATGAAGAGTTTACCATTAAGGGAGCTGTATCAGAGAATCGTACAACTGCTTATGTGTTGCGTTCAGGCCTGAATCAAGCAATAATATTCAGTCCCATAAATAATTACGGCAGTTTTACTAACTCATTGATCGTGGACCGTCTGGAAGGAGAGTCTTTTACGGTTGACCTGTTTGATACATGGCGTCCTATGCGCTCTTTTCAGAACTGGCGTGCAGCAGATTGTGAAATAGCTGATTACACCTACCTTATTTCAGCAAAAAATGATAATGACTCTATAGGTATCATGAAGGTTGAGGGAGAGACATTCTCCATGCTTAAGACAGAACTGCCAATTCCATTGGAATACTCTGGAACCAAGTTAGAATACTCCGGTCAGATCTTTACGAATAAGACAAACAAGACAGCTTTCATGCCCGCCTATAGCGGTAACTCGGAGAGTATCATCTATTACATACTTAAGGTTGATTACGGCACCACACCGGCCAAACTCACTCTCTACAAGACCGATGAGATGGATGCTTATGCCTCAATATACTGTATGACAATGCTTCCTGACGGACGTCTGGTAGCATGTGGCGGCGTATATAACAGTAACTTTTACCCATTTGCCACAGTCTTGGCTTTCAGCCCGTTCTAAAAATGTGAAAAAGGGGACAGTGCCCTTTTCCACAGAGAAGTTAAGCCCGTTCACGCCGATGGTACTGCGCAAGTGGGAGAGTAGGTCGCTGCCGTTTTTCAAGAGAGAGCTGAGGAGTCAATCCTTGGCTCTCTTTTCATTTGTTGTGCCCCACTTGCGCAGTACCATTGACCTTATTTAAGTTCCGCATACGCGGAACGGGGCAAGTGGGAGAGTAGGTCGCTGCCGTCTTCAAGAGAGCTTCAGGCTTTGAGTCTGAGGCTCTTTTTTTTATGTAGTATCGATTTTGTTTATTATCTTTGAGAATCAAATAAATAAATTTATGAAGAACATTAAAACAAAAGAACCATCTGTTTGTGAGCCGGCTATTCAATATGTGCCGGAGCCTACGGTTTCTAATGCTATGATTAAAAATGAGAATAGTATTAGTACTGATTTGAGAGAGAAAGGTTATATGACCGTATCTGAATACTTTGAGAAAGTAAAGAAAGCCTTAAATCTAAGATATGAAAACCTATAAAGTGTTTATTAGTGAATCAGCCAATCAAGATATTGAAAAATTAGTAGATTTCCTTTTTACAAAACTGTCCAGAGAGTCATCTGATACATATCTTTCTTGTTATTTCAAATTAGCAGCGGCTTCAACGTTTTGTTGGAGCCGCTGCTGATGGAAGGGTGTTGTAACCTTTTTTTTGCCTTGTAGCGCTTTTTGCGGTGTTACATGATACTCTTACTGGTTAGCACGGTTGGTGCGGATGGAACGGGCGTCAGGGGCCTCTGTCGCTACGTTGGCCGGGGTGCTGGTATTGCTGTTACCGCCGGTGTTGATGTTGACGGCAGGAGCAACTGCGTTAGGCTGTGTAGCGGCTGGAATCGAGCGGCGCGGAGCACCGGAATGTGTAGCACCGCCTATTATCACCTTGGTATCCTGGGTTACGGAACCGGCTTCACCACCACCAAATATGTTACCGTAGATGTGGCCGCTGTTAGCCTCAACATGAGTCCATACGGAATTTGCAAATCCGGAACCTAATTCTGCTTCACCGCGGCTTGCACCATAAACGTTACCTCCATAGTTTGCCAAGCGTCCGTTTGCATCACCAATTGTTCCACCATTTATAATTACCTCATTAAGTGTTTGCTTACCTACGCCATGGCCCTCTTGTTCATCATCCTTACGGTATGGATCATCATCTGTCCTTATTGGAATCTTAGGAGGACCAACAGATGACAGTGAGCCGCCTCCGTAAACGTTGCGATAAATAGTACCGTCATTAATCTCAATATTTGTGAAACGGGTCACAGAACCGGCTGAGGTGCTATAATCTACTTCCTTCATTAGAGTATATTCACCAGTTATAGGATTATGATAATTCCATTCTTCTATCTGCGTCTCATCATCATCTTCTACTCCATCATCGTCAGTATCTACAGTATTCCTACTATTGGCATTGAAGTCATACTTGTACTGACCGATACCGGAACCTGCACCAAACACATTACCTCGGAACAGCCACTGCGGATCGCTAATATCTGCAGTCTTCAGTTTAGTCACATTAGGCTTTCCTTCTGTTAAATTATCATATGATAAACCTATGGTTCCTTTATTGATAGTAACTTTTGTGTCCCTACGTACATGACCATCCTGACCGCCTCCATAGACAGAACCATAGATAATTGGGCCACCTTGATCATTACCAATGGTTACCTTGGTTTCATTGACATAGCCGGAGTAGCACTCTGGGCTGTAGTCATAGCGTGGTATCTCCTGGATATTGGGAGCTGATTCACCGCGACAGCCACCGAAAACGTTACCATAAGGCAGACCGTCTTTCATGCTGTCATCAGGATCATCGTCAACAAATCCTATTTGTCCACCAGTAATTGTGACCTCAGTCTTACCGCTACTTAAGAAGTAATCAGCCATAGTTGACGGTTGGTTCTGTGTACTGATGGGTAAAGTGGGATCAAAGTTGTCACTCGGAGTCCAAAGCAGATCATTAATTGCTTCACCATAACCATTAAATAACCTGACAGGAAGGAAGTCATAGTAAGAATAGTCATCTGTACCACCTGCATAGGTGCCCTTACCTACAGAGCCCATGTTACCGCCACCATAGATATTGCGTACCACATAGCCACCCTCCATGTTGACTTTGGTGTTACCATATACTTTACCGGCAGTGATGCTGTATATGTCCACAGGGTGAGTCTCTGTAGTAGAGCCTATTAGATACAATGTTTTGGTAAATTGTCCCTTACCATTACCACCACCGTAGATGGCATGTCCAACCAAACCATTTATAAGATTCACCTCAGTATTTCCCATGACATGACCATTCTCGCCACCGCCATAGACGGCACCGGATATGCAGTCATAAGCATAGGTATAATTTGAGATCTTATCTCCTCCAGACTTATCCTTATATGTTTCAGGTGTGGCTCTGAAATTGATGTTGTAGCGAATGGGGTCGTAGTTAATGGTGACGTGTGTGTTCTGTACATTGGCGCAGAATGCGTATTCATAGCGGTCACCTGCAAATCCCTTTCCACCGCCAAATACGTCACCGTTATCTAAGCGCGCATCCTTGATTTTTTGTTTCTGTTCTTTAATTTGTTTTTTAATTTCTTTTATCTCGTCTTCTGTCAGTCCCTCTGCATCCGGATTTAATGCTTCCGGATTCAGTTCTATTTCCGTATTGTCTTCAATTACATAAGGATATCCATTTGCGTTGAATGGTCCCATGTAATCCTTACCGGTTATACCAATACGTCCACCATAGATGTTGACATAAGAGTTTCCTTCATAACCAGGGAAATATTCTAACTGATACGGCCAACTTAATGCAAAACTGTTTTCCTCATCAACGTGTTTAACCATATTTGAGTAAACAGTATATTTGTCGGTGTTTTCAGTATGACTGAATACTACCTTGTCTTCAGGTACTGTAGTATATTCAACATCCTTGGTGAGCATATAGTTGATAACACCTACTGATGCCATTTCACCGCCGCCATAGATACATTTCTTGATCCAGCCGTTGTAGATATTCACTCTTGTATTCATACCCACTAAGCCTGACCATTGCATAGGCGTGTAACCAAAGAAGATGGTGTTGTTATTAACATCCTTACTCTCAATAATAGCCTTGGAATCATCAGAGTTTATTCTACTGCCATAGCCACCGCCAAATACGTTGCGATAAATGGTTGGTCTGGTAATGGTTTCACTTGTCAGGCTTTCTTTACCCACAACAACGTTTGTACTGTCACGTACGGTACCTAACTCACTACCACCGTAAACACTGCCTTTGATGATGGTGTTGTTACCGCTGATATTAACATTTGCAGTCTTGACCTGTGCAAGTTGTGGCCATAATTCATTGTAAGATTCATCCAATAATGTGAGTCGACCCATCGAACCACCAAATACGTTACCGCCTTTGGTATGTTCAACCGTAATGTCCTCAATGTCATTACCGATGGTACCTCCACTGATATTTACTGTAACGTGTCCGTAACTCTTTCCATTTCCATCTTGAGTGAACTGACCGTAATTAGAATTTGTAGGTGCATTGAAGCCGATACCTACTGACGCCAAACGACCACCGCCATAGATGGAGCCTAACATAGTACCACCACTTATGTTCACCTCTACATTACCTCCCACAGAACCAGCTGTAAGTGCTTCACCGGTGAATCCACGGCCGGCACCGAACACGTTACCATCTACGTATGATGTTCCAGTGGTACCAATCAAAGTACGGATATTGGTATTATTAGTTGTGTAATCATGCTCGTTGATATTGACTGTAATGTTCTCCAGTACGTGACCATCCTCACCACCGCCAAATACGGAACCAAAAATCTTACCGCCCGTAATATTCACTTCTGCTTCTCTGATGTTTGTCCAGGTGTTGAAGAAGGTTCGGGTGTCACCCTTTCCTGCTCCAAACAGATAGCAGGTCACGGGGTGAGCAGCAATCTGGGCCAAGGTTCGCGGCACACCAAGGGTCGCCGTTCCACCAAAGTTTACGGTGCATAAACCTCCGGAAACAGGTATTGTAGGCTCATTATAACTATCATTGTCGTAAATACCTACATCGGTGTGTTCATTACCGCCATAGACGCTGGTCAGAATATGTCCACCGGTAATATCCACTACGGTGTTGCCACGTACCACACCAGCTGCACGGTGCCATAAGCCCGGAGCATACGGCTCAACGCCGCTACCGCCGCCAAACACGTTGCCGTAGTAAGTGTGGCCATCCTTGGCTATAGCCATACCACCAGCAGTTGATGAACGTTTCTTTGAATCCGGAATGCTCGAATAGTTGGATTCTGTGTAATCGTAATGTCCAGTTGCTTTAGCAAACGGATCATAAGGTGCACCACTTGTAATATCATAATCCCAATGTGCGCACTCCCGCAGTGAATGTGCATTATCAGAACCGTCATAGGCCCATTCTTCAGGAGTATAACGACGGTTCACACCTTCACCTGCACCAATCTGGCAATCACCATCAATGGTAACATGCGTATTATACTGTACAATACCGTTCTGGCTACCACCATAAACAGAACCCTTAACAAAGGCATTATCAGTTATGGTAACATCGGTCTTGGATGATAAGGCCAGTGTTTCAATAAACTTATGATAATCCTCATCATTACCAAAATACTCCCAAATATTATTTGCATCATATTCCTCGGACGTACTATATCCAGAAGTTAACGGAGTGCCTTTGGCCAGCATACGTCTGGGCTTGTGAGCATTGTCTTCATATGAATAAATCTTAGGCAATATACCCTTACCGGCGCCAAATACGTGACCTGTGTCATCGGGCTTATCATTTTCAACGATATTGTTGTCACCGTCAACATGATACATCTTCATGTTGTCTGGGCCTACCTCAGCATAGCCTCGTATAATAACCTTACAGTTACCACTGGTTTTGTTTGCCAAGGCTACCGGTGATCCATTAACCACCTTATATCTGGCTACAGAGGCAATCTCACCACCGCCATAGACGCTGCCTTCTACCTTGGCATTGCCCTGAATTATAACAGTAGGATTACCACGTACCAGAGCAGAGTATCCATGAGTCTCAACACCCTTACCGGCACCGAATACGTTACCGTTGATTACGGGCGCGCTAGTAGGTATAGATGTTGTCTCATCTACTCCGTCTCCCATACCTATGGTCACCACGGTGTTCTTCTCCACACGTGCTATCTTACCGCCGCCATAGACAGAGCCTCCAATCGTACCGTTAGCAATGGTCACATTTGTTCCTCCATCAGGGTTATTAACGCCATCACCATCAACTCCAACCATAGCCTTATTACAAGTGAAGTTGTCTGCAAGGCCCTTTCCGCCTCCATATACATCACCTGTAATATTGGCTGCGTTGCGGGCTGGGGTAGGTTCTTCAACAGCTACAGTTGGGGCCGTTACGTTGTACCATGTCCATTCGGCAGGTGTCTGAACATCTGCAGTCGTTAAGTAACCATTCAATGTGGCGTTAAAGGCAGCCGCATCTTCAGTGTAAATGGTAGCACCTGCAGCATAGTCGGATCCTATTGCTTCATTAACTGCAACAGCCTGCTTTGCTGTAAGTGTTGAAGTGCAAGCAATATAACCGGTCAATGTCGCATTATGTTCATTACATTCTGCCTGAGTGTAATAAACAGCAGGTGTGTTTCCTGTGGCAGGTTCCTTAACAGTTGCAGTTGTCCAGAAACCTGATAATGTTGCGTTATAAGCAGCAGCAACTTCTGTATAATTGGCATCATCCGTTGTATATGCAGCAGCACCTGTTAATTGTAATGCTGTGTTAATATTAGCAATCTGTGCTGATGTAAGTGTTGTGCCAATAGGAATATAACCTTTTAATTTAGCATTCTCTGTATTGCAATCTTTCTGAGTGTAAGTAACAGCGTTTGACGTTTGTGAACTCTTGTACTTATTACCACTTGCATCTTCTGTTTCCCAGATAGGATTGCCTTGATCATCCCATGATATCCACTTACCGGTACCAATCTCCACATACGTGTCACCAACAATGTTTGCCAGGTTACCACCACCGTAGATTGAATCTATGGTACCGATATTCAGACTTGCATAGAACTCTCCAATTCCGGCATACAACCTGTTATTCTCTGTTGTAACCTTAGCCGGGTCGTAGATAGTACCTTCAGCATCCTTATAGACATATGTTACTTGATTCGGCTCTTCACCCTCAGTAAAGGCATAAGTATCCGGATCATCAGTTGATTTTTCTACTTTTGTCACTTCAACAGTCTTCTCCATCACACTGGTATATGTAGTACCACCTCCATCCTTATAGACCGGATCACCTGATTCTGCAGTATTCTTAACCTCTACTATACCATTGGTCATGTTGACATTGACGTGAGGACTACCTACTACCTTAGCCTGATAACCACCTCCATAGACAGTTCCGATACGCGTAGCAGAGATGATGTTGATGCGCGGATCATTCTTATGAGTGGTACCACTTGTAAGAGGTATGCGCTGATCAAGATATCTTACCACATTATCATCATCTACATAAGGTACAGACTCTATTTCGTAACTACCATCGGTTTCATCCGTTTTATATCCATAGATAGAGTAGGGAGCCAGATAACCTCCACCGTAAAGCTCATCAATCTGAATAGGTACACAACCCTTCTCCTCAATGTTTACGGTGATGGAGCCGTTAATGGCACCACTGGTATTGTTACCGCCGAATACCTTCTTGAAGTAACCGTTGGTTATATTTAAGGTGATATTGTTGTTTACATCAGCATTCTTTGCACCGCCGAATATCATGTCCATCTCCTTAACGCAGTCAAGAGTGACATTGATCTCACCGTCAATAGGTGCATCCTTACCACCGCCGTAAGATTCATGGATAGTGATTTGACACTCGTCGTCAGCCTCTGAATATACGGATAAGGCTGTTGTACTGATGTTACCCTTCTTGTTACTACCACCGAATACATAATGGATTGTACCACCGCGGATATCCGTTGTGGCAACACCTGTACCGTAACCGTAGTTGGTCCGTCGTAGGTCAGCTGTAGAGGCATCTCCTCCTTGCTCTGAAGTGGTGTTGTTGACTGCCAGATGATACGGATTCTCTGCATTTCCGGGACTAGCAACTGAAGTTGAAGGCTCCCAGTGGGTATAGTTCCTGTAACCTACGTTGGCACCCGGGTTTTCATGCCAGATGTCAGTACCGTTTTCATTCAACGTGTAGGAATCGGCACCATTACCGCCACCGAACACCTCATCTATTTCATATGTGCCGTTAACACATACGTAGGTAGCAGCTGCAGGTGCAGCATTACCTCCACCATATACCTGCTTGATGCTGGTATAGCCGCAACCGTCTATTATGACCTCAGTAAACTCTTCTGTATCATTGTACGGGGTCGAAGGAGTAGGATCTGCAGGCTCGTACTTAGCTAAGTTACCACCGCCATAGACAGCCTCCACGTCGTAGAACTTGTTAAGTTCTGTGTTCATGGCTGCAAGGGCATTGTTGAGTGCCGTAAGCTTGGCTTCCTTTTCGCTCTCAGCAGCGTTATTATACGTGGTATTTGCAGTCTGTGCAGCTGAAATTAATGCTGCCGCATCACCACTAGTATAGAATACTGCCAGTCGGTCAAGGTAGGCTGTCAAGGTCTCATTCTCTTCTTGGAGCGGGTGCCCGAATTTATCGGCTGTCGCAATTGTGCTCTTATTCTTATTCTGTGTTGCAAACACATGTACCTTTACATGTGCCATTGGCGTTCCGTTCAGGTTGTTACAGCCAAAGATCTTGTTGACAATGGCACCTGTCTGGTCGTCCTTCAACATATATTCGGTGCTGCTGCCTACAACAGGTTTCAATCGAGCTCCTTCTGTTGGTTCTAATGGGCCGTGAATAGTTTCATCATAGTCACTGGCATCCAATCCGTTCAGGTTCACCTTTACATCACCATAAACCTTGGCTTCAACATTAGAATGACCAGTACCTAATGTGGCCAAATCACCCAGTCCACCTCCGAAGGCATTACCACCGATGATTCCG
>Ga0265298_10012015_pt1 | contig 10076 bp, 7 predicted proteins | sample AusTroGonzalo_MG_3_FD_193486 | JGI IMG/M metagenome (GOLD analysis project Ga0265298, IMG submission 193486) | Bovine rumen microbial communities from tropical cattle in Woodstock, Queensland, Australia - Gonzalo_01 | ecosystem: Host-associated > Mammals > Digestive system > Stomach > Rumen ... | reverse complement strand
GCTGGCTAAGCCTGGTTACGAGGAAGAGACAAAGGCTATCAAGGCTCGCTTGGCCAATGAATAAAGCAATCAAGCTATACTTAGAAAGTCACGGCTTCGAGCAATTTTGCCCGAAAGCCGTGCTTTTCGATATGGATGGTGTCATCTACAACTCCATGCCCAACCATGCACTGGCGTGGCATGAAGCGATGGAGAGCTATGGGTTGGACATGCCATATAGCGGAGCCTACGAGTATGAAGGTATGCGTGGTGTGGAGACCATCAAGCTGCTGACCCGCCAACAATGGGGCAAGGCCGTCAACGACGAAGAGGCCATGAAGATGTACCAGCACAAGTCGCACCTCTTTGCCGAGCACTGCCAACAGACACCAGCCACCATCATGCCTGGCGTCAAGGCATTGATGGAACAAATCAAAGCTTGTGGTATGAAAATATGTGTGGTGACGGGCAGCGGACAGCACACCCTGTTAGACAAGCTGCTGAGTGACTTTCCCGGCCTGCTTACCGCAGAACTGATAGTGACAGCCTTCGATGTCACCCATGGCAAGCCTGACCCCGAACCATATATAATAGGTACGCGTAAGTGTAAGGTAGAACCTTGGGAGGCTATCGTTGTAGAGAATGCGCCCTTGGGCGTACGGGCAGCCCATGCCGCCCACTGTTTTACCATTGCCGTCAATAGTGGTCCCCTACCCGACGAGACGCTCGTCAAAGAGGGTGCCGACCTTATCTATCCGAAAATGACAGCACTTACTGAAGATTTTCCTCGTCTTTGTCAGCTGGTGGATTATCCATCTGGGTATCACGTTTGATACTCAGATCGCCCATGCGTGACAACTTAAACACCAGTGGGATATACTCATCACTCTGCGGATGACCTACGCTGGCACCGAATAAGAGGTAGTCGCCCTCAGCCTTATCGAAGACCAGTCCTTCAAAGACACCCGTCCTGCTGAAATCGTCATCCAGATACTGCATCAGCGACTTCTTGGTGAATGTACGGCTGAAGAATACCGAGCCATCCTTACGTGATACCGCCAGACGGAACACATTATCCACGTACTTCTGGCCTGTCTCGTCCTTTACCATCGGCAGAGAGTCGCTGGGCTGACGGCTGATAGTGATATAATACGTCTTGCCAATCCATGTCACCTGCTTCTCGTCGAGATAAGGCTGCATGCGCACTGGCTCCTTGGGTTGCACCTTGACAATACGTGGTGCAATGATATCTTCACTCTTCTTTTTCCCTCCACAAGCTGCCAGTACGACAACCATACCGGCCAAGAGAACTACTGATAATAGCTGCTTCATAATGAATATTTATAGATATGCATCTGCAAAAGTAATAAAAAACAATGAAATATGCAAGGAATTAACCTAAAAATAGACGCCCCGCCTGTAAGCGGAGCATCTATCTGTCGTCCTGAGTCTTTATTACCTTGACTCATTACCATCTTGGAGATAGGCACGCTTGCCATTAAAAACACTATGTTAACCTAAATCACTATGATGTTTTTTACTAAAATATATTGATGCTTTTGTGTTTACTTATAATTTGACGAGATACACCGCTAAAAGTTTAACGGAATTGTTCCCTTTTTCTCAGAAAAGCATCAATTTGTAAGTTTTTGGCGATATTCAGCGGTAAATTATATATACACGCACCAATACTTTGTATTTATTAACATTCCTCCCAGCCATCTACCACCAATGTTTGGTCCACAACATGGAAGCGGATGTCATAGCCCATGAAGGGCATGCCGTATTGACGGGTGGCATCTTGCTGATAGTGCGGTCGCGGGTCAAGAGCTAATGTCTGGCGCAGCACCTCGGCATCTGCGGGTGAAAGCAACTGACACAGCGCATCGGGCATCACCACCTCCAACTGTTGCCACTGGTGGTTATCGGTAAAACCGCCACGAGCCTCCGGATGGCTGTCGACATAAGCCAGATAGGGTTTGACATCATAGATGGGTGTGCCATCCATCAGGTCAGCGCCCAGGACATCTATCGTCACATTGACGGTGTCTATCTTGCTGATGCGCACAGACGATAGTCCTAAGTTGTTGGGACGAAACGGAGAACGTGTAGCCCACACCCCTACCCGTTCGTTACCTCCCAGCAGGGGCGGCCGCACGGTGGGATGCTTCTCCGCGTCGACATTCTCTGAGAATCCCCAGACAAGCCATAAGTAGTCGTAATCCTCCATTCCACGCAGTGCCTCGGCATGGCGGTATTTGGGTACGAACTCAATACGTCCACGCAGTTCACTGACAATACCACTCTGTCGGGGAATACCAAACTTACTGGTCAACGGAGAGCGGAAAAAAGCTATCGGTTCTATCTTCATAGTGCAAAAGTACAAATAATTCACGATTTTTAGTCCTTATTTCATAATAATTTGTTACTTTTGCACCATGGAACAGAAAAAGATTACCTTTGACAGCTTCATCCGCAGCATCATGGCTGTCATCATCGTGGTAGGAATCATCATGCTGCTAAACATGCTCAGCAGCGTACTGCTACCGTTCTTTCTGGCGTGGCTCATCTCCTATCTGCTGTTCCCGCTGGTCAAGTTTTTCCAGTATCGCTGCCATCTGAAATTCCGCATCTTAGGAATCTTTGCCGCATTGCTTGTTGTCGGTAGCGTACTGACAGGACTGTTCCTGCTGATGGTACCGCCTATGGTCTCAGAAGCAGCACGAGTAAAAGACCTGCTCATTGCTTATGTGTCGCATGATGCACTGATGAGCAATATCCCCAATATGATTGAGGACTTCATCCACGAGCATGTCACCACAGAAGACCTCAAAGCACTCGTCACCCAGGAAGGCTTTATAGAGAGCGTCAAGCAGACCATTCCTAAAATCTGGGATGTGCTATCACAGTCGTTCAGCATCGTGTCCAGCGTCTTCACGCTGACCATGGTACTGCTCTACACCTTATTTATATTATTAGACTATGAGCAGTTCTCCAACGGCTGGATACAGATGTTCCCCAACCGCTACCGTGCCATTGCCAACCAGATAGTCAGCGATGTTGAGCAGGGTATGAACAAATACTTCCGTGGACAAGGTCTGGTGGCCTTCTGCGTAGGCGTGCTGTTTAGCATCGGCTTCCTGATTATCGACTTCCCCATGGCAATAGGCTTGGGCATGTTCATCGGACTGCTGAACATGGTACCCTACCTACAGCTGTTAGGTTTCATACCCACCATCATCCTGGCTATTGTCAAGGCAGCAGATACGGGAGAGAACTTCTGGCTCATCATGCTGTCAGCACTCATTGTCTTTGCGGTGGTACAGGCCATACAGGACACCATCCTTACCCCCAAGATTATGGGTAAGGTCATGGGACTCAACTCTGCCATCATCCTGCTGTCGCTGTCTATATGGGGTTCGCTGTTGGGTATCTTAGGTATGATTATCGCCCTGCCGATGACCACGCTATTAATTACCTATTACCAGAAGTATATCGTCAACAAAGAGAAGATTAAACCATAACAATAACACAAAAATGACATTCAACACTATGAGAAAGTCCCTGCTGACAGTCTGCTGTGCACTGCTAAGCACTGCCGCTGCCTGGGGACAAGACAAGCCTGCCAATGACATTGACTGGATGCAAGAGCTCAAGAGTCGCATCACCATCAACGGTTACATGCAAGGTGGCTATGAGTACAACGACAAAGGCGGGAAGACCACCAGCGAGTTTAACTTCAAGCGCGCCATCTTCTGGGGCAGGGCAAGAATTACCGACCGCTGGTCGTTCATGTTCATGAACAATTTCGCCCTGTCAAAAGGAGTCCTGGAGTTCTGGACCGACTACCGTGTTACCAACAACAAGGCGCTGTCTGTTCGCATCGGACAGTTCCAGCATCCGTTCTCCATGGAGAGTCCGATGACGCCAGTGATGCTTGAACTGGTTGACATCACCTCACAGGCCGTCACCAATCTGGCCAACGGCTACGAGCCATTGCTCGGCCCCAACTACGGCCGTGACCTGGGTATCATGCTGCTGGGTGACCTCTTCAACGACCATTTCCACTATGAGCTGGCTGTGATGAACGGCCAAGGCATCAACCAAGGTGACGGTAACAGCGACAAGGACGTCATTCTGAAGTTAGAATACCGTCCCAGCAAGGAGTTCCGCATCGTGGCCTCTGGCCAGAAAGGTCGTGGACATGCTGTTAACACCGTCGCATGGAACGACATCGCTGCTGGCGACGACTACCGTCGCGACCGTGTCAGCTTTGGTGGCGAGTTGAAAATTCCCACTGTGCTGGGTCGTCAGTCTACCAGTGGTGGCATCAACCTGCGCAGTGAGTTCCTGGCCGGTAAGGATGGCGATGTCAGCAGCCGTGGTGCCTACCTCACTGGTTCAGTAGCCCTGGGCAAGGGTGTCGACGTCATCGCATCAGCTGACTATTACGACCGTAACACCTCTGTCTCTGGCTGGCAGCAAACGAACGTTACTGGTGGTCTGCAGTATTGGTTTTACCCCAAGTGCCGTCTTCAGTTGCAGTATACCCATAGCTTCTGCGGCCATCTGATGGGCGACGACTATAACCGTATCCAGGCACAGATGCAGGTAGGATTCTAAAGCATCGGAATATCGAAACATTGAAATAAAAAACCATGTTTATCAAAGTTCTCTTAACCATCATTTTCCTGGCCGTGATGATTGGTGTGGGTCTCTACACCCGCAAGCAGGCCAGCAGTGTTGACGGCTTCGTCCTCGGTGGACGTGCCGTAGGTCCATGGCTCACCGCCTTTGCCTTTGGCACCAGCTATTTCTCCGCAGTAGTCTTTGTGGGCTATGCCGGACAGTTTGGCTGGAAATATGGTCTCTCCAGCGCATGGATTGGTATTGGCAACGCCATCATTGGCTCCTTGCTGGCGTGGATTATCCTCGGCAAGCGCACCAAGCTGATGACCCAGCATATTGAGAGTCGTACCATGCCCGACTTCTTTGGCACCCGCTTTCAGGACCAGGGCCTGCGTGTCGCAGCGTCGATTATCGCCTTTGTGTTCCTGATTCCCTATACCGCAGGTGTTTATAGTGGCATCTCCAGACTCTTCGAGATGGGCTTCAACATCCCCTACGAATACTGCGTGGTCATCATGTCTGTCCTCACCGCAGTCTACGTCATTCTTGGCGGCTATAAGGCAACGGCCATGAACGACTTCATCCAGGGTATCATCATGCTCTTTGGCATTGTTGCCGTCATTGCTGCCGTGCTCAACGCACAAGGTGGTCTGACAGCTGCTGTCGACAAACTGGCACAGCTGCCCTCCGACGTCGATCCTACGGTGAATGGTGGCTTTGCGTCCTGGTTTGGTCCTGACCCGTGGGGACTGTTAGGTGTAGTCATCCTGACATCATTGGGTACCATGGGACTGCCCCAGATGGTAGGTAAGTTCTATAGCATCACTGACGAGAGTGCCATCAAGCGTGGCACCGTCATCTCCACCATCTTTGCCTTCATCGTCGCTGGTGGCTGCTACTTCCTCGGTGGTTTCGGACGTCTCTACGACCCCGTCATTGCTGCCAATGGCAAGATAGCCTACGACAGCATCGTGCCCGCCATGCTGGTCACACTGCCCGATGTACTCATCGCCATGGTAGTATTGCTCGTGCTGTCTGCCTCCATGTCGACACTGGCCTCACTGGTACTTACCTCTTCCAGCACCATGACGCTCGACCTTATCTATCGCGATAAGAAGGCACTGCCTGGTGAGGTAGAAGAAGGAACTATCGATGACGTAGTTGCTGAGAAGGTAGAGCGCCGTAAGGTGGTGGTGATGCGTGTACTTATCATGTTCTTCATCGCCATCTCCCTGCTCATTGCCCTCAATCCTCCCACATTCATTGCCCAGCTCATGGGTATCTCGTGGGGAGCACTGGCTGGCGCCTTCCTCGCCCCCTTTATGCTCGGTCTCTACTGGCGTGGCGTCACCACCACCAGCGTATGGGCATGCTTCTTCTGGGGTGTCGGTCTGACAGTTGTCAACATGCTGGCAGGCAATCCTATCAACCCCATCAACTGCGGTGCCATCGCTATGTTGGGCGGCTTCCCTGTCGTCTTCATCGTCAGCCTGCTGACAAAGAAGATGGATAGCAGCATTGTCAACAAGATTTTCGAGTGCTATAAGTAAAGGATTTAAAGAAATTAAGCTTGTGAAAACAAAATCGGCGGCCTCTTGGAGACCGCCGATTTTTATGTTTCTACTTGTTGCTTATTTCAAGTATTTCTTGCCATTACGGATGTACAAGCCCTTGCCAGGCTGTGCCACACGCTGACCAGCAAGATTGTAGTACGCACCTCTTACCTCAGACATCTGACTTCTCACATCAGCAATGCCTGTCGTTGACTCAGTGACGGTCAGCACACCAGCCACGAAGGTCAGCTTATAGCTCTCGGCCTGGGCCGTAACAGTGATAGGATACTCACCAACAGGTGATTCCTCTGTGGCCTCACAGCTGAAGACGGGCTCCTCTAACCATACGGGTACTGTCTCGTCGTTCACCAGTCCGTCGAATAGCAGTCTGAAATCAGGGTTAGGCTGTCCCTGCTCGCGGGTGGCATTCTCTACAGTAGCAGTAGCCTCTACCTTCTGGATAATCATGTAGCCATCGAACAGGTCAATATTCTCACCCTTGATGGTACCCATACCGATAGTGACGGGATACTTGCCAGCGGGAGAAGTCTTGGTAGCCTCACAAGTCAGCACGGGTTCACCGCTAATGGGATCGCCAGATACCGAATAGACAAACGTAGGATTCTCCTCGCCATACTTACGGATGGTGTTACGCACCTTGACGCTGGAACCGTATTCCACAATGTTGTCATAGTCAGAACCCTTGAAAGTCTTCCACTGAGCCTGTTGTGTATATTTGCTCTTGGTGCCGGCAGGTACATACAGTTTACAAGTATAGACAGAAATGCCAGTGAAGACATCTGCGCCACCCAAAACGGGGACATCCTTGCTGACGATACGGATTTCCGACAAGCCGCTACAGCCACGCATAGCCTCACGACCGATGTTGGTCAGGCTAGCAGGAATCACCACCTTTGACAGACGACCGCAACCAGCCAGTGCACAATTACGCAACGCTGTGGTCCCCTTGGCAATGTCCAGCTCGCCACTCTTCGTAGGCAGTGCGGCAATAATCTCCGTCTTCTCCGTATTCCATACCAGTTCATCTTCTATCACATAGTCTGCATCGGCAGCGGGCTCACCAATCTCCAGTTCACGAATCTGTGAACAGAGACCCAGAGCGCCCTCACCCCAGCTCTTCAGACCAGCAGGCAGTATAACCTTCTGCAGGTACTTACAGCCAAAGAAAGCCTTGGCAGGCAGTTCATTGTCAGTTGTTGTCAACTGCTTACCATTTTCTATCAGATACGACTCACCACCACTGACAATGCGAGCCTCGGAGAGGTCGAGCACCTGCAGATAACCACTGGTCTTCTCGCCCTTCTCGTCGATACCAGCCAAACGGCGTATCTGGCGCAGGTCGGTAGAGTTGATGTCACCAGTAATCTTCAGTGTACCAACGGTACCAATCTTTTCGTCATCCAGAATAGTATTCAGTGTACCAGCCTCAGCGAGTTCTACTGTCTCCTCTGAGAGATTACGAGGTGCACCCTTGACACCGATAATCATATCCTGATAGGAGCTGAATGAATAGTAGCCAGGATTCAGCAGGGCAATATCATAGTAACCATCGTCGTCGCCGCTCCATCCCCAGTTGACATATACCTTACCGTCAGCTCTGTAGCCATGGATGACGAAGGCATGACCACCTGACCAGCCGCTCTGTCCACCATAATAGACAGGACCATTCTCGCTCAACTCATTATAGACGATATCCATCCATGCTGACTCACTGTAGTTGTCGCGTTCCAAGCACTCGGCATCACTAAGGCCGAAATAGGTACGCAGACCAGCAGCAGCATCCGTTGAGTAAGCACCAGAGCCATTCTCGGTACTGTTTGAACCACCATACTCCATATCAGCAGCCACACCGCAGTCACGCATCAAGACAGCAACAGCCATTGCCTCTTCATCAGTATAAGAGCCAGGTGTATAGACATCCAGCATGTTAGCCCAGTCGTAGACGTGCTCTCCAAAGTCTGCTGTCACAGGAGTTCCCGTGGTATTGCCATGAGGATAATAGATTGTACGACTTCCTAAACCGGATACAGGAACCTGATGATAGTTCAGTACCTGAGCCATAGCCGTTGCTACACAGCCCGTAATACACTGGCCACCATAGATAGACTGTGGCAATAAGAGGTTATAAGGTTCACCCTGATCCCACAAAGTGGTCATCAGCGGACCAACCTGCGTAGGATACTTGGCGGGGTCAGGCTTAGTGGTGTTCATCTTCACACCATGACGCACGGCATACTGCACAGCACCCTGAACAGCCTCCAGCCACCACTGGAAATTCTCGTTGCGACCTTCAGAGTATTTTGATGTTGACACACCCAACACCTCTGGTACCAAGTCGTCAGCAGCAATAACGGCAAAGCCACCCTGCTCCATACCGATAATCTGGTATTCAGCAGTAGCTTTCAGTGTTTTCATAGCACTGGCTTTACGGGGAGCCATCTTTTTACCTTTACGCTCCACGTTGATCGCTTTGGCAGCAGCTTCTTTCATCTGTGCCTGTGTGCGTGGCGCGGCATCAACAGTCAAGGCTGTCACAGCCATCAGCGCCCATAGTATCAATCGTTTTGTTGTCATTCTATTAAAAAGGGAAAAGAGAGGTGCAATCCTCATTGACTGCACCTCTCTTTAGAAAGTCAATTCATTACTTAACCATTATCTTCTTACCGTTCACGATGTAGAAGCCCTTCAGGCCGTCAAGGCTTGTAACCTGACTGCGTACCAGCTTACCATCGAGCGAGTAAACGTCAACGGCCTTGCCGTCGGCAGCAATCTGACGGATGTCAGTGGTAACAGTAACCGTTGCAGTAACAGGCTTAGACTCAGCGCCGTTAGCATATACTGCAGTTACAGCGAAGGTGTGCTCACCAGCTGACAGCTTGTTAGCAGGAGCTGTGTAAGTGGTCTTGTCACCCTCGACATTTGCGAACTGTTCCTTATCGAGGTAGATGTTGAATGAAGTAGCAGTAGCTGAACTATTTGCCGTAAACTTGATGTCACCCAACATCACACACATTGCGCCATCGCCTGAAGTATTATTGCGAATTGCAAAGTACTTCGTTCCTTCAGGAAGCTGGGCCGTCACGCTATTCCAACCAGCAGATGTTAGTGTTCCTTCGGCTACCTTAGTAAAGCTTGCAATCTCGCTATCTGTTGAGGAAGCCCAAACCTCATAGCTTGATGGACCATATTGTACATCAAGTGCACCAATGGCAAAGCTTATCTCCTGAGCAATTCCTGGCAATTCTGGCGAAATCAACCAGTCGTCATTATCTGGATATGACTGACCTTCAAGATTATAAGCAGAGATGAGGTATGCTTCTTCCAGTGAACCATTCGGTCCATTAAACAGTGTGTTACTAATACCATATTCAGAAGGTTTCATTACCTCCCATGCTTTAGCAAGTCCATCGTTAGCCAATTGGAGATCCTGGAAGATGGCACCCTTAGTTGCGCCATTGTTGTTAATCAATGTCCAATCGCCAAGTGCTTCATTAGTACCATTCTCGTAAGAAGTGAAGTTCTCAACGACTTCCTCTGTGCCAGCTGCAGCAACAGTCCATGCGAGGTCAACACCAGCGTCGCCCTTATCCTCAGCCAGCAGGCTTGTAGGAGCAAGTGCGGTAGGCTCCTTGACAGTGATAATGGTGCTTGCAGCGTTGTCATCAGGATAAAGCTCGTTCTCGTAGTCAACAGTAACACTCAGCGTTACGTCACCAGCCTCATCAAAGACAGAAGTCTCGAAGTCAACCTCAATCTCGTCGTAGTCGAATGGTTCCAGCTCGTCGCTACCCAGAACGGTTGTCAGCACTTTCTCACCGGCCTTAATAGTTACGGTGTAGTCCTTAGCAGCGTTCTCACCCTCGTTGGTTACGGTAGCAACAACCTTAGCGCTCT
>Ga0265298_10012014_pt1 | contig 10077 bp, 9 predicted proteins | sample AusTroGonzalo_MG_3_FD_193486 | JGI IMG/M metagenome (GOLD analysis project Ga0265298, IMG submission 193486) | Bovine rumen microbial communities from tropical cattle in Woodstock, Queensland, Australia - Gonzalo_01 | ecosystem: Host-associated > Mammals > Digestive system > Stomach > Rumen ... | reverse complement strand
CGGTGGTCGCTGCACGGCGGTGCAGCCGGTGGTGTCAAGCCACTGCATACACCAGTCGAGTGTACGCATCTCAATGTCCGTCACTTCGCTCTCGTTCCAGCCGGTGTAATAGGGGATGAACGGCACGACGGAGTCCACGACGAGCGTGTCCTGGATGTCGAGCGAGTCCATGGTGTAGAGCGTGTCGGGCGTGAGAAGCGTGTCCGGACGGCTGACGGTGTCCGGCACGGTAATCTGTGCGCGCAGAATGAAGGCGGCGCAGCAGAAAAGGAATGTCAAAAGTATCTTTCTCAAAATCGTATAGCTAATTTCAGTTCAGCGCTTTGCTGGCGCTGCTGGTCCATAATAATCTGCGGTTCCAAATTGACGGACAGATCGGGGCTGATGTCAAAATCGAACAGCTGGGCGTCCACGTAGGCGTCGATGAGCGAAAGGGCATAGACGAGTACGGTAGCCAGGATAGAGTAGTCGCGGTAGCGGCGATAGGTGTTCTGCTGGTTCTTGAGGGTGTTGAGCCAGGTCGAGTAACCGCCCACACGCTCCAGGTCGTAGCCTTCGGGCAGAATGGCGATGTAGCTCTTGGACGCATCTTCGCTGACGGTGCCGTTCTCCGCATCCATGTACAGATCGATATACGCCGTGCGGTAACTGCTGTATCGGTTCTGGTTGATGCTGATGGCATATCCGCAGCCCATGAACGCGCCATAGACAATCGGCAGTTTCCAGTACGATTTGTTGTATATCTGACCGGCACCGGGCAGGATGGCACCCAGCCACACGGCCTTAATGGCGTCGGGCTTCTTGGTGAGGTCGATATAGTATTTCATCTCGTCCGCGTTCACCGTGGAGTCCGCATGCACATAAACGGTGTCTTGATGGGCGTGCAACGCCATCGGCAACCAGAGCAATACTATGTAAATCCAGCGTTTCAACGTAGTTTGTCAACTATCCGGTTCAGTTCCTGCTCGTCGGCAAAAGCGATATTCACCTTGCCGTCCTGAATTTTTATCTTCCATCCGGTAGCGGCGCTCAGTTCCTGCTGCAGCGCCTCGTAGGGATTGGCGTTCTTGTCCTTTGGCTTCTTGCCGGCGGTCTTGTCCTCCTGCGCCAAGGCCTCCACCTTGCGGACGGACAGTCCTTCCTTGAGGATGCGCTGGTAGAGCGCCAGCTGACGTTCGGCGGAAGGAGTGGCGAGAATGGCACGGGCGTGACCCATCTCGATCTTCTTCTGCTTGATGCCCACTTGTATCTCCGCCGGCAGCTTGAGCAGACGGAGGTAATTGGCTACGGTGGCGCGCTTCTTGCCCACGCGCTCCGACATGCGTTCCTGCGTAAGGTTGTAATCGTCCATGAGGCGCTGGTAAGCAAGCGCAATCTCAATGGCGTCGAGGTCCTCACGCTGGATATTCTCGATGAGCGCCCACTCCATGACCTGCTCGTCTTTGGCGGTACGAATATACGCCGGGATGCGCTCCAAGCCCGCCATCTTGCTGGCGCGGAAACGACGTTCTCCGGCGATGATCATGTAGGTGCCGTCCCCGTTGTCACGCAGCGTGATGGGGGAGATGACGCCGTGCTCGCGGATGGAGTCCGACAGTTCCTGCAGCGCCTCTTCGTCGAAGGTGCGGCGCGGCTGGTCGGGGTTGGCGATGATGGAGCTGAGTTCGATTTCGGAGATCGAACTGCCGCCGTTGGTGTCTATGTGCGAGGTGTCAATCAGTGCATCGAGACCTCGTCCAAGTCCTGTAGTTTTTTTCATTTGTTGCGATTGATTAGTTCTTTTGCTAATGCGGTGTAGTTCTGCGCCCCCTTGGAACTCGGGTCATAATCGATGACGGACACGCCGTGCGAAGGTGCTTCGCTGAGGCGGACGTTACGCGCAATGACGGTATTGAACACCAGGTCGCCGAAATGGCGCTTCACCTCTTCATACACCTGATTGCTCAGGCGCAGACGGTTGTCGAACATGGTCAGCAGGAAGCCTTCCACCTTCAGACCCGGGTTGAGTTTCGATTTGATGATCTTGATGGTGTTGAGCAGCTTGGCGATGCCCTCCAGCGCGAAGAACTCGCACTGCACGGGGATGATGACGCTGTCACTGGCGGTAAGTGCGTTGACGGTGATCAGTCCCAATGACGGACTGCAGTCAATGAGAATATAGTCGTATTCGTTGCGCACTTGCGCCAGAATATTCTTGAGCAACTGCTCGCGGTGCTCCATGTTGAGCATCTCTATCTCCGCTCCGACGAGGTCAATGTGGCTGGGTATAAGGTGCAGGTTCTTTGTATTCGTCTCCACGACCGCCGTGTGCGGATCCACTCCGTTGACGAGGCATTCGTAGATGGTATTGTCCAACTCACGAATCTCCACACCCAGACCCGACGAGGTGTTCGCCTGCGGGTCGGCGTCGATGAGCAGCACACGCTTGCCTTCTTTGGCGAGGGCGGCAGCGAGGTTGATGGAGGTGGTCGTTTTGCCGACGCCTCCTTTCTGGTTGGCTAATGAAATGATTTTAGTCATATATTCGTTCAATTATTGTTTTTGTATCAATCTCCCGGCAGGCGTAGTTGCCGTACCGGCAGTGGTTGGCGCCGTGGCAGGCGCAGGGGCGGCAGCGGAGGTCGTTGCGCTGAACGATGTCCTCCGGGCGCTGCTTCCATCCGGCGAAACCGATCATGGGGTGGGTGGCACACCAGACGCTGATGGCGCGCAGTCCCACGAGGCTGGACAGATGCTGATTGGCGCTGTCCATACAGATCATCGCATCCAGATTCCGCATCAGTTCAAGTTCTTCGGCCAGTTTCAGGGTGCCGGCGACACTGACGGTGCGTGGGAAAACCGTTGCCCACTGGCGCAGCATCTCCGCTTCGATACGTCCGGCGCCGAAGAGGAAGACATGCGTCTGCGGATCTTCGGTCAGCTGCTCGATGATATCCTTGGTGATGCGGTAGGGCAGCATGTTGGAGCGGCGTTTGGCGAAAGGCGCCAGACCTATCCACCGGCCCTCTTTGGTGCCGAACCGCGTCTGGACGGTTTTGGCTGCGGCCTTGTTGACCGGCAGGGCGGTGAAGTCATTGTCGGTCTGAAGCCCGGCACGGCGGAAGGCATCGCGGTAGCGGTCAAACTCCGAAGGCAGTTGCTTCTGCCCGATGCCCCAGACGGTGATCAGATGCTTGCGGAGCCGTCCGTAGCGCACCCTTGTCACGCGCTTGCCGCTGAGCAGCATCAGCCAGTCGAGTACCCGCGTGCGGCGGACGCTCTGCAGGTCGATCACGGCGTCCACCTGGCTGCGCAGCTCTTTCCATAGGGCAAACACACCGCGCCAGTCCAAATGGTTGTCCACCTCGTGATAGCTCACGTTGGGCATCGACTCGAACATGGCTTTGAGGTCTTTCTTGCCCGCTATGACGAACCGGTCATCCGGATAGCGACGGCTGAGCGAGGCCACCACCGGAACGGTCATAGCCACATTGCTCATGGACGAAAAGCGGATGATCAGATAGGTCATTTATAATTTATGATTTCAAATTTATGATTTATGATTTACTTGAGGTCGGTGATGAGACTGAAGTCCTGGTCGCCGTAGTCGAGGTTCTCACCGCCCATGCCCCAGATGAAGGTGTAGTTATGGGTGGCAGCGGCGGAGTGGATGGACCATTCGGGCGAAAGCACCGCCTGATTGCCCTTCATCCAGATATGACGGGTCTCCTGTACCTCGCCCATGAAATGGCAGACAGCCTGGTCTTCGGGTACCTCGAAATAGAAGTACGCCTCCATACGGCGGGTGTGTACGTGCGCCGGCATGGTGTTCCACACGCTGCCCGGTGCCAGTTCGGTCATACCCATCTGCAGCTGGCAGGTCGGCAGTACCTGGTTGACGAGCATCTTGTTGATGTTTCGCTCGTTGCTCATCTCGAGACTGCCCATGTGGGCTACCACTGCATCCGCTTTGGTCACCTTCTTGTCGGGATAGGTGCAGTGAGCGGTAGCGGAGTTGAAATAGAACAGAGCGGGCTTGGCGGCGTCCAGACTCTCGAACTTGACCTCGCGGTCACCGCGGCCGAGGTAGAGCGCCTCCTTATAGTCCAGTTCGAACACCTGGTCTCCGGCGATGACACGTCCCTTGCCGCCGACGTTGAAGATACCCATCTCGCGGCGGGTGAGGAAATACGGCGCCTTGAGCGGATCGATGGCTTCGAGCAGCAGCGTCTCGCCTACCGGCATCGCACCGCCGACGATCATACGGTCGTACATCGAATAGACCATGTTCACTTCGTTCTTGACAAACACGTTCTCAATGAGAAAATCCTTGCGCATACGCGCCGTGTCATAACTCTTGGCGTCCGTCGGGTTCGACGCGTAACGCACTTCATAATTTGTTTTCATATATCTTTTCAATTATCAATTAACAATTATCAATTAAGAAAGTTTCTTAATTTTCTTTCTAATCGGGAACAGCCATCCGAGATTGAGGCTGAGGTCCATCGGACTGGCGGCTCGGAAATGGTCTGTCAGATTGGTGCTGAAGATACCTCCGAAGGAGTAATTGAACCGCACTTCAATATGGTAGGTGCCGGCGCGCGGGGTGGGGAACAAGATACCTGTTCCGGCTGCCACGCTCCAGTCGAACGGGCGTTCGATGGACTGGTATTGTGCTTCGCCCTCGCCGTTCACGAGCGTGCCTTTGTTGCCTTCGTCCGCGAGGCAGTAACCGATCTGCGGACCGAGGTTGAGGAACCAGCGGCATTTGTCGCTACCGAAATGGAGATGCATCATGAACGGTACCTCGATATAATGGAGGTTGCGGCGGTAGTTGCCGATGGTGTCGTTATGCTCCGCCCATCCGCGGTGCAGATAATTGAGTTCGACCTGCAGTCCGCAGTACTTATGCCCCGCGTAGCGGAACACGAGACCGCCGTTGCCGCCGAGCACGCAGGCTTTGGTGATGGGCGTCATGTTGCTTACCGTCGGATTGAACGACACGGTGCTCGCCGTCGCACCGCCGTGCACACCGAGGTAGTACTCCGGCGTGCGGAGACGAGGCTGGGCGTGCATACCGATTGCGCAGAGGATGGCGCAGCACGCAACGACTATTATTTTTCGACAATCTGGATACATTCGTTCTGGTAGCCGCCGTTATTGTCCTGTTTCCACCGGATGACGGATTGCAGTCCGGTCGTTTCCTGCTTGCCCTGCAGCCAAGCCACGAGGGCTTTCGTCAGGTCATAGCCCAGCAGGTCGAAGCGCGGCGCTTCGCTCAGGTGGTCGTTGGTGTAATAATTGGTCCAGTTGGTTTCGTACTCTGTACGCGACTCTTCGGAGGTGAACATGGAGGTATAGACCTGCGGGACGGAAACGTCCTCTTTGCTCCATGAGTACTGGCTGACGATGCGGATGCGGTAGCCTTCCGTCTGCAGTTTTGCCAGATGAGGCAGGAGAATACGCACGTGCTGGAACTTGTCGCTATGGAGGATGATGAGGTTCTCCTTGGTCGTGTCAAGGGCATAGGCGACGGAGTCGTTGAGCAGGTCGCGCAGTGCCATGGTGGTGGAGGGGATGCCGTGCTCCGTCATCTGTTTGCGCAGGGTACGCACGGACTCGGTCATGTCGGACTCGCGCACATCGACCGCCACGCAGTGCAGCCGGTCGGCACGGGCTGCCATCCACTGGCAGAGGCTGTCCGCTTCCTGCCGGTCGGTGGAGTTGAACTGCAGCACATAGGGTTTCTTGCTCATCTCGCTGTCATCGCTGAAGGGCAGCAGCAGGGGCACGTTGTGCACGGCGCACCATGCCGCCATGCGCTCGATCTGGATGGGATAGACGAGACCGAGGATGCCTTGTACGCTGTCGAGCTCCGTGCTGTCGCACAGGGCATTGACACGTCTTTCGCTGCGCTCGGTGTCATAGACACGGAGCTTGAAACTGAGGTTGGGGCGTTGCATGTCATGCAGGGCGAGCAGGGCGCCTTGGTAGAACTCCATGATACGCTCGGCGTTGCCGCTACGCTTGGTCTGCTGGCTCTCGAACGGCAGCATGATGGCGATTTCGTATGACTGCGGCGCCTGTTCCATCGCCTGGGCGATTGCTTGCATCAACTGCGACGGTACGGTCATGGTGTCCTCCGGTATGACGGTCTGCTCGACGGTCTCTTTGACGGTCTGCATGACCACGGTGGCAGGAGTCTGTTTGACCGCCTTGCGTCCCGTAGGGATATAGAGCGTCTCGCCGAAACGGACACCGTGCTCGTGGATCTGCGGATTGAGACGGAGTATATCATCCTGTGCCACGTTGAAATTGACACCGATACGATAGAGACCGATGCTGCGCTCCACTTCGTATTTATACACCTCTTCACCGTTGATGGTGTCCAAGGGGTAATTCAATAACTCTTGCGCTTGGGCCGGAGCAAGGACCGCTGCGCTGAAGGAGCAGAGAAGAAAGACTAAAATGCGAATTTCTTTACACATTACACATTCTACATTAAACATTCAACATTCTTTTATTTCGCGTATTTGCGTTTTCTTATGATCATGACAATGGTGCCGATGAGTGCCAGAATGGCGATCGGACTGACGGTGCTGACCAGTTGTACCTTGGTGCGCTCGTTATGGGCGCGCCGGTCGTTGAGCAGGCGCAGCGCCACGTTTTTCTCCCGCAGGCCGATGAGTCCTTCGGCGTCGGTGAGCCATAGTACGGCATTGACGGCGAGGTCGCGGTTGGAGAACTGCATGCCGCTGTAACGGTCATAGCCCATCGGGAGCGGCTGGCCTTTCTGAACCTCGTTCATCAGGATGCTGCCGCCGGCAATCACGATCTGCCGCGTTTGGACGCTGGTCTTGCGGATGGGTTCGTCGGTCTGCACGCCGTCCGGCACCATGCGGTGGGCATAGGCGCTGCCGAAGATACCTTCGAGAGAAACCGCCACAGGAACGTACTGGTAGCGGAACGTGCTCGGGTCGGGGTTCATGTCGTTCAGATTGACCTCACCCGGCGTGGCAGTGACGCGGCTGGCGGTACTGGTGGCAAGCAGGATGCGCTTCTCGATGCCGTCCTCGCCTCCCACGGCGTCAAGCGGACTGACGAACGTACTCATCACCTGACCCATGCTGCGTGTGACGGGCGAGCCCTGGCTGGTGAGCAGCAGCGGCGCGTAGGTCCACGGCATCGGCTGCAGGTTCGGTTGGGCGGGATCGGAGCTGACGTTGACCGGGATGGGCAGGCACTGTATGTCCTGTACCAGCGCGGGGTTGATACGGATGCCGTAGCGGAACAGCATCTCCGTCAGACCGAGCTCGAGCGGCACAATGGGCGTGAAGCCTTCCTGCTGCAGCACTTGTTCGCTGAACCGCACGCCGTCCATCGCCCACAGCACGGTACCGCCGCGCATGATGTACTGGTCGATGATGAAGCGCTCGGCATCGCTGAACTCCGTCTGCGGACTGATGATGAGGATGGCTTTGTAGCCGTCCAATATGTGACTATTGGTTATGGGTGACTGGTCATTGGTGATGGCTCCGCGATCGACCTGGAAATACTTGCTCAGGGCGGTCATCAGATCGTAGGTGTGCGCCTCATCGGGTTCGCCGTGTCCTTCGAGGATGGCGATACGCGGTGTCTCGGTCTGCTGCAAGAGGTGAAGCGCTTCCATGAAAGCGAACTCCAGTTGCTCGATGCTGGCATTGAGGTTCTCTTCGCCGCTGAGGCCGCGTGTGTTTTTGAGCAGCGTCACTACGGCGCGTCTGTCCTTGTAACGCATCAAGGCGTAGGGATAGACGGTCGTCTGTGCCGTCTTGCCGTTCTGTTCACGCTCGTGAATGAGGATGGGGCGAAGGCCGAGGGAGTCAGAGACTCCATTGGTGATTGGTGATTTGTGATTTGTGATGTTAGCATAAACACCCATTTCCTCAAGCGTCTCTTCGGTGGCTTTCTTGAGCCGGCGGAAACCGGCATTGAGATCGCCGTCCAGCAGCAGAGTCACCTCCACCGGCGCATCGGTCTGCTGCAGCAGCGCCTTGCTGGCAGGGCTGAGACTGTAGTGCCGGTCGTCCGTCATGTCCCAACGAACAACCCGCACGTAACTCAGCGCCAGCATCGCCGCGCAGATTCCGATAACCAATATGGGGCGCCAGTATTTCAAACCGTCAATCGTCCTATCGTCAATTATTTCTTGATTTTAGCCCACACTTCCTCGTTGATGACAACGGGGTATTTCTCGCGGAGCTTCTTGATCCACGCTGCCTCGAGATAGTCCTGATAGTCGGTGGTCACTTTGCCTTTCTCGTCATCCCATGCAGCCGGTGCTTTGAGCTTCTTGCCCACGCAAACAACTACGGGGAACTCCTCGCTCGGTGTGAACTCCGCCCCCTTCACTTTGAGGCCGTTCACATCAACAGCGGCGTTCTTGCCCTGCTCCCACAGACCGTTCTGCACCTTGACGTAATTGAGGCTGTCCATGTTGACGCGGTGCGCAATGTAACTCTTCACGGAGTCGGGATGCGCGCTCTTGATGATAGCCTGTGCCGCCTTGGCGCTCTGTTTGTCCTTGGCTTGGATCAGCCAGCCTTTGAAATGCGGCTTGTCCCAGGTGTAATTCTTCTTGTTGGCGTTGAAATAAGCGGTCAGACCAAGGGTGTCCTTGGCGGCCTTGTCCCATACCTCGCGGAGCGAAACCTCGAAGAGCAGGATGCCGTCGTGGTACTCCTGTACGAGGTTCTTCAGCTCGGGGTACTTGGCCTCGAGGTGTTCGTCGGCGTAGGTCTTGACATCGGCGTCGCTCATCTCTGCCGGCAGGTTGTACTCGGCGCGGGTCTTGCGGATGAAGCTCTTGTCCGCCTCCTTGGCGCGCTCGTCACGCTTCACCTGACGCTCGATCTGGGTGCGCATCGAGTCGAGCGGCTGGATGCCGCGCTCGTCCTGCTTGTAGATGATATGCCATCCGTACTGGGTGCGGAAGGGTGCGCTGATCTGGCCGGCTTCCATGCCGAAAGCGGTCTCTTCAAACGCTTTGACCATCATGCCTTTGCCGAACCAGCCCAGTTCGCCGCCACGGGTACTGCTGCCACGGTCGTCGGACTCGTGCTGTGCCACCTCGGCGAAGTTGTCCTTGGTCACGATGCGGGCGATAGAGTCGATGAGCGCTTTCTTGACGTCGTTGAGGCTGTCAGCCGGCACCATCTTCATGATATGACTGGCCTTGACCTCCTTGTGGTCACGCTCCTCCTCAACCAGCACGATATGCCATCCGTACTGAGTACGGAAGGGTGCGCTGACGGCGCCGATGGCGGTGTTGTAAACGGCCTCCTCAAGCGGATAGACGTAGCGGAACGGAGTGATCCATCCCAGCTCGCCGCCGGTTTCCTGTACGTTCGGGTCGGTGCTCAGCTCACGCGCTACGGCATCAAACGCCTCGGCGGGCTGACGTACTTTCTTCGCTTTTTTGCCTTTGCCCTTGATGACTTCCTTGCCGATGGTCACGCGCTCGTAGGCTTCGTTGATGAGCGCCAGGGCGCTGTCCGCCTTGCCGGGCGTAGCCGATGCCGGACACTGGATGGCGATATGCGCCGCACGGCGGTCCTTCGCCATATGGCGCCAGCTCATCTCGACCAGGCTGTCCATGGCGCTGTCGTCCTGCAGGTACTTGGGTGTGGCCTGGGCGCGGTAGCCCTTCAACTCTTTCTTGAACGACTCGGTGGTGTCAATGCCCTGTGCTTCGGCTTCCGCCACTTTGAGTTTGAAATTGATGAACATGTCCAGGTATTCGTCCATCGACTTGGGGTCTATGGCGCCTGCCTGGTTGTTTTTCTCATAGATGTAAAGGAACTCCTCTGCGCTGATGGCTTTTCCGTTGATGGTCATCAGCACATCCGCATGGCTGGCTTGCTCCGGTTCTAAACCGGTCTGCGCAACAGCCGCTAAACTCATGGCTGCTGCCGCTAAAAAAAGAAAGCTTTTTTTCATTGTTTCAATCTGTGTATAATCATTATAATTTTAAGTACTCCGTCAATAATCGTGCCTTTGCGCACAAATTGCGTGCAAAGGTACAAAAAAAAAATGATGTGAGCAAATTTTAGGGCGGTT
>Ga0265298_10012013_pt1 | contig 10080 bp, 4 predicted proteins | sample AusTroGonzalo_MG_3_FD_193486 | JGI IMG/M metagenome (GOLD analysis project Ga0265298, IMG submission 193486) | Bovine rumen microbial communities from tropical cattle in Woodstock, Queensland, Australia - Gonzalo_01 | ecosystem: Host-associated > Mammals > Digestive system > Stomach > Rumen ... | reverse complement strand
AGGGTCGCGGAGCGACGCGGAGAGGACCGCCTTTCCGCCGGCGTGCCGGGTGTGGAAACGCTGCTGCAGTTGAACCGCTTCACGGTGAACCGGGTTACGCTGAATCACGCCCTGTCCATCGACAACACCGCATCCGAAACATGTCTCGCCTATACGTCGATCAAAGGCGCCTTCGAAATCCAGACCACTCCGGAAGTCAGCCCCGACAGTGAACGCATCCTTACCGCCACCGAAGGCGAAACCGTACTCATCCCCGCCGAAACCACATCCTTCATCCTTGCGCCCCGTACGGCGGACGCAACCCTTCTTGAAGTGATGGTGGAAAAATTACCTGCGGACGATTACCCTCTCGATGCGCCTGGGAACGGAAGTGAGGATTTCGTAGGGGATGGTGCCGAGGATGGAGGCAAGCTCTGAAACGGTGGGGTCGTCACCGAAAATGGTGACGGTGTCGCCGACCTTGCAGTCGATTCCGGTAACGTCCAGCATACACATATCCATACAGATGTTCCCTATGGTGGGAGCACGGTGCCCGTTCACGCTGAACGAGGCATTGCCTCGGCCAAAATGCCTGTCGAGCACGTCGGCATAGCCGCAGGGAATGGTGGCTATCCTGGTCCCGGTCGGGGCGATATGCCCCCAACGGCCATAGCCTATCGTGCCGTCTTCCGGCTTCAATTCCTTGATTTGCAGTATTTTGACCTTTAGGGACGCGACTGCGGAAAGATGCACCGAAGGAAGGGCGCTGATGCCGTAGATGCCTATGCCGAGGCGTACCATATCGAACTGATACTGCGGAAAACGCTCTATTCCGGCGGAATTGAGGATGTGCCACATGGGCTTGTAACCCAGCGCATCCCCGAGAGCATCCGCACCCGAGATGAAGCAGGAAATCTGCCCGAGGGTGAAGTCGTCCTGCTCCGGGTCTTCCGCCACGGCAAGATGCGAGAACACCGAAACCACGCGAACTTCGTCACATCCTTTAAGGAATGAGAACAGCGCCGGAAGTTCGGCAGGCATGAACCCCAGCCTGTGCATCCCGGTATCGAGTTTTATATGGATGGGAAAGCCCTTCAGCCCACGTTCCTTCAGAACTGCCACTAGCGCCTTGAGAGTCTCCAGATTGGGTACCGAAGGCTCCAGCCTGTACTGTATCATCTCTTCGAAGAAATCGGTACCGGAGGTCAGCACCAGGATTGGCAGCGAGATACCGGCGCGCCGGAGTTCCATCCCCTCGACAGGAAGTGCGACGGCAAGATAATTGGCCCCCGCCGACTGCATCATGCTGGCGAATTCCACCGCCCCGTGCCCGTATGCGTTCGCTTTCACAAGCACCAGCATCTTCGTTTCCTGCTCCAGCAGGGAACGGAAGTACCGGTAGTTGCGTGTGCATGCCGGAAGATTCAGTTCGAGACGTGAAAAATCGTCGACGGGATTCATACAGGTTACAAAGTTATCATTTTATCGGGAACAACGTACCAAACCGCCCCGGAAACTGCCGGATAACCCAGGGACCGGAAGATTCTCATGTAGCGTGATACCTGCCGGGAGTATTTTGCATCGGAGTCAGGAGTGCTCTCCCCGAATTTGTAATCTATCACCACGGTGCCGTCACCGTTGCATACAACCCTGTCGGGCCTTCTCTCTGAACCGTCAGCATCAAATACGGCGGCTTCGTTCATCCCGGAAGATGCAAACCACTCCGGATGGGACGAAATGCGCTCCGAAAGCAGTCTGAATGCATCTTCTCCCTCCTCCGGAGTCAGCTGCCCGTCAAGCACGGCGGCGTCCACCGCACCCCGCAGATCCTCAGGTACGTCAACGGCGGAAAGTATCCCGTGCAGCACTATCCCGTTCCTTCTGGGCGAGGCGGCAGGCCCGACGGCGCCGTCTTCCCCGAAAAAGTCGGATGCATCCGCCGAAACCGCCAGCCTGTCCCCGATGGGGATGGAAACATATCCGAGAGGGATATCGCCGATGTCGCCTTTCTCCCCGCGCTCCCTGCCGCCGAAATCATACATCTCTCCTTTCCGCCAGTCTTCCACGCGTCCGCAGAAGTCATAAAGCAACTGAGAGTAATTCCTGTATTCCGGAACCTTTGCCGACAGGAAGACCTTCGGCGGCATCGCCGCGATGACGTGCAGGCATTTCGCCGCGCGGGTCAGTGCTACGTAGAATACGTTGATATTGTCCACCTTCTGCATCTCTTCCTCCTCCCTCTTGACCTTGTCGAACAGGGTGTTGTCGGCGGAGTTGTCGAGATGGACGGGGTAGGTTCCGGCCGCATCCGGGCTGAACGGGGTACCGGCGGTATCCAGCCTGCACCATTTCCATCCTGCCTTGTAGAAATCCACGCTGTCTGCAAAGGGGAAGATGAGATAAGGGAATTCCAGCCCCTTCGATTTGTGTATGGTGATTACGCGGACGGCGTCGCTGCCTGCAGGGGAACTGACGGTGAGGTCGCTGTCTTCCCAGTGCCTGAGGTAGTATCGGAGTTCGTTGCCGTTGGCTTCCGACCATTCCCGGAGGTCGTCCATAAATGCCTGGATATAAGGTGTTTCTCCCTTGAATGCATCCGGCGCCGCTGCCTGAATCTGGCGGAGAAGGTTCTCGCACAGGTCGGTAAGGGAGTGGTAGGTGTCGGGGAAAACCACGGATTCCTTCTCGGCGATGAAGGCGTTTATCCTGTCGTCGGGATTCTCGTGGTTGGCGAGGATTCCGGTCAGTTTGCGGAGAATCAGGGATGCTTTCAGGCTCAGCGAGTCGTCGGAAACGACTGGTATGCCTGCCTCAATGAGTGCCTCTGCAACTGCGGCGCCTTCCCTGTTGGAACGCACCAGTATGGCTATGTCCCCGAATTCCGCACCTGCGTCGCGGGCATCGCGGATGGATTCCAGCACCAGCGGAATCTCTTCGGCTTTCTCCCTGAAACTGACTCGGACAAAGCCTTCCTGGGGGTCTTTGGTCCTGACCAGCTGCTTTACGTCGGAGTAAAGGTCCTGCCGCCCGATGGCCTGCGCTGCAAAAAGGAAGAAGGCGTTGTTGAACTCCACTATATTGGCACAGCTGCGCCAGTTGTTGTCGAGGGTGCCGGTTTCCGCAAGGGGGAAATCTTCCCCGACCTTGCTGGCGAGAAGTGTCCAGTCTGAATCGCGCCAGCGGTAAATACTCTGCTTGACGTCACCCACGATAAGGCTCCTGTGCCCTCCGGCATCGCTCTCGCGCAGCAGCGGCCGGAAGTTCTCCCACTGTATATTGGAAGTGTCCTGGAATTCGTCCAGCAGGAAATTCTCGTAGCGCACGCCCATCTTTTCATACACGAACGGAGCGTCGCTGCCGGCGATGATGTCTTTGAGTATCTCGTTCGATTCATCGAGCACCATCACGTTCTTTTCCCTGAGCATTTCTTCGAAGGACGTGTAGAACTCTCCCGCAAGACCAAGGCTGAAGCCGAGGTCGCGAAGCAGCCATGCGGTATTGTACCAGCGGAATTCGTCGCTTTCAAAAAGGCTGCAGAAGCGGCTTCCTTCGGCCTCCTTCATCAGGGTGGCCCCGGGAGCAGGGATTTTCTGCCATAGTCTGAAACCGTCCTGATACTGTTTGAGATTGCGGACGGAATATGCCTTGCTGACCACCACTTCCTTTGCGGCCGCATTCACTTTTTCCGTGAACGATTTGATGATGCCGTCGCAATCGGCCATCAGGGCCTCCAGCCTCTTCTTGCTGAAACGCTCCCTGAGTTCCTGCCTGTCGCCGGCACCGCCCATCATCAGGCGGCTGCCGAGTTCGTAGAGTTCACTTTCAAGGCTTACTTTCCTGCCCTGTCCGAGACTGTCGGCTACGCTTCTGCGAAGCCACTCCAGGACATCGGTGTCGTCTGCTGTGAGCGAGTCGAGTATGCGGTCCATGGCTTCGTCCGTAAGGGCTTTCCTGTCGAGGTCTATCTGGTAATCTGCAACTTGCCCTATCTCGCGGGCGAAGGCTTTCAGGGCCTGCTGGAAGAACTTGTCGATGGTCGTTACCGAGAATGCGCTGTAGTCGTGGAGGATGTCGCGGAGCATCTCCTTCCTGTCCGGAGAGTCGCTCTCGTAGAGGAACTTGAGTATGCGGCTCTTCATTTCGGCAGTGGCCTTGTTGGTAAAGGTTACTGCCAGTATGTGGCGGTAGGCGAAGCGCTCCGTGAGAAGTGCCAGGTAATTGTGTGCAAGGGCGAATGTCTTGCCCGACCCTGCGGAGGCTTTGAGTATCTTTATCATCTTCCGCAGACAGTTTTAAAGTCACACCATTCGCAGGTCTTCGCATCTTCCGTCCTCCGCCAGGGAACATTACTGTCGGTTATTTCCGCGAGCGTTTCCGAAAGCCTTTCCTTCGCCAGCCGGCAGAATTCCCCGCTGCGCGGGACGCTCTTCGGCTTTTCCCTGAATATCCCTGCGGTCTGATAGATGCAGTTTTGCAGCTGCCTGCCTTTGATGCGGGCGTCCCCCTGCAGGTATTCCCCGTACAGATACAGCTGCAGGGCAATCTTGGGCCGCCTGGTATTGTCGGGTCCGAACAGGGCGTCCACCACTTCGGCGGCATTGGAGTCATTTACGTCGATGTCCTTGTCGGTAACCTTGCCGGTCTTGTAGTCCACTATGCGCACCGTCTCCCCATCAAAACTGTCCAGACGGTCGATATAGCCTGTGAACCTGAATCCGTCAATTACCGTCTGTTTCTTGAGTTCGATTCCGAGGAGTTCGAATTCTTCCTTCTTCGCGTCCTTCAGCAGGGCCTTGTCGGTCGAAAGAATCTGCAACGCGTAGCGCGTAATCAGTTCTTCAAAAATCAGGTTCCTCCCCTCCACTTCGTCGCAGTTGAGCTGCTCCATGATTTTCTGCGCCACAATGGCCCTTATCCCCGCCTCGTCCTTCAGGAGGGAATCTATATACTGAAGGGATATGGTTTTCCTGCCGTCATAAAGCGCCTGCATCGTTTCGTGAAGCACCGAACCCATCATCCCCGCATCCAGAGCCTCGCTTACCTCGTCGGCAGCCTTGAGTCCCTTGATCTTCGAATAATAGAACTTCGCCGGGCAGTTGAGGTAATTCTGGAGCGATGAAACCGAAAGCGAGAACTCCGGCCCGTGCATCACCGCAATATCCTCATCCGTCTTTTCTATAGGTCCGCTGCCGGCAGCCTCTTGAATCGGAGATTTTACCACATGGCGGCGGACGTCGAACCCGTAGAGCATCTGCAGCTGCCGTATGTAGCGGCTTTCTTCCCCGGAGCGCCCGAGTTCCGTGCGGGTGTCGAAAAGAAGCCAGACATTCTTCGCCCTCTGTATCAGCCGGTAGAAGTAATATGCCCAGACCGAATCCTGGTATTCATAGGTCGGCAGTCCGAAACCTTTCCGCAGTTCCGCGGGGATGAAAGATGCCGACACGGCCCTGCGCGGGAAAGTGCCTTCGTTGCAGGACAGTATTATGAGGTTTTCAAAGTCGAGCGCACGCGTCTCCAGCGGTCCCATGATCTGAAGCCCCCTCAGAGGCTCGCCCTTGAACGGGACGGATGACCGGCAGACGAGCTGGTCGAACAGCCTCCACCAGGTGCGTGGCTGTACCTTCAGGTCCAGTCCCTTCAGGCGGATGACAGCCTTGTATGCGAACATCGCGAAATCCAGTTCCATCTGCATCCCTTCCTTCTCTTTCAGAAGCGGTGCAAGACCGAGAAGCAGTTCGCGCATATAGTCTGCCGGATTGTCCGCCGGCCGGAAAATCAGATTGAGGATGCCGCTACCGCCGAAGGCATCCTGCGGAATGAAATAGCGCGCCTCCCTGCGTATTGCGCTCACCGTTCTTTTCCCGTGATCGTCGAGTATGGTGCGTATGATACTGTTGCTGAAAATGCCCCATACATATTTATGATAGAAGCAGGTAATGCCGTTCTTTTCGCGGGTGTTCTGCTGCAGGGCGGCGATATCGTCCAGCAGCGCATTGAATTCGCTTCCGTGGACCGGATATCCCATCGTCACGTTTACGTCCCGTACCTCCTCTGGAATCGAATTCAGCACATTCAGCAGCAATCCCTCCTCCGGCAGCACTATTGCCGTATTGATTCCTATTCCATAATAATATGCTCCATTTGCTTCATTTGCTCCGGAGGGATCTTCCTCTTCAACCGTCTCGCTTCGCTCGACCCCACCATTCGCTTCGCTCATGGTCCCCCCTCTCAGCGTGCCGAGGGTGGCAGCGGTTTCAGAGGAAGACCGCTCCTTCGCAAATTCGTTTGGAAGGAAATTATCCGCAGGGCTGGCTATATCCTCTCCGGATGCCCTATCCGCCCACGGATGAAGTGGGAGGGGCCCGTCGCTTGCGATGGGAGGGGCCGTAAGGCCGGCTTGAGGAGAGGATATAGCCAGCCCGCCCAATATTTCGGGCAGCAGTTTCGTCTGGCCAACCGCGGAAGGGCAGGAGACTACATTGACGACGGGGCGGGTAAGACCGTCCGGATCCGGAATGAACGCCTGCGGGAATTCTGCGACATTTTGCGACAGGAAGAATGAAGAACGGTTTGCAGGGTCTCGGATCTCGTCGCTGCTCCAGTCCCAGCAGAAATCTGCCAGACGCGCATCGCGCATCTTCCGGAGCACCTTCTTCTCACATTCATTCAGCGCATTCAACCCCGCAAAAACGAATTTCCCGCACTGCGGAAACGCTTCCGCGAGTACATCCGCAACGGGTACCGTATCGAGTTTCTCTGCGAGCGTCCGGTAAACAGCCCCTTCGCTTGCAAGCCCTTCGGAGGCAAGCGCAGCATTGAAATCCCTGTAAAGCGGAAGCAGTATGTCCCAGATGCGGCGGAAGCGTTCCTTGTACTCGCCACTGTCCCTGAACTGCCCCAGGAAATGCTCCAGCGCCTCCCGCTGCCTCGGCTCAAGATAATCGAAACTGTCCTGAAGGCGTCGGAAATCCGCGACATTGCTGAAAAGATGGGAAGGATTGACAAGATACTTGTCCACCTCGGCAAAGTCGTTCAGCAGAACCGAGCCCCAGAAAACGAATTCATCCAGAGGCTCTGCAGAAGGGTATAGCTTTTTATAGCAGTCGTACAGCGTCGTAAGAGACCCCAGCCTGTCGGCGGTGCGCAGCGCCGCTGTCTTCTGGAAAAAGTCGTTCATGGTAATGCAGAGGGGGGCGATCATCGCCTGTCTCGCCTCCGCACAAAGATTCCCGAGATATTTCCGGAAGAAAACTATCGCCCGTTTGTTCGGAAAAACAAAACACATCCGGCTGATTTCAGAAGCCGGATGGTAATGACGGGCCACTTGCAGGAGAAAAGGCGTCATCTCAGGTCGACAACTGTCCATGCCTTGCTCTCAAGCACCCCCTGTGACACCTCGAATTTCGCATTCGGATTGATCGGAAGCTTCTCCAGACCGGCCTTGCACCGCATCGGTTCGTTTCCGGCAATCCTGAGTTTGAAGGAAAGGTTCCTGCCGTCGAAGGAAAGGTCGTCCACCTGGGGGAGGAGCTTGTCCAGATTCCCGAAGAAATCCCCCTTGCCGCCTGCGTTCTCGATATAGATCTCCCCGGTTTCCTTGAACATGGACCAGAGAGTGGCGCCGTCGCTGATAAAAAGGGCGTTGCCCTCGGTAACCATGTATTTGCGTCCCTGGATCTGTGCCGTTCCGTTGCCGATTTCCTTCCCGGAAGCATCGCTGTAGGAATACTTGACAAGTACCTGGCAGCTGTCCAGCATGGATTTCAGCTCTTCCAGAACGCGGTTCTCCTGCGCCCCCGCATGGAAGCAGAAAATCAGGGATGCAATTATGATGGCGAATCTACGCATTTCTCAGGCTGTCGATAAGTGTTTCAAGTTCATCGAGGCTTTGTACAAGAACCGTGCGAGGTTTGCTGCCTTCCTGCGGACCTACTATCCCGGCCTGCTCCAGCTGGTCCATTACGCGCCCGGCCTTGGCATATCCCATGCCCAGCCTGCGCTGTAGGTCGGAGGTGGATCCGCGCTGGGTGGTGACGACCATCTTTGCAGCCTCCTCGAAGCGTTCGTCGAGGTCTCCGAGATCGCCCTTGCCGCCGGCGCCTTCTTCCTTCTCGTCCTTGACTTCCGGCAGATAATAAGGCGTGTTGTAGCTCTTGCCGTAGCCCTCCTGGTCGCCGATGAATTCGGTGACCGCGTCAATCTCGTCTCCGCTGATGAAGCCGCACTGGATGCGCTCGTTGTCGATGCCTGCGGAGAGCAGCATGTCACCCTTGCCTATCAGCTTTTCGGCGCCGGGGGAGTCGAGGATGGTCATGGAATCCACGCGGGATGCCACGCGGAAAGCGATTCGAAGAGGGAAGTTGCTCTTGATGACGCCCGAAATGACATCCACCGAAGGCCTCTGGGTGGCAAGGATCACGTGAAGACCTGCCGCACGGCCTTTCTGGGCGAGGCGGATGATGGAGTTGGTGATGCTCTTGGAAGCGGCGCGGACCTCGGGACTGGCGCCCATCGTCATGGTGAGGTCGGCATACTCGTCCACCACGGCCACGATGTAGGGTAGGAACCTGTGGCCGTTCTTAGGATTGAGCTTGCGGGCCTTGTATCTCTCGTTATAGATGGTAATCTTGGTTACCCCTGCCTTGCTGAGAAGTTCGTAGCGCTGGTCCATCTCGATGCAGAGGCTCTTCAGAGTGGTTTCCGCATCCTTGGCGTTCTTCACTATGGCCTTCGCCTTCTCCTCGTCTTCGTTGCCTGCGGTGGGAAGGACCGCGAGATAGTGCTTGAGAAGTTTGTTGTAGGCGGAGAATTCGACCATCTTGGGATCGATGAAGACGAATTTCAGTTCAGAAGGATGCTTGGAATACAGCAGGGAAGTGATAATCACGTTGAGGCCCACCGACTTGCCCTGCTTCGTGGCGCCGGCCACCAGCAGATGGGGCGCGTCGCTGAGGTCGAAAACCTTGACCTGCTGGGTGATGGTATAGCCTATGGCTACGGGAAGTTCGTATTTGCTGGTGCGGAAGGCCTCGCTGTTGAGAAGCGCCTTGACCGGCACTGTGGATGCGTAATCGTTCGCGACTTCGATTCCGACCGAATCCGACAGGGCCACCACACGCACACCCTTGGCGTTCATCGACATGGCTATGTCTTCCTGGAGTTTCTTGACTTCCGCGATTCTCACTCCGGGGGCAAGGGTTACGCGGTACAGGGTGACAGTCGGGCCAACCTGCGCCTTGACTTCTGTGACTTCGATCCTGTAATTCTTCAGGGTAGCTCTGATCTTGTTGTTGTTGCGCTGCAGTTCTTCGCTGGAAACGGCCTTGCGTTCGGAGGCATGGGAAAGGAGCAGGTCCAGTGTCGGGCCCTTGAATTTCGGAAGGCCTTCCGGAGGGTCCATACGGTTGTCGAACGGAGGGAGTTTCTCGTAGCGTTCATTCTCGAGGGTGTCGTCCGTAACGACTTCCAGGCCTCCTTCAGAAACCGGTTCCGTTTGTTCTGCCGTTCCTTCTGCTCCGTTATTCTGTCCGCTGATGCTTTGTTCCTGTTTTTCATCTTCCAGATTGGAATCAGCATCGGACGGACTGTCCGATTCGGACGCCATATCCGCCCTCGGATGTAGAGGGAGGGGCCCAGCTTGGCTGGGAGGGGCCACGCAGTGGTCGGCTTGAGAAGCGGACACGTCCGCCGATGCATCCGGTTCGTCATGGCTGCGTCCCAGATTATAAACCCATTCGGTAAATCGGGAACTGCTGAAAAAGAGCCAGCAGACGAGCAGCAGAAGTATCAGCACTCCGCAGATGGGAATGCCGAAAAGATTGCATCCCCAGAGTACGACCTGCTTGCCGCATTCGCCTCCCAGACCGCCTCCGAAGGCATCCGGTATGCCGGCGAGATTACCGCTGAAAGCGAGCAGCAGGGATGCGACAAAGGCTCCGCTGAGGGCAATCAGCGTGGTTTTTATCAGAGAGAAATGCCAGCTGTTTCCTATCATCCTGAGACTGATTGCCACGAGAATGATGAACAGGGCGAAACTCCCCAGACCGAACAACTCGCAGACGAACAGATGCCCTGCCCTGTATCCGAGCTTGCCGGCCGCAT
>Ga0265298_10012012_pt1 | contig 10081 bp, 7 predicted proteins | sample AusTroGonzalo_MG_3_FD_193486 | JGI IMG/M metagenome (GOLD analysis project Ga0265298, IMG submission 193486) | Bovine rumen microbial communities from tropical cattle in Woodstock, Queensland, Australia - Gonzalo_01 | ecosystem: Host-associated > Mammals > Digestive system > Stomach > Rumen ... | reverse complement strand
TTACCGCCGCCATCCGGCGATGCTCGACGCCGCCCAACGCGCGATCCGGCTGATCCGGCACTACGCGCCGCAGCTGGGGATCGACTCCCGCCGCATCGGCGTGATGGGTTCCTCGGCGGGAGGACATCTGGCGGGGCTGACCGTGATCTCTTCCGGCGCTCCCGATCCCTCCGCCGCCGACGCGGCGGACCGCCAATCCGCGCGCCCCGACTTCGCGATACTCTGCTACCCCGTCGTCACGCTGGAGGGCAAATACGCCCACGCCATGAGCCGCGAAAATCTGATCGGCCCGGATCCCGCCCCCGGTCTGGCGGAAAAACTTTCTCTGGAACGCAACATCCCGGCGGACTGCCCGCCGGTGTTTCTGTGGACGACGCTCGAAGACGGCGTCGTCGATCCCGAAAACTCCCGGATGCTCGCCGAAGCGCTGCGCCGCAACAACGTCCGTCGCCGCGTGATATTCTACGAACGCGGACCGCACGGCATGGGGCTGCTTTCCGCCGCCGAGGCCGAAAAGTACCCCGAGACCGCCAAGTGGTCGGCGGAGATGATCGATTTTTTGCGCGAGCAGAAGATACTCGACCGGGACGGAGGCGGCAAAAATGAATGAGCGCCGCGTAGTCGTCACCGGAACGGGCGCCGTATGCTGCGCCGGGAACTCCATGGCCGAGCTGTGGGCGAACCTCGTCGCCGGAAAAAGCGGCATCGGCGAAGTGACGCTCTTCGACGCGTCCGATCTCGGCTGTCCCGCCGGGGAAGTCAGGAACTACGCCCCGGCCGGGATCTCGCCCAAAGAGTCGCGGCGGATGGCGCGCTTCACCCGCTTCGCGGTCGGCGCCGCCGACGAGGCGCTGACGCAGGCCGGCGTGACCGGAACGGCGGAAGATGCCGGGATCGATCCGTTCCGCTTCGGCGTCTGCTTTTCCAACGGCGACGGCGGAGTCGAGGAATACGACCGCAACGCCGAGATACTGGAAAGACGCGGCCCCGGCGGAGTTTCCGCATTCTTCATCCCCAAGTTCATCCCCAACTCCGCCTGCGGCACGTTGGCGATCCGCCACCAGCTCCGCGGGCCCAACTTCGATCCCGTCGCCGCCTGCGCCTCCAGCGCCCACTCCATCGGCGAGAGCGTGTGGACGATCGAACGCGGCGACGCCGACGCGATGCTCGCGGGCGGCTCGGAAGCGTGCCTGACGCGGTTGATGATGAGCGGCTTCAACGCCCTCACGGCCCTGAGCCGCCGCACCCCGCCGGAAAGCGCCAGCCGTCCCTTCGACCGGGACCGCGACGGCTTCGTGATGGCCGAGGGCGCCGCGGCGCTGGTGCTGGAAGAATTGGAGCACGCGCGCCGGCGCGGCGCGGAGATACTCGCGGAGGTCGTCGGCTACGGCGCGAGCTGCGACGCGACGCACATCACCGCCCCCGATCCGGAGGGCGCGGGCATGACCTACGCCATCCGGCGCGCGCTCCGGATGGCGGAGTGCGCCCCGGAGGAGATCGGCGCCGCCTTCGCCCACGGCACCGGAACGGTCGCCAACGACCGCGTCGAGGCGAAGGTGTTCCGCGCCGTTTTCGGCGAAAAAGTTTCGCGCGTAAAAATCAGCGCCGTGAAGAGCATGATCGGGCACGCGCTTTCGGCGGCGGGCGCGCTCGCGGCGGCGGCGGCGGTGCGGACGCTGCAGAGCGGCATCGTGCCGCCGACGATCAACTGCCGCAACCTCGATCCCGAATGCGGAAATCTGGACGTCAACCCCGACGGGCCCGCACGGATCGATCCGCGTTACGTACTGATCGACACCTTGGGATTCGGCGGACACAACGCCGCCCTGATATTTAAAAAATGGGAAGGACGATGATGGAAGAGAAAACTCGTACCGCACTCGTGGTCGGCGGATGCCGCGGCATCGGCCGGGCGATAACGCTCCGGCTGGCGGAGGACGGCTTCGACGTATATCCGACCTGCCGCAAGAGCTCCGAAGCGGCGGAACAGCTGGCGCAGGAGGTCCGCGGACTAGGCCGCAAATGCACGATCCTGGAATTCGACGTGCGCGACCGCGCCGGAGTCCGCAAGGCGCTCGACGACGCCTTCGCCGACGATCCGCCGGACGCGGTGGTCTACAACTCCGGCATCACCAAGGACAACCTCTTCGTCTTCATGGACGGCGCCGAGTGGGACGACGTGATCGACACCAATCTGCAGGGCTTCTACAACACCGTCCAGCCGCTCGTCTTCGGGATGCTCGCCCGGCGCTCCGGCCGGATCGTCGTCATAAGTTCGGCGTCGGGGCAGTCGGGACAGGCGGGACAGGTCAACTACTCCGCCTCCAAGGCCGGTCTGATCGGCGCGGTCAAGGCGCTCGCCCGCGAGACCGGGCGCAAGGGCATACTGGTCAACGCCGTCGCCCCCGGCGTCATCGAGACCGAGATGACGAAGGAACTGCCGAAGGACAAGATACTGCCGATCATCCCGCTGCAGCGCTTCGGCAAAGCCGCCGAAGTCGCGGGCGTCGTGAGCTTTCTCTGCGGAAAAGACAGCACCTACGTTCAGGGGCAGGTCATCGCCGTGAACGGCGGGCTGGTGATCTGAATGAAAGAGCGCAAGGCACTGGTCGTCGGCGCCGGAGCCGGCGGATTGACGCTGGCGCTGCTCCTCGCCAAGACGGGCAGAAAAGTGACGCTGATCGACTCCCAGCCGGAGATCGGCGGCTATCTGCGGCGCTTCACCCGCGACGGCATGCGCTTCGACACCGGATACCACTTTTCGGGCGGCTTCACCAACATCATGCCGCAGATGATGCGCGTGCTCGGCATGGACGATCTGGTGCGCGCCGAAGCGATCGCCAACCGGATCGTGCTGAAAGCGAGCGGCGACGACATCACCGTCGCCGCCGACAGCGGACATCACGGCGCGGAGGATACCTTCTGCGCCGCATTTCCGAAAGACGCTTCCGGCGTGCGCCAGCTGATGCAGGCGGTGCGCGACATCTGGCGCGACACGCCGATGCGCGACCTGACCGACCTCACCCCGCCGCAGCTGGAACTGACGCGTTACGACATCACCACCGTCCGTGATTTCACCGAATCGCTCGGGCTCGGCGCGGCGACGGCGACGGCGACGGGGAGTTTCGCGATGTGTCACGGTTCGCTCCCGAGCGAAGCCGCGATGACCTTCCACGCCCGGGTGGGCTTCGCCATCTGCGACGACCTCGCGCGCCCGGTGGGGGGCGGCGATCCGATGATCTCGGGCTTCCGCCGCGAAGCCGCGAAACTCGGCATCGCCATCCGCACCGGCACGACCTTGACGCGCTTTTCCGAGCCGGATGCGAGCGGCGCGTGCCGCACCGCGTTCCTCAGCGACGGCGACGCGCTGGAAACGGACGAGGTCTTCTTCGCCGTCCACCCGCTGGCGATAAAGGACGTTCTGCCGGAAACGGCGCTGACGCCGTCGATGCTCCGGCGGTTGAGGCGGCTGCGGGAATCGACGAGTTTCTTCTGTTCCTACTTCGAGATCGAGGGGGACGAAGCCCCGGCTCCGGGGCTGGTGTCGTTTTTCACGCACAACGATCTCGACGCCATACTGGCGGGCGAAAACGGCGCGTACAGCACCGGCTATCTGGTCGGACGCGAACCGGACGCTTCCGGCAGGATGCGCAACACCGTGGCGGCGTTCCGCACCATGCGGCCGGGGATGCCGGAAAACGCTCCCGCCGCCCGGGCCGAACGGCGGCGCGACGCGGCGTATCAGGAGCTCAAGCAGCGCTTTTCCGAAGAGGCCGCGGCGGACTTCGCCGCGCTGTATCCGGAAACGAAGGGGCGTCTGCGCCACGTCGCATCCGGCACGCCGATAACCTGCCGCGACTACGATCCCCCGACGGGCAGCGCCTACGGGGTGCGCAACCTCTGCGGCCAGTCGCGGCTCTGCGGCAGACTGCCGGTGGCGAACTTCTTCATCGCCGGTCAGAGCGCGCTCGTGCCCGGGGTGATGGGGACCATGCTGACGTCGTTCACGGTCTTCCGGCTCGCCGTCGGCGAAGAGGAATACCGTCAGGTGATACGCGGATCGGGGCTGGTCTGAATCACTCCTCGAAGTCCAGACACAGCCGCGTTCTGGTGAAGGGACGCACCTTGCCGTCGGCGACCTTGACGTGCTCGGGGTGCGTCGCATAACCTTTGAGCGACGCCGCGTCGGCGAAGGTCGAATCCAGCATGACGTCGGCGTTGGAGCTCGCCAATCCCTCCGTCCGCACCCGGATGTCGATCAATCCGGGGATGCGCCCCTTCAGACCTTCCAACCCGGCTTTGATGCCCGCCTTGACCGCGGCCTTGTCCGCAATATCCTCTTTGAGCTGCCACAGGATGATGTGCTTCACCATTTTTTCCATTCCCCGATTTGAGGTTTTCGGTTTTCCAAGATCCGGCCGCGACGGCCGGCGCGAGGATAAGATACTCCCGCCGGAGCGGCTTGACAAGGCCGGATACGCCGATTTTTACGGCTTTCGCGCTGGCAAATGCCGCAAAACGTGCTAATTTACAGTCGGCAAGAAAACAAACGCACAGGGATCCCGACATGAACAGCGCCGAACGAAATTTCCTCGACTGCCGACCGGATTTCCACAACTTCAAGATCATAGACTACGCGGTGTGCTACTCCGATCACGAACATGCCGCATCGTACAACGAGCTGCTTTACGTCCTCAACGGCAAGGTGACGCTGCACATGCATCCCGATCTCAAATTCCACGCGGCGCCGGGGGATCTTCTGCTCGTGCCGGAGGGGGTGATGCACCGCGACGAATTCGCGGTGGACAAGGGACTGCGGATACTGATGCTGCAGTTCAACTGGGAAAAAAAGGAATACTTCGACCTCGTCGACAACCGGGTGCTGGCCGATCTGAGCTACCCGGTGCGCACCGAAGTGCGGCGGCGGCTGGAATTCACGCTGGGGCAGTGGGAAGACTACGACGAAGAAGAGGACCGGAAAATCGCCGCGCTGCAGCTCCACGGCATACTGATGCTCTTTTACCGGGATCTTGTGCGGAACCACACGGCGACGCCGCCGGCCCGGCGCAACAGCCCCGGATCGCTCAACGAAGTCAAGCGCTTCATGGAGAACAACTACGCCGCTCCGATAAACCTCCGGCAGGCCGCGGAGAAGATCGGCGTCAGCCCGTCGCATCTGTCGCGGATATTCCGCCGGGAGTACGGCATCGGCTTCAACCGGCACCTCCTGAACCTGCGCCTCGAAGCCGCCAGACAGCTCCTGATCGAGAGCCGCCTGCAAATCGCCGAGATCGCCGCCCGCTGCGGATTCGGTTCGTGCAGCTACTTCATCAAGCAGTTCCACTCGCACTTCGGGACCACCCCCAAAAACTACCATTGACGCCGGAATCATCCGCCCCGGAATTGCATTTGCGCCCGCCGGGTGGTATTTTAAGTACACCGACGCACACTTAACGATCCACGGGACACCATGAGAAAACAGGAAGGCTTCACCGGCAAGCTCGGTTACGTATTGGCGGCGGCGGGTTCCGCCGTCGGATTGGGGAACATCTGGAGATTTCCGTACCTCGCGGCCAAGTACGGCGGCGGCATCTTCCTGCTGACCTATCTCGTACTCGCGCTGACCTTCGGCTACACGATGCTGATCGCCGAAAACTGCATCGGCCGCATGACCGGACGGGGGCCCATCGGCGCCTTCCGCAAGCTCTGCGTCGGCAAGAAGTCGTTCCTCGGTTCGCTCCGCATCGGCGGCTACATCAACGCCTTCGTCCCGCTCATCATCGTACCCTACTACTGCGTGATCGGCGGCTGGATCACCCGCTACGTCGTCACCATGCTCACCACGAACGTGGCGCATTTCCACAAAAGCGTTCCCGGCGCCTCGGAGAAGTATTTCAGCGACTTCATCTCGTCGACGTGGTCGCCGATCGTATTCTTCCTGATCTTCGTCGCGCTGATGGTGGTCGTGGTCGCCTTCGGCGTGCGCCGGGGCGTCGAGCGCTTCAACAAGATACTGATGCCCGCGCTGCTGGTGCTGATCTTCGCGCTCGGCATCTACTGCGCCTTTCTGCCCAACGCGGGCGACGGGTTCCGCTACTACCTCAAGCCGGATTTTTCGCGTTTCGGCTACATGACGGTCGTCGCCGCGATGGGGCAGCTCTTCTTTTCGCTCTCGATAGCGATGGGGATAATGATCACCTACGGGGCGTACATGCGCGAGAGCGACGACCTCGTATCCAACGTCAACCACGTGGAGTTCTTCGACACCGCCGTCGCCTTCCTCGCCGGGATGATGATAATCCCCGCCGTGGTCGCCTTCGGCGGACGGCAGGCGGCGGAAAAGGCCGGCGCCGGACTGGTCTTCATCACCATGCCGCAGGTCTTCGCGAACTTCTCCGGCGGGCAGTGGATCGGCGCGGCGTTCTTCATCTTCGTGCTCTTCGCGGCGGCGACCTCGGCGCTGTCGCTGCTTGAGACCAACGTGCAGACGCTCGGTCAGGAGCTCCGCATCAGCCGCCCCCGGGCGATCGCCGTCTGCGTCGCCGAGATCGTCGGCGTCGGCGTCATCACCATCCTCGGTTACGGCGTGTTCAAGAACTTCCATCCGCTGGCGTTCATCAAAAGCTGCCGGAATTTCAACATCCTCGATTCGCTGGACTTCGTCAGCAACAGCGTGCTGATGCCGATCGGCGCGATATTCACCTGCATGCTGGTCGTATCGGTCGTGGGACTGGAGCGTTTCTCGCAGGAACTCCGCAGCGACGCGAAGCGTCCGTGGCGGCGTGAGTACGTCTTCCAGCTCTGCATGACGCTGCTGGTCATCCCCGCGCTGCTGGTGATATTGCTGAACGCGATCGGCGTGCTCACCTGAAAAGCAATTTTTTACCGCGGTTTCTTGCTTTTTGCCCGGCAGGGTGCAATATTATCAATAATCGCGGAATGAGAACGATCCGCGCCAACATGGGGATTTGCGGCATGAAGAAGATTATGCTTACCTTGTTCGCCGTCGCGGCGGTGCTTTCGGCGCGGGCGGAGATCGAACTGGCGAAGAACGGCGCCGCCAGGCACACCATCATCTATAAATTCTCCGGCGACGTGCTGCTCGATCCGGCGGTCAAGGACCTCGCCGCCACGCTCAGGGACATCACCGGCGCCAAGTTCCCGATCGCCGAAGAAGCCGACGGGCCCAAGATCTTCATCGGCGTCACGCCTCCCGGCGAACAAGCGGATTTCGCCTCGCGCGAGCGCCGCATAAAGAGCGTCGGCGACGACCTCTACATCTACGGCGACTACCGCTACGGGACCGCCGGAGCCATCTACAACTTCCTGCGCGAGTTCTGCGGCTGCCGCTGGTACACCGCCACCGGCGACAAGCGCATCCCGAAGAATCCCGACCTCAAATTCGCCGACATAAACTACCGGCACGTGCCGAGCTTCAAATCGCTCGAACACGGGGGCAAGCACGTAGGCGCGGTCGCGAACCGCGAGATCCGCGACTGGGTGCGCCGCAACAACAGCTTCCTGATGCCGAAATACTCGCACGGAGAACCCGACGACGCGTGGTTCTACATCGGGCCCGTGACGCACACCCTCGCGGCGTACATGCCGCCCATCATCCGCAAACCCAAGTCGTTCAACGACGACAAGACCTTCTTCGCGGGGCCGCACCCGACGCTGGCGGGCAAGGAGTATTTTTCGACGCATCCCGAATACTTCTCGATGAACCGCGCCGGCAAGCGCGTCAAGGATATGCAGCTCTGCTTCAGCAATCCCGAGGTCCGCAAGGAGCTCCTCAAAAACGTCGAAAATGCGATCGAAGCGGAAAAATACGATCCCGACCGCTACGCGATACTGGACTTCACCCAGAACGACCGCTCCGGCGGCTTCTGCTTCTGCAAAAACTGCAGGGCGCTGGAAAAGAAGTACCGGACTCCCGGCGGCGCGTACTTCGACTTCCTCGTCGAAATGGGCAAACACTTCGAGAAGAAGTACCCCAAGCTCACCTTCCGCTTCTTCGCCTATCAGGAATCCATGACCGGCATCCCGCCCAAGGGCATCACGTTCCCCGACAACATGTCGGTGATCCTCGCCCCGCTGCAGCAGGATTTTTCCAAATCCTTCACCCACAAGTACAACGTGCGCTTCCTGAACCAGATGCGCGAGTGGGGCAAGCTCTGCAAGGAGATCTGGATCTGGAACTATCCCACGCTTTACACCCACGGGATGAACATCTACAGCCTCTTCCCCGGCGTCTACCGCAACACCGAGAACCTCAAGCTCGCGCATGACGCGGGGGTGAGGTACATCATCGCCGAACAGGGCGGCAGCGTCGTCCACGGCTGCTCGTTCAAGGAGCTCAACGTCTACTTGCAGGACATGATGGCCGAGAACGTCGACATCGACGTCGACGCGACGATAAAAGAGTTCTGCGACGCCGTCTACGGCGCGGCTTCGGACGACATCATCGCGTATTTGAAGGATACCTACGAACAGGGGGTGAAAGATCCCGGATACTTCCGCTATCCGTACGATCCGCGGGTGATGCGGCGGGTGCTCCACTCGGGCAGGAACCTGATCCGCTGGCAGCGCGACTTCGACCGCATGGAAGCCAAGGTCAAGGGCGACAAAAAGGCGCTCTTCAACGTGCGCCGCGCCCGGATCAACCTCGACGCCGTGACCATCCTCTGCTACTCCGCGTGTCAGAAGTTCGATCCGACGTTCGCCGAAAAGCTCCCGCTCAAGAAGCTCTACCAGCGCTACAGCCGCTACGTCCGGGCCGACGCGAAGCTCCAGTTCCGTTCGTTCAAGAACCGCAACGCCTGGAGAGGGCAGTATGACGGATTCATGGTGCCGGTCAGAATGGCGTACGAATTCCAGACTCGCACGCAGAGCTATCCGGACGACCTCGTCGCCAAGTACGGCAAAGAGAACCTCGTCACGCTGATGCCCTGCCAGAGCCGCCGTCCGCCCGCCCGGTGGAGCAAGCGGGACGCCTGCGGCTACGCGGTGCGCATCCCGAGGCCGGACAAGAAGACCTACATCGTCTTCCAGCACATCTATGTCGGCGAAAAGGACGGCCTGCCGTGGAACTTCAACGAGTACATGCAGCCGCGCGCCGAGTTCCTGACCGCAGAGGACCTCAAGAAGATCGACGCGGCGAACGACTACCAGCTCATCTGGATCGGCCGCGACAAGCTGACCGAAAGCGGGGTGATGCAGCTGGCCACGCTCCCGGAAAGGAAAGGCCAGAGCGGACGCGACGCCCGCTTCTTCCTCGGCGAGTTCTTCGACGAAAAGAACCCGGATCAGGAGTACGACTTCTACCTGTCGGTCAAGAGGGGCGGCCGGAGCAAAGACCGGGGACTTTTCGTCGACCGTCTGGTGCTGGCCAAGGTCCCGGCCGAAAAGAAGTAAGGGTAAAACCCGACGGACGAACCATCCGGAGCGCCGCTCCGGGTGGTTTTTTTATCGCTTGCGGCCGTAGTCGGCGGGGATGACGCGCATCGCCAGCCACGTCGCCGCGAAGCTCAGCGGCGTAACGGCCAGCACCCAGAGGAAGAACCCCTGATAATCCGTCATCCCCAGCACGCCGGCGTGCTTCAGCAAAATGCCGGAGAACATCCCCGGCACCCTCAACCCGGCGATCATCAGACAGCTCAACAGCGAAAACACCGTCGTCTGGAACGCCCCGCACTTGTTCGCGAGGTAGATCATCACCAGCATGTAACCCGTGAAGCCGAAGCCGTAGCCCAGTTGCTCGATGCCGATGAACGACGCCTGAACGATCGGATTGCGGACCGGGAAAAACGCCCACCACGCATAGAGCGCGTCCGGCACGTTCAAGGCGAGCGCCATCGGCAGCAGCGCCCTTCTCAGCCCGACGCGCGCGGCGAAGAATCCGCCCGCCACGCCGCCCGCCAGCATCGCCGCCACCCCGATCGTACCGACCATCACGCTGTACTGCGTCTCGGTCAGGCTTCCCGCCGACAAGCCGCTCGACAGCGCGGAAAAGACCGTCGCCACCCCGATCGTGCCGTTGTAGCGGGCGAGCAGGAACTGGCGCGACACGATCGTCAGCTGC
>Ga0265298_10012008_pt1 | contig 10081 bp, 12 predicted proteins | sample AusTroGonzalo_MG_3_FD_193486 | JGI IMG/M metagenome (GOLD analysis project Ga0265298, IMG submission 193486) | Bovine rumen microbial communities from tropical cattle in Woodstock, Queensland, Australia - Gonzalo_01 | ecosystem: Host-associated > Mammals > Digestive system > Stomach > Rumen ... | reverse complement strand
AAGTTGTAGACACATCAAAATTTTAACTATATGAGAGGACCGTACGTTATAACAAATTCAGAAGGTGTAGTTTGTGGTGCTGGCTATGATTATTGGGACAGCAACGAAGAAGCAATTCAGCAAATTACAAGTGAATGTGAAACGATGAAGAAGATGTTGAATGATACATTAAGTAACAAAAATTAAAGAAGTAATGACAGAGTACAAAGATGCATATTTCGGCAAGTCATTTATGATGATTGGAACATCCACACCGGAGTGTTTCAATTGTTCGTACTGCCGAGCTAATGATTCGATTCGCAAGAAATATCTGAAGATTCCCGAAGAATTGAACTGGCAGTTCCAAGACATTCCCGTAGCAGTCAATTGTTTCTACGGAGACCCGATGATACAGATAGAGAATACGATGTTGTTGTTGAATCGACTCGAACGCAATAATCACCGAGGTCCGGTAATTATCATCACTAAGGGAAACCTGGAGAAATTCGCTGAGAAGATGCTGAATCATCCTCGTTATAATTTAGATATTCATTTCGGGCTTTCTACGTTCGGTTGTGATTCGAAATACGACGGTGGGTCGATGAAGCAGTTTGAATATAATATGGATATTGCTGCTAATCTCGGTTATCATTATTCAGTAGAATTCCGTCCGATTATCAACGGCATCAATGATTCTGAAGATGTTTTCTATCGTGTAGCAAAGATTGCAGCGAAACATCAGACTGGTATCGGTTACTGCGGTCTTCAGATGAATGACAGTCTGAGAACACGATTAGCAGCAGATAATATTGAGTTCAAGCCGTATGATGGCCATCAGTTCGGGTTAAAGAAATATGTTGGTAGGGATGTTGACAAAGAATTCCGCGATATTTGTCACGAGATGAATGTTCCCGTATTCAGAAAAACATCTTGCTTAATTGCTTGGAAACATAATCTTGCTCGTGACCCGAACGCACATTATTACCGTCCTAATGAAGTGGGTTGTAAAGAATGTCCGTTGTACGAGAAATGTCAGTCGTTCAAAAACAATCTTAGTAGTGAGAAACTGTCTGTGAATATTCCGTTCGATTATGAAATCGTAGAGAAAACGAATCACGAATGCGGGTTATTCAAACTCGGTGTATGCAAGTTTCCGAGTGCTGATTGCCGTAATATCAGCGGCAAACTCATCAAGATTGATGATAAAATAACTACAACTGATGTCCGGCTTATCAAATGGCTGACCGGATATACAGTTGATGCTAAGTTTGTGGAAAGTCCGTATTGCTCTGATGTGTGGATAGAGAAAAAGAAGAACTATCACAAAAAGTAAAGATATGAATACAGAATATAAATTGCTCCGAGAGATTACATTTCCAGAACTTATTCTCGATAAACAAGACAAAACAGATAAGTTCGGAAAACATTGGGTAGAAACTGTAACTACTAAAAACAGCAATAAAACACATATGTGTGTATTGTTGAAAGATGAATCTGGTGTAAAATATTATCTTCCTATCGAGATGCCTTATGAAATCCGAAGAGAAGATAATGATGGAGACGGTCATTATGTTGCGATGCATAAAGAAAGAGAAGCTCGGGCTCTTATTTCATTTTTGCAGCCGAATTTGTTTATGCCGACTTTAGATTTCATCAAAACAATAGATGCAAATACGTGGATGAATATATACATCGATTTGGTTCGTTGTTATCCAGAAAGAATCAAAACACTATCAGATTTTTCATTTTTTGTATTATCAGATGATGAAAAGTACAAAGATGAATATTTAGTATGTTATCCTTTCTTGAACATTTGTCGAGATAATATATATAAGTATAACGACAAAGACCATGATTGGATTAATGATGATTTAGAAAGAAAAGAAGGAAATATATATTTGTTCCAGAAAAAATATCAATTAGAATTCTTTGGTAGAAAGATTCTTCCAATAATAAAAGAGACTTCATAACGAAGTCTCTTTTGTATTATCCATTCAACGATGTGCTGAGTATTATATCACTATTCGAACTTCTGTTCAATGGCTTAAATTCTTTTGCTGCGTTACGCAATGCCTGTTTCGTAGATATGACTGTTGTAGTTTCAGCATGCTGTCTGTACTTCGGTGCATCTGTATCCAGATAATCGAACGTAGCATCTTTCTCTGCAAGCCAAGGCTCAGATATGAGATGACGGCCGTTTTCGTCAACAGCATATACATCATAGAAATTATACGTATAATTAGCAGTGAATGTATTGAAGTTTCCCAATGATGCCGAGTATTGAAGGTTCAGGTCAGAGATTCCGGTCATTGACATTTCACGGTACACATAAGATACAGTTTCGAAACCCTGGTCATCCAACAGACTGATGACGAGGTTTCCCATATACAAATCCTTTACTCGCTCACCGAATTTCAAGAACAGGTCGAATTGCTGTCGCATCATAAAGTATGCAATATACGACTCTGTATTCTTGATGCTTAATGTCAGCGACTTCTGAACAATCTGGTCCAGGGAAAGTCCCGGTCTTTTCTGAATATTATACGGACCTATGTTCTGTGACGGGTTCTGTGTGCTGGCTCCTGGAAAGTTCACTTGTGTAATCTGTGCGTTGATGAAATCTTCGCAAGTATTATACGGAAGATAACGACGCTTCAGTACCGGAAGCCATTGAGCAACAATTTCCGGATAGAAGAAATTGTATTCGAAATGTATGACGAATTGTTGTGAAAGCTAATTAAGCAGCATCTATTTGTATATTCAGAATATTTCCGTATTTATCAAATGAAATTGCTGTTTTGAAATATAAAAAAGTGGAGTCGTTCTGACTCCACTTCAATTATTTGGCATCATTAGCAGATTTCTTTTTATTTCTATGGTGATGTCTCTTAGCAGTTCCCGGTTTCCCGTTTCGGTTGAAGTTCTTCTTTTCTGAGCGTACTGGGTGAATACCGATTTCTCCGATGAGTTTCATATCATCCTCGTGTTCATCCAGATAATACTGCACTATATCGATGACAGTCTGACGCTGCTTGGAATAGATATAACTCAGCACACTGAACGATGACGGAATTTCCCTCATCAGCCGGTATGTCTCGCTGTGATGCACCATCTGGACTGTACGGTTCTTATCCACATACAGGAAATAGAGTTTCTTGTCATACTCCACTCCACATGCCAGCAAACCGCAACGTTCCATCAACGGGTCGCTTTCTCCAGATGCAAACCCGAACGTTACGTAGCGTCCTCCGTCTTTTGCAATTGCTGACTTTAATCTTTCACAAAGGCTTTCATAAGAAGCCTTGCGTTCACGAGCCGGTTTTCTCTTTTTCTTCTGAACGTTGTCGAACTCCATAGCAACGCTCACCTTGACTGCTAATTCTGCCATTTCTTTTTATCTTTAAAACGTTTCTTTGTTAATTATACTTATTATTGCATTTTTGTCTGTCCGGAAATCTCCGATAATCAATATAAATATTGAAATTACATCTTTTTAACGATGCCGAACAACAAGAAAGACTATAAACGAGAATATCTCCAGGACTATATCGGGCTGACTGGAATCGAAGACCTCACATTACAAGATGTTTATGGTGCGATGATTCTTCTTATCCGTCACGATAAACTCGACCAGGTTTCCAAGTCACTGTGGGCTGAGCCTCAGTTCCGTTATCTGTTTCAGCAGATGATGGACACTGAGAATATCTACAACAACATCATTGATGATTTCCGGAAAGCCGTTGAGCAGACTCGCCTGGATCGTCAGCCGAAAGCCCGCAAGCAGCATTTCGCTCAGATGCGTATCAAACCAGAAGTTTCCCATTATGAGAATGAATCCCCAGATGAAGATATGGTTCGAGTCTCTAACGAACTGCTCAAACAGGATGATGTTTGGTTCGAAGATGAAGATTAATCAACATTTTCTTCGTCATCACCTTTCTTTGAAGATGTTTTCTCCTGCTTTGAATTCTCGCTGAGCCATATTGCGCAGTCGAGGAATATATGATAGCAGCAGTGCTCGTTCCATTCTCTGTCTCCTTCTATCATCTGTCCAGACCAAATTACTATCTGTTCTTTCCTCCATTTCTCGCGGACTCTCTGACTGATAGTGTAAGTTGCCCGTTTCATTGGTTCTTTACGGAAGTGATAACCGTGGATTTCTTTCTTGAATGCTCGTTCTGAAATCTCAAGAATCATTGCATCAATCTTCTTCCAGACTTCAATCGGTGCTTCATCGATACCGGCATATTTTATGCAGGCATCCCGCAACCACCCGACATTATTCATTATCACTTCGTATATGTCTTCCCGTATGAACGGGTCATACTGCGCCGGCTCTTTCTTAGATTTCTTCGAAGTCGGCTTCTGTTCTTTGGTCTTCGTTTTCTTCATAATTGCAGAATACTATATTGTTATTGTAATCGTGTTTTGCTTGAAAATTGCATATGTCACATATGAAACTGCCAATATAACAGTTATGCTGGGGCCGGTGAGGGCAATGTGTTATGCAACTGTTGTTTTCGGTTTCGTATTTATACTTATTCATTTACAATATTTTTATTCGTTGCTGGATTTCTATCGGATACTGGCTCTGGGTATTCTCATAGAGTCTCTGGAAACACCCGTCCAGGATAAACGTCTCACAGTAATCGTGTTCATTGCGCACACCGCGTCCGATATTCTGGATGACAGTGTTGCTCGTTGTCGAGTCATACCACATCGGGAATATGTTCATCTTTGCCTTGACAGTCTTGCTCGAGATGTTCGGATACGGAATCTTCGCAATGATGATGAAACGGCACAAGTCATCTGGCAGGTCAACACCTTCTACAAGCGTCGGGCCGATGAGCACTGCATCTTTCTGAGCAGTGAACCTCTCGATAGTGTCTTTCTTGTCCTTGGACGTCAGATACATACACAACCGCTTCTTGATGTCATTGGGTGCGTTGTCGTATATCTGTTTCATATTGTCATATGAACCGGTATTAATCATACCGTGCTTGTCCTTGAAACGGACGCTTCCCAGTATCTGGTAAATCGTCTGCATAATCTTCGGGAAGTCGTACTGTTTGTTCTGATATGACATCTTGTATTTCGGCAGAAAATATATCGGGCTCTTTGAATAGTCGAAGATACTCGGCATATCCATAAACTCGTGACTGCTGCTTTCGCAGTATTTCACACCGATGTTGTCCCTGAAGAATTCCTTGTTGCCGACAGTTGCACTCGTCATTACCTTGTACTTCGCATTTTTCATCAGGAAGTTATAGCAGAGATAGTCTTCTTTTACACAGCTCAGTGTATAAGAAATCATACCGGTGATTCTGTCTTTGCTTTCTTCGATGACTACGTATTCGTGACCGGCAGACGAAGCAGATTTCATAAATTCTGTCAGCATAGATGCGTAGTTGTGCATCCAGGATAATGCCTTGAAGTCGGCCAATCGCTTCTTCTGTTCTTTCTTCGAGGACGGCTCTTCCATTCCAGACATCTTATCGAGTGCAGATTCAGCTAGTTTTTCTACGAACTTCACTGTCGGCATAAAGTCCAGGAGAATGTCCATTTTAATATCGTGACGGTGGTCAATGTCTTCAGTGATTCCCAGACAATCTACGAAATAGTCGTAGTTGCTGATGACAGTGTCGAGTGTGATGACTTCATCGATGTTCATTGCTTTGACCGCAGTTGTCTCGTCATCATTCATCAGCAGTTTTCTCAGAGCATCGGGTCTCATACAGTCAGCACAATAAGAAACTTCGATATTGTTTGCAATTGCATAATCGACTATCTGACAGAATTTCTCACGGTCTTCTACTACGTTGATGACTGGTTGAGCGTATTTCTCTACAATGTCGGGTATATTATGGCACTCATCACAGAAGATAACCGGACGGGGCTGGAAGCCCATTGTCTTGTCTTCATGCTCTACAAGGTTCATCTGATACAGCCACAACTGATATGTCAAAAGAGACACAGATGCCATTTCTGCACGGAAACGCTGCTTCATATAGAGACAAGTCTCAGCACAGGACCAGCCGTTCTTCATTCTCCAGTCTCGGTTTCGCATATTCGTCAGACTTACTTTCTCTATCCGGCACTTTCCAGTCTGATAGTCTGTATTCGTGCGATGACAGGTATAGTTGCCCATACTGCCTTTCAGATAGCCGAAATTGCGAAGTTTGTATTTGTTGATTGCAGTTGCGTACTGTTGCCACAGATAGAGGTCCGACGCCAGAATATATGACTTCAGATTATAATATGTGCTGAGCACACCGGCAGCAATAATCAATATTAGAGATTTACCCGATCCAGTTGGTGCCTGGATAATTGTTGTCTCTACATCACGGTTCAGTATATTATTAATAATGTATAGAATACCCTCCAGCTGACCCTGACGGAATGAGAAGTCTGAACCGATGTTGCGTTCAGTCCATTCTACTATCTTGTCGCGGATGCTCTCTATTGTTCTGTTGCTATCTTCTGCCATATATCTTGTTTTTGATAAATTGTGGTGCAAATATACAAATTATTTTTGTAACATAATTAAAGTCGCGACAAAATTATCACGACTTTAACTATTTTTTAACGAAACTATAGTTCGTTTTTCATTTCTTCTCGGTTTTCTCAGGATTAACTGTCTCTTCAGTTGCCTGCTCGACTCCGACATTCGTAATCGCATTATTGAATTCAACGAACTCTTCAATATCAGAAATCTTTAGAGTCATACGAAGACCGGCAAGTGCCAGGTTGTAACGCTGATGCAGGATGTTAATCTTCTTGTCAACAGAAGCCAGACCATCAACATGATGCTTGATCTTCTCAAGAACACCGCTGTATGTCACTGGAACATTTTCCTCGAACGGACCGTCGGTCTCTTCGTTGTAGTTCTCGAAACGGGCAATCAGTCTGGCAGATTCGAGTCCGATACCGCTGGGCTGCATCATCGAGTTATACAGGAAGATAAGAGTCGGGTAGTCAATCTCGATGTCCTTCTCCGGATTCTCCTGCAAGTCCTTCAGAATATCACTGATGACGATGTTGAAGCGGATGATGCCGCGCCACATACCTTTCTCCCAATGATTGAAGTTCTCGTTCCATTCTTTCAGGAACTCTGCTGTGCGGAGAGCAATACCGTCTTCGTGACCGCCGATATTGAACTTGCGGTTCTTATTCAGTTCAACCTCATCATCCAGGTCTTTCTTAGTCTGAGCGATGAAATCATCATCGGCATTCTCATCTTCGATAGTTGCCCACTTTGAGAAACGCTCATTGAACTCCTTGCGCATTGTCATCTGAGCGAACTCAATCTGCTCGGGACTCATCTCGGGAACATCTGCGGCAATATCAGCCGTCTGTGCCTTAGCAACCTCTTCTGCACCGGTCTCGCCAGTGACGATTGCTGTCATCTTAGTTTCTTTTTTCTCTTTTTTCATTCTATTTCAAAATAAAATTAATTTCATTCTTCTTTATATATATATTACCAAAAAATCACAAAGTTGGCCACGGGGAATTTCCGCAAACCAAAATTTTCTTAAACTTTCTGATAGTGATAAACTTTTTCTTATTATAATAGTACAATAAGTGTTAGAAATAATTTAAAGTTCAAGATATATGGAAGAAAAAAGTTTAAAGCCCATTAGACTGAAAGATGTTCTCTTGTCTGCTGCAATCGGTGATATTTGCGGAGCAGCATATGAGTTCTGTCCAGAGAAAGACATTTATAAGATTGATTTGGACAATCCACTTCAGAAATTCACAGATGATACAGTCTGTACATTTGCTTGTGCAGAAGCAATCCTTAACGATTATAAGATCGAGACTACACTGGAGAGCCGTTGTAAGCAACACTTAAACAGCGGTTACGGCAAACTGTTCTGGAACTGGATTATTTCAAATAAGAAAGAGCCGTACAATTCTTTCGGTAACGGAAGTGCGATGCGTTGTTCTATTGCAGGCTGGTATGCAAACTCATTAAAAGAAGCAGAAGAGATTGCGGCCAAGACTGCTGAGTGCACTCACAATCATCCCGACGGAATCAAAGGTGCAGTTGCTATCGCTCAGGCTATTTTCCTGGCTCGTTGTACTAACGATAAGATGACTATCAGAGAAGAGATTCTCGATAAGTACTATCCAGAATGGAAAGAGAAGGACTATTGGAGCATTCAGCCATCTTATCGTTTCGATGCAACCTGTGAGGGAAGTGTTCCTGTTGCATTGATATGTTTCCTGGAGAGCACTAGTTTCGAAGACTGTCTCAAGAAGTGTATCGCTACCGGTGGTGATGCAGATACGATTGCTGCGATGGCTTGCCCGATTGCGTGTGCTTTCTACCGGGAAATTCCAGATTATCTGATAGAGAAAGCAAAGGCAATGCTGCCGAAGTGGATGCTGATGGTGAATGATGACTTGAATCGCTATTACGATTATTTGGAGATGAAAGAGCGAGAGAAGTACGAGGAAGAGTACCCAGAAGAAGAAACAGGAGAAACATCTGGAGATGATGAAAGTGAAGAAGGCTGGACTCCGCTCGGACAGAAGTGCTATATCTTCGACAGAGAAAGCGGTGAGATACTTCAGATTATCTACGGATACAGTTTCCCACATGAGGGAGAGCGAATTACAATCTGGAACGGTCCGGCTGAAAATCAAACATTCGAGAACTATGTTGTGAAGTCACGTATTCTCGGAGTCAACAGTCAGAAAGGTTCATGTTGCTGGAATCTCTATGTAGAGCATCTCGGGACAAGTCCAGCAAACATTGCGGAAGACAAAACAAACACCAAAGATTAAGTTATGGATGACATATTTGAGAAGATTAAAGCCGGTGTTCACAAAGATATTCTGAGTGACAATGTAGATGCTCGTCGTGAATATCTGAGAATGTTCTCGCAGATGCCGGAGATTCAATACCTAGTCGAAAGACTTGCTAACGAACTGATACGCATCCCTGAGAATTATTTCCCAGATAGAGATGAACATAAGACTTATTTTATGCCGTCTTTGAATGCATTGGAAGGCAATCAGAAAATCTTGAAGCTATTCTACGATGTTATTGACAAAGAGAATCTTCGGAATTTATCTGATGACTTTGAAACAGCAAAGAAGCATATCAAGAATTTCCTGATATACGGTTATTTCGAGTCTGCTAACATTACAGATGAAGACGGGAAGCCAATTACTGAAGAATGGTACAGCGACGGGCAGTATTACATTTCTTATATAGAGACTCTGGTTCGGAGTTATAATCTGATTCGCCAGGCAGAAAATGCATTCGTTATCAAGCGTTTCACAGATAATATATATGAGACAGATGTGAAGTTCTTTATTCCGAAGGACGGTGTAGTTAAGCAGTCACAAAAGACAGAACTGACCGATGAAGAAGAGGAACTCATTTATTATCTTCGTCAGAGGTTTATTGATGTCTCGCACGTTCCGGAGAGTTTCTTCAAAGAGTGGGAGTTGGAAAGTCCGGATGCTGATAGTATCGTTAAGGATTATGACTACTACAGACTTCGTCAGCGAATCTATAAGCATTTTGAATGCTGGATTAATAAAATGGTAGATGCTGAAGCAAAGAAGCAAGGCATTGAAGTGAAAGAGCCAGTATCGATTTATTTCCTGGCAGAAAAACATTAATTAGAAAGTTTATGAGGGTACAAGGTTATGAACAATTGCGACTTCACGATGTTGACTGGTCGTATTACGACAACAGAGACGGCAAGAAGTGGGCTGGTAAAGTTGTTGATAAAGTAGGTTTTGTCAATCGCGGAGACCACAGTGACCAGATGTTGTTGATTCTGTTCACTGATAAGACGTTCATCTGTGTAGGTTTGGAATACAAAGAAGATAATTCAGATGAAATGATTCTGAACGATAACTGGATTTATGACCAGAAAGTTTATAACGATTCTTTGGAAGTCTATCATTCTTATGTTGACAAAGATGGAAAAGTTTCGTTTGACTTGTGGCTCCAGATGCTCATAGATATGGGCATCTATCATCTGAGTGATGAAGAAGTGAAGCGTATTAAAGCAGAGCATGCTCGCAAGGAAGAAGAACGTGAATACGCTAATTACTTGCGTTTGAAAGAAAAGTTCGAAGG
>Ga0265298_10012004_pt1 | contig 10084 bp, 11 predicted proteins | sample AusTroGonzalo_MG_3_FD_193486 | JGI IMG/M metagenome (GOLD analysis project Ga0265298, IMG submission 193486) | Bovine rumen microbial communities from tropical cattle in Woodstock, Queensland, Australia - Gonzalo_01 | ecosystem: Host-associated > Mammals > Digestive system > Stomach > Rumen ... | reverse complement strand
AATTCGCGATACCCCCATGGTGAATCTTTTTGGTGAAGATAAGGACTTCAAATTCGAGGGTGCCGGCTTCCAGACGGAGGATCTCCACCTAGAGCTCGAGCAGGTCAATGAGAACAAGCTCGAGAGCAAGGTCCGTAAGCAATTTTTCCGCAGGACACGCAAGATCGAGAATGATATCGAGGTCATCAAGGGCCTGGTTGAGGCTATCGCCCCGGATGAAGAGCTGCTCCTTATGAGCAGATCGTTCGACAGCCCCGACATCGTTATCGCATATGCCGAAGCGATCAGGTCACTATACGTCGCAACGTGGGCCGTAACGCCAGCCGGAATAAGTGCGCTTCAACTGATCTCCGAATCTGCCGAAAAGGTCCACGTCCTCCTGGATAAGACCCACTCGTATAAATGGATTTTCCAGAGCGGCGCAATAGGCATACTAGGGAAAAAGGTCCAGATCACGTTCGCGAGTAACCATAGCAAGTTTATGGCCATAGAATTCAGGGATGGAACCGTCCTGAACGTAACCGGATCTATGAACCTATCAAATAACCCACGCTGGGAGAATATGCGAATCAACCGTAGTCGCGAAGAATACGAGTTTTTGAAAAACTTTGTCGAGACCGTCGGTGGAGATACGCTATGAAGATCCTAGAAATAAAGTCAATATAAACTCATAAAATAAGAAACTACCGATGAAAATAAGAAGGTACCTTCCAATCAAAATTCATAGCGTCGAGCTAGGAATTGGGTACTGGTGGGGCGATAGATTCTACTTCCCCCAAGGACTAAGACTTCCAATCATTATACCGTCATGGTTTCATTTACGCTCGTGCCAGACCCTTTCTGGGAAAGCGATAGGGCACGGCAAGGCGAATAGCTGGGAAAGATTCGAAGAAATTGTAACGAGATGAAAGCGCAATACGAATACGGAACACTCACCCGCGTGCCAATCTCTCTGATCCAGAAAAACACCGGCCAAATCAAAGACCTGCCGGCAAATCCGCGAGAATGGACGGAAGATGACCTCCATCTACTCGCAAAGAGCCTCCAGGAGACACCGGAGCTCTTCAATGCTCGGCCGGTACTGCTCTTCCCGCACGAAGAGATATTCGTAGTGCTCGGCGGAAACTTCCGTTTCGAGGCGGCCGTTTTTCTGAAATGGGAGGCCGTTCCGGCATATATCTATCCGCCGGATACGTCGGTCGAGAAACTGAAAGAAATCGTCATTAAGGATAATGGCAGCTTCGGAAAATGGGAATTCAAGCTGCTCAAAGAGGAATGGGGAGATCTTCCGCTAGACCAGTGGGGAGTCGTCGGATGGGGCGGAGATGAAGACTCGACAGACGCCAAGGAAGAGACCGCCCAGGAAGACGACTTCGACGAATCCCGTGACGCCGTGAAAACCATTTGCAAAGAGGGTGACCTCTGGGGACTCGGTGAACACCGGCTCCTTTGCGGTGACTCCACGGATCCGGAAGAAATCAAAACACTGATGGGGGGGGTATAGCAGACCTATGGCTAACGGATCCGCCGTACAACGTAAATGTCGAGAATTCGGACGGAGCCAAGATCAAAAACGACAATATGGCCGATCACGACTTCCGCGAATTCCTGTTCAAGGCATTCTCCGCCGCCGCAACAGCGTTGCGGCCTGGCGCCGCCTGCTACGTATGGATGGGAAGCACGGAGATAGACGCAGCTATCGAGCAATACGAGAAAGCCGGACTCCTATACAAGCAGCTTCTTATCTGGGTGAAAAACGCATTTACCCTCGGAAGACAGGATTATCAATGGAGACACGAAACCTGTATATACGGATGGAAACCAGGTTCCCATTATTTCATAGACAGCCGCAAGGAAACGACGGTGACAGAGGACCGTCCGGATATAGAAAAAATGTCAAAGGCAGAGGCGAAACAGCTGCTCAAAACCATATTCGACGAACAGGCGATATCTACAACAGCTATGCGGTACGACAAGCCCGTCAAGGATACGGAGCACCCGACAATGAAGCCAATACCAATGATCGGCAGGCAGATCCGGAATTCGAGCCGTCGCGGAGATATTGTGCTCGATACGTTTGGTGGATCTGGCACCACCCTTATCGCCTGCGATCAGCTTGGCAGAAAATGCAGAATAATGGAGCTCGATCCGCATTACTGCGATGTGATCATAGCCAGATGGGAGAAACTCACCGGCCTAAAGGCACAAAAGCTGAACTAAGCCAAAGCCGGGGAGTAATTTGGGCAATCAGTATAACCAGGATGGTTGGCAAGCAGTGCTGATTCGTCGCCCCGGCTTTTTTTTGATAACTTTGCTTTATGAGGGGAAGACCAAAGACAACAAACCAAGGTAAGCGGATTCGCGGGACAGACCAAAACGTCCGGATGGATAAGGAGTTTCCGCCCACGCAGCCAATGGCCGTCGAGGACATATCGGCGGACCATCCCGTATTCCCCTTCGATAACCAGGTCCATCAGGTTGAGGGCCTCACGAATGACAGGCAGCGAAGCATATATGTCGCCCGATGCAAGACGCTCGCCGCGATGGGAATAATGGAAGAGGCGTACCAGGAGGCGATGATACTATATGCTGTCTGGCTGGATCTAGCCCTATCATACAGCGCAGAAGCCGCGAAGGGAGGCAGCCGGCCGCTGTATGACAACAACGGACGCGTCACCGGATACGTGAATAACCCATACGTCGGCCTGTTCAAAGAAGCCACCCGGATGGTAAATGAGATCGGCCGAAACTTCGGTTTCAGCCCGATAACCAGGAATAATATCAAGCTAGCAGAAAAGCAGATCAACCCTATGGAGGAGCTCAAGAAGCTGATGGCTGGATGATAGACTATCGAACACGGTTCAGGAACTACGTAAAAAGCGTATCGAGCGGGAAGCGTGAATGTTGCAACTTTGAGCGACTTGCCGTCCAGCGGCATCTTAATGATCTAAAGAATCCTAAATACTACTTCGATGAGGCTGCTGGCCTCAATTTTTGTAATTTTTTCAAGCTGCTAAGGCACTTCAAGGGCGAGAAAGCAACCCAGGAATTCATACTGGATCCGTGGCAGATCTTCTGCACGATGATGATCTTCGGATGGAAGGTAAGGAAGACCGGCTACCGCCGATTCCGCTACGCCGACGTCATTATTCCCAGAAAAAACGGAAAATCGACATATGCGGCCGGCCTGGCCCTGGCCTGTATGATGATAGACGGAGAGATGGGCGCTGAGATCTATTCGGCCGGCACCGACCGCGAACAGGCGTCGGTGGTATGGGGGACAGCGAAGACAATGGCTGAAAAGTCACCGGCAATAGCCCAATTCCTGTGGATCGGAAAGAAAGCTATCGCCATGGAGTCAACGGCATCCAGCTTCAAGCCGCTATCGCGTGAGCTCAAAAACAAGGATGGTAGCAACCCGCATATGGCAGTATGCGACGAGCGGCACGCCTGGACCTCCAATGAAATGTTTGAGGTGCTCAAATCCGGCCTCGGCGCCCGTCGTCAGGCGCTGATATTCACAATCACTACCGCCGGCCGCGACGTCTCGGTACCGTACTTCAAGCAGATGGAATATCTGGCCGACATCCTACGCGGCAAGATTCAGCAGGATAACCAATTTGTGATGATCTTCGCGCCGGACGAGGGGGATGACTGGCGGGAGCCGTCCACCTGGAGGAAGGTGAACCCAGGAATCGGAACGGCCTGCTCCCTGGACTATATCCGTGACGAATGCGCCGAAGCGATCAAGAAAGGCGGGTCAATCGAGGCGAACTTCAAGACAAAGAACCTAAATATCTGGGTCAACGCACCTGATATATGGATCAGTGACGATGCGGTCCGAGCTTGCGCCTACGGTACTGACCGCGCCCAGCTCGTAGGAAAGAAATGCTACGCCGGCCTGGATATCGCTTCGCACGTCGATATAAACGCCCTAGCGCTATTCTTCCCGGAAGAGCCGCACCACCCGGTCCTGATGCACTATTGGCTCCCAGAGGCGAAGATCAACGATCCGGACCGAAAGGACGTAGTGGACTACTGGCAGTGGGCGCAGCAGGGGTGGATCCATTCAATGCCAGGGAATATGCTCGACACCGATATGATGGCAGCTGACATAGCCAAGATCCTCAGACAATACAATATCCAGAATCTGTCATTCGACCCATACAAGGCATATCACGGTATCATTCAGAATCTACAGAAAGACGGCCTGGGCGAGATCCTGGATGAATTCTCGCAAGGCATAAAGACTATGAGCGAGCCAACAAAGAGAGTCGAGGGTATGGTTGTCGGTGGGGAGATGGATCTGATGGGCGACCCCGTTTTGCGCTGGATGTTCGGGAACGTAGTCCTATACCGGGATCCGAATGACAATATCAAGATCCATAAGGGGAAATCCAGGAACAAAATCGATGGGGTGGCCGCTCTGATAAACGCCGTTGGGGGATGGATGAGTAAGACGGCCGATGAAGCCGGCAACCTGATCTATACCTCCCACACCCTCCGAACCGTCCGGATTTAATTCGTTCCATCAATTCCGTAACGGAATAAGGGAAAATATCAAATTGTTCCCTCGAATCCTCGCACGTTGAGGAAACGCGCTTTTCTTGACCTGAGATTTTTCCAAACTTCGCGTAGATGAGTAACCGAAAGTCACTACGCGCAAGGCTTCGCAGCCTGTTCATTGGCCCGATGTCTGAGTACATCGGAGCCTCCTCCGTTAACGATCTGGACTTTGGCGTGACGGTGAATCACGATTCCGCGCTCCGCTTTACGGCCGTATTCGCGGCCATCAAACTTCTCAGCGAAAATATCGCAGCGCTCCCGAAGACCGTGAAGGTAGTGACAGAGCGTGGCGCGATACCGGCGACCGGCCATCCTGTATTCTCACTTCTGCACGGATCTCCGAACGAATATACCGATACGTTCACGTTCTGGTTCCAGATCGTATCGTCGCTTCTGGGCTGGGGAAACGCATACGCAGTGGTCGAATACAAGAAAGGATCCCCGGTGGCGCTGCACCAGGTGAGTCCGGACGTTGTCAAAGTTACATTTGTGAACGGAAAAAAGGCATTCACCGTAAACGACCCAAATCCGGACCGCAAATGGCTGAATAAAACCTACCTGAATTGGGAGATGCTGCATTTTATGTGTTTCTCCCTGGATGGCATCTATGGAATCGACCCGATCACCTGGAATGCTACGGCAATAGGCCGTGGTATCGCCGCCCAGAAGCTCAGTGCTGAATTCTACAAGAAAGGCGGCAACATCAAGGCCGTTCTCGAAACCGACAACGCCCTCGGCGATCAGGCATACGAAGCATTCCTCAAGCACTACAAGGATGCAGCTCAGAACTTCGAGACGCCGCTCCTGGAATACGGAATCAAGTACAAAAATATCAGCATCTCGCCGGTAGCCGCACAGCTTATCAACAGCGAGACGCTCTCCATCCAGGATATCGCCCGGATATTTAGTGTTCCGCCGCACCTCCTGGCGGAGCTCTCCCACGCTACGTTCAGCAACATCGAGCAGCAAAATATCTTCTTCTCGACCTACTCCCTGCGTCCGCTCTGTAAGCGCCTGGAACAGCAGATTGAGAACAAGCTGCTATCCGACGAAAACAAGGAATATTCCGTCAAGTTCGACCTTAAAGGTATGATGCGCGGCGATGACGCGGCCCGCAGCCAATACTACGAGAAAGGTATCAACGCCGGCTGGATGACGCCGAATGAGGCGCGTGAGCTGGAAGAGCTGCCGCTGCTCGATGGACTCGATAAACCCAGGATCCCGCTTAATTACGTGGAGGTGGGAGCCGATAACAATAACAACAATGAAGGGTAAATATTTTCGCTCCAACGTCATCGGCTTCGGTACACCTACAGGGACCATCACCGATACGACGAAAATCAAGGTGACCGGAACGATCGCCTGGTACAAAGACTATAGCGCCGCTGGCGCGGCATATCGCCCGGTGGGTGCTTCTACCTGGACGCACAAAGCCGCCCAGAGCCTAAATGTAAACGTAACAACCCCGAGCCTCAAGCCAGGCGCAACCTACGAGGTGGCGCTTTACCTGAAACGCGGGACGCTCTACGACTATTCTCCCGCTATCGAGGTGACAATCCCTAGCCCTGAGTTCGCAACTCCCGCCGGATCCGTCACTGAGGATAACAAGATCGAGATCACCGGCGCCATCACCTGGGCCGCAAGCTACGACGCCACCGGCGCGGCATATCGCGTCCACGGAACCGAGAACTGGACCAAGGTTGCAGGCAGTGGGCTCGAGGTGGATGTAACAACGCCCGAGCTGACCGCCGACGAGACCTACGACGTGGCAACGTATATGACAATCGGCGAAGACACGTTCTACTCGTCCGCCGTTGAGGTGAACATCCCGGCGCCGACACCCGGCCCCGATCCGGAACCTGAACCGGAGAATAATGAAAACGGAGGGAACTAGGCTATGGATGAAGAAAAGAAACAGGTTATCAACCGCCGCTATATTTCCTGCCCGGAGATCCGCAAGGTAGATCAGGATAGCCGGACCGTGGAATTCGTGGCGTCAGACTCCAGCGTCGACAGCTACAACACCGTCCTGCCTGTTGACAAATGGGATCTGACCCGCTTCGAGAAGAATGGAGTCGTCGGCTATATGCACGACCTGTACGGCGACTCCTGGACCAAGGCCGCAGATCCGGACGACGTGATCGGATACGGCCGCGCCTGGGTCGAAGATGGCAAGCTGATCATCGCCATCACCTTCGAGCCTGCAGATCTGAATCCCCGCGCCGACAAGATCTATCGCAAGATCCAATTCGGCAGCCTGAATGCCGTATCCGTGGGATTCGAGCCTACGGCCCCCGGCCATTGGGGAGATAAGCGTGACGGAGAGGATCCGGACGTGTACTACTACAACGGTCAGAGCCTGCTCGAGGTATCCGTGGTGAATATCCCCGCCACAGCAACGCCGTCAAGCGCGCTATGGGCGAAGAGATGGAGCAGCACCCGAAGCCTGGTCCCGTCCAGGAACCCGACGAAGAGATGACGCGCGCTCTCCAGGAAACCGAAACACTCAAATCGAAACTTTTAACAGCTGCCAGCGCTTCGCTGCGACTGGCGCAATATAATTCTCAAAATCATGCGTAAATCCGTTGAAATCGCCCGTGAACTCGAGGCGAAAAGAGCGGCCCTGGCCGGTATGACCGACAAGGCCGAAATCGACGCGGCGAATGCAGAAATCGAGCAGCTGATCCGCGAACTCAACTCGGCAGTCGTAAACGAGGCCGCCGAGCGCGCCCTGGCTGCCGCCGCCGCTATCACCCCCAAGCAGATGGAGGAAATCAAGAAATTCTCCATCTCGAAATTCATTCGCGAAGCCCGTTCGGGTAACCTGACCGGCTTCGAGCTCGAGATGAACCAGGAGGGTCTGAGAGAGATGCGTGAATCTGGCCAGACCTCCCAGAACAACGTCGTTATCCCGTCTTGCGTGCTCCGCACCATCGATGTGAACAACGTCTCCACCGCCACCGAGGGCGCCGAATTCGCCCACGTGACGCGTATGTCCTATCTCGAGGGTCTTCGCAACGCCCTTGTCTGCCAGAAGCTCGGCGCTACCTACATCGACAACCTGCAGGGCAACCTGGCAATCGTGAAGGGCGGCTCCGCCTCCGCTTCCTGGTACGCCGAGGCCGCCGAGGCTTCCGTCTCCAAGCTCGCGTTCTCGACGGTCACTATGACCCCGAAGCGCCTCCAGATCATCGCCGGCTACACCAACGACCTGCTCAAGCAGAGCTCGCTCGCCGTGGACCGCATTATCTGGGACGAGCTGCTCCGCGCCCACGCTGGTGCCCTGGACGCCGCCGCTTTCAACGGCTCCGGCACCTCCGGCCAGCCTACCGGTATCCTCGCAACCGACGGCATTGGCGCCGTGGCTATGGGTACGCACGGTGGCGCTCCGACCCGCGCCAAGATCATCGACCTCGAGAGCGAAGTTGCCATCGACAACGCCCTCTTCGGCGCCCTGGCATATGTCACCAACGCGAAGGTGGCCGCCAAGATGAAGAAGACCGAGAGCGTCGCCGGCTATCCCGACTGGCTGCTCGAGGACGGCAAGACCAACGGCTATCCGGTGGTCATCACCAACGCCATTCCGTCCAACCTGACGAAGGGCGATTCGTCCGGCATCTGCTCCGCTATGATCTTCGGTAACTTCAACGAGCTGCTGATTGGTCAGTGGGGTGGTCTCGATATGCTGATCGACCCGTACACCAGCAAGGGCAAGGCCATCATCGAGGTATCCGCAATGGCATACCACGACATCCTGGTCCGCCGTCCCGAGGCGTTCTCCGCCGTCAAGGATCTGCTCACTACTTAGAAGCATCACATGAAATTCATAGGTTAAGTTGATTTGTTCAGAAGTGGATATGGATACGAATTACAATAAGAAGCCGCTTGTGGAGCTCGTAGAACTGAAACGCAATCTTCGGATCGATGCTGGCGTTGAGGTTTTCGATGCTGACCTGGCCACGAAGCTGCGTGCCGCGATCGCCGCTGCCGGCAGCTTTATTGGACGGGACCTTATGCAGGTTCCTGTGTATTCGTATCCATACGCCGCTTCGTTTGAGCTTGCCATCGACCCGGCCGTCATCGTCAAAAGCGTGGCCGTTGGCGAAGACAATCTCAATCCGTCCGACTGGACCTATGCGGATGGTGTGATGAAGCTATCCGGAGAATTCTCTGACGACAAGACGGTGACCGTTGAAACGGCATACAAGGAGGATATCGTGGCGGCCGTGCTGATGCACGCATCTTCGCTATGGATGAATCCCGCAGACGCCGTGGAGCAGTTGCCGAAATCATCTACGAACCTGCTGAGACAATATCGAAGGTATCATGGCCGATAAGGTAGATATTGGACGCTTCGATGAAATCGTTGAGCTTCTCGAATGCCATACCACCCGTGGTACGCGTGGCGAGAAGATCGAGACGTATGTGCCGGAAAGGAAGACCGTGGCGCACGTCGAGCCCGCTACGAGCGAGACCGACGCCGACAGCAACATCTATTCTGGCCGTTCGATCGTAGTGTCTATGTATGCCGTACCGGAAATGTCGACCAGGTGGCGGATTGCGTGGCGCGGGACGCCATACAATATCAAGACCATCGACACCATCGACAGGCTCTCCCCATTTGTCAGGGTATATGCCCAGGAGGTGATGAAATGAGCACCGTAGAAGGCGCGGACGCCATCACCGCTATGTTCGCAAAGATGCCCAAAGAGATGCAGGCTGAGACGAAGAGGTCGATGCGTGCATCCGCACGCGTCTGGCTCACAAAGATGCGCGCCGCAGTTCCGGCCGAACACCCTCAGTGGAAAGCATTTTCCAAGGTGAGCGTTCGTAGCAAAAAGGGGATCGTTTCCTGCCTGGTGGGTTTCTTTGGCCCTGCCGAGGTGCACTTCGAGTGGATGAAAGCCTACTGGTACACCTACGGAACGCTCCTACGGCGTGACCCGTCGCACAAGTTCGACAATCCGATCCGCCGCCGTAAGCGTCGCAACAATTTGGGCCAGAAAGCCAATAACTGGTTCGACCCCGCGACCGCCGGCGCGGAACAGGATATCGTAGATCATACTATCAGGGACCTAGAAAACTACATTGACAGACTATGACGCAGACCATCGGAGCAAAGCTGACGGAAATCCTTTCGGACATCGCTCTCATTTTTGAGAACCAGGCCGGAAGCGAAGATATGCCGTACATCGTCTACACGCTAGACCTGGAACCGACATACTGTAAGGATGGAATCAGCAAACTCTCAGGGACGCTTATGCTGTATATCTATGCGGGGGATGCAGAAACGGCAATCTCGCTGAAAGATTCGGTCATCGAAGCCATCGCCGAAAATATGCAAGGTGGCGGGTATCGCTCGAGGCTACGGTCTGCGACCTCGGACGATAACGACGGAATCTACTCGCAGACGCTCGAATATTTTATTGCACAACTATCATAATTATGGCAACTGCAGAACACACTGGCTATAATACCATCTTGAAGGTGGCCGAAGGATCCGACACTAAAAAGGGAT
>Ga0265298_10012003_pt1 | contig 10084 bp, 11 predicted proteins | sample AusTroGonzalo_MG_3_FD_193486 | JGI IMG/M metagenome (GOLD analysis project Ga0265298, IMG submission 193486) | Bovine rumen microbial communities from tropical cattle in Woodstock, Queensland, Australia - Gonzalo_01 | ecosystem: Host-associated > Mammals > Digestive system > Stomach > Rumen ... | reverse complement strand
GTCTGCAACGAAAAGCTCATCGGCAAGGAGGAGTCGCTGCAGTACGGCACGCGCTGGTTCTGGAAGAAAGAGCACCAGAACCCGAACCACTACGGCGACACGCACGCCGGCCTCCTCGCATACGGCGCCATCCGCGCATTCTTCGATCCGATTTCATCTGTCATCGCGCCAGGCTCAATCCTGCGCATCGCCAAACGGAGAGTCAAGTATGTCTACGCAGGGTAGTAAACAACGCCAGTATCTTCCGCCTCAATACGCCGACGTCTGCGCCAAATGCAGGCAGCGCGTCTTCTTCAAGTTCGTCGCGTCGCGGATCCAGGCGGAGGGCCGCTTCCGGATCGTGTACCTGAGGTGTCCTTCCTGCGGCGCTCGCGCCTCGCGCCTCGTGGAAATCGTCGCACCGTACGACTGACCGCCCCTCTTGAAGTGCGATTTGTTTTGGAATCCAAAACGAAAATGCGCCGCGGCCGCTTTTTCGCGCTTGACATGCTGTACAATGATGGCATGACACGCGCCGAACTTCAAGATTATCTCGTCACGCTCCAGGACGACCGCCGGAACCTCGTCCGGCAGCTCCTCTCCTGCGACGCGCAGTCCGCCACGCTCTCGTCCGGCAGCGGCTCCAAGAGCTACACCAACCGCACCGTCGCCGACCTCAAGGCGAAGATCAGGTTCGCCGACGCCGAGATCGCACGCGTGAGCGCCGCCCTCGGCGTCGCGCCCGCTCCCGGCGAGATAATCCCCAAATACGCGGAGTACACACGATGACGAACACCCCACAACACAGCCGCAGCAGGCTCTCGAACTTCTTCCGCCGCGCCGTCGCCTTCGCGAAGGGGTACGATGTCATCAAGGACGAGTACTCCCGCCAGCGCCGCGAGTCCTACATCGAGCGGGGCGGCGAAGACAAGCAGCTCTCCACCGAAAAGCGCAACCGCATCATCAACCTCCACCGCGACATGCTCCGCAACGCTCCGGAGTCAGTCACGATGGATCAGCAGGTGCGCGTCAACGTCGTCGGCACCCTCGGCGGCAAACTCCACGCGACCTTCCCACACGACAAAGACGCCTCCGCGGATGTCATCCGGTACTTCAACCGCCGGTGGAGCAAGCATGCCGAGTTCACCCGCGGCTACCACTTCAACGACCTCCTCAAGGGCGTCCTCACCGCGCTCGCCACAAACGGCGACCTGGTGCTCGTCTTCGACGACGGCATCCTCACCGGCGGCGACGGCACCGGCCGCATCCGCGGATTCGAGGGCGACGAGATCGCGAACATCCCGCAGAACGAGTTCGAGAAGCGCTTCCCGAAGTCGTACAAGCAGTCCGAAGGTTTCGTGTACAACGAGTCCGGAGTCTTCTGCGGATGCTTCGTCTCGACCTCGCAGCGCGGCCGCAAGTGCTTCGACCCTTCCGCCGGGTTCATCACGCTGCGCTTCGATCCGTATGACGAGGACGCCGTCCCGAACTGGATCGCGATCGGCGACATGCGCCGCTTCAACCAGGGCCGCTCCGTCCCGCCCGCGACGTCCGCCCTCACGACCCTCATCGACCTCCACGAGGCTCGCGGCTCAGAGACCCAGGCGACGAAGCTCAACGCGCAGATGCTCGGCCAGATACTCTCCAACGACGACGCCGAACCTCCGGCGCCTTCCGCTTTTTCGTCGCCTGGCGAAACCACCCCAGGCAAAGACGGCGACGATGCCGCAGACGTCAAGACCTACACCCTGAAAAACCTGAAGACGATCGGCGCGAAGCTCGACGAAGTCCCGAACGGCAAGAAAATCGAGCTCTTCGACACCAAGCGCCCGAACAGCAACTTCCCGGCGTTCGCCGAGTACCTTCAGGGCGTCCAGGGCGGAACCCGCGGCCTCGCCCGCGTCTACTCGACCCTCAAAGTCCAGAACTCGTACACCGGCTACCGCGGCGAGCAGAAGATCACCGAGCTCACCTTCAAGGAACAGCAGAAGACCCTCGAGCGCTACATCTGCGACTGGTGCGCGCGCCTCGTCATCGGCCGAGCACTCAAGCTGAAGCTCATCACCGTCGCCCTCCCCGAGTACTGGTGGGAGTACATCGCCTGGACGTGGCCGGTCATGCCGGAAGTCAGTGAGAAGGAGTACCAGCAGGGAGTCTCCTACAAGCTCAAGAACGGACTCACCTCGCTCCACCGCCTCCTCGCGCCCGGCGAGTACGAGCTGCTCCGCGAAGAGCGCCGCCAGGAGGCGAAGGACGCCCGCGAAGACGGTCTCATCTACCCGGCGACGGAATCCATCAACGGTGCGCTCGTCGAGTCTCCGGAAGAAGGCGGCGACGGCGATCCGGACACGAAAGACAAGATTTCCGACGAGGGCCGGTCGCCCTCCGACAACAACGAACAAACTCCAACGGAGGGCAACAACTAATGAGCAAACCAAAGTTCAAGCCGCTCAAGTCGCGCTTCCGCGCCACTTTCGCGGGAAACCAGCTCGAAGTCCACTTCGGGCAAATCGACACCGAAAACGAGGTACTGCATGATGTACAGATTACACTCGAGGGCGAGGCCAAGGGACACGGCGTCTGGCTCGACCGCCAGTTCTGCGAGGATGTCGCGGCCGCCGGCAACGCCACCGGCGACGTCGGCCTCAAAGTCCGCTACGGACATCCCGCGATGTGCTCGGATGCCATCGGCACCGAACTTGGCCGTGCCAAGAACTTCCGCGTGGTCGATCTCAATCGCACCGTCGATGGCGAGACCGTCAAGGCCGCCGGTGTCGTTGCGGACGTCTACCTTCTGAAGTCCGCCCACGCCGCGCCCCAGGGCGACATCGCCAAGCACGTCCTCGAGACGGCGAAGGAGGATCCCGGCCAGTTCGGCCAGTCGATTGTCTTCACCTACGCCGACTGGAAAGTCAAGGACGCCGACGGCAGCGACCACAGCTACATCGAAGAATGCGAATGCGACGACGAGACGAAGCGCAAGTCGTTCGACGACTGGTTTGGCCAGTCCGCCGACGGCAAGGTGTACGCCGTCCTCGGCAAGCTCCACGGCTCCGACTTCACGGACACGCCCGCCGCCACCGACGGCGTCTTCTCCACCGGCACGCTCGCCGAGGAGGCCGATCAGATGCTCGACGAGCATCCGCAGATTCTCGAGGTGCTCGAGAAGAACCCGAAGGCGCTCTCCGAGTTCCTCGAGCGCACCGGCCTCTTCGACAAGATCGAGTCCGCCCGCGTCGCCGGCCTCCAGGCCGCCAAGGACAAGCAGCTCGCCGAGCTCAAGACCGCGCACGACGCCGAGCTCGCCGCGCTCCAGACCTCGATGGCCGAGCTGCGCTCGGTCAATGAACAGCTTACAGCCGACATCGGCGCGAAGGATGCAGCCCTTGCCGAGGCCAACGCCCTCGTCGAGCAGCTGCGCTCGAAGCACGCCGAGGCCGAGAAGGCCCTTGCCGAAAAGCAAGCAGCCCTCGAAGTCGCCGAAACACGCTATCGCGAGCAGGTCGGCCTCGCGCTCAAACCCTCGGAGCAGTTCGCCGGACTCCACGGCCGCGACCTTGCGATCGCAGCACTCAAGTCCCGCACCTGATCCATACACCCACACAATCGCACAAACCGAAAGGAACATCCCAAAATGGCAAAGATCATTGAACTCGTGACGAACGCCGGACAGGTCGACGTCACCAAGGGCATCGTCGAGGAGGCCATCAAGGCCGTCCCCGAGGTGGACTTCTTCGACGCCGGCACAATCCCCGGCACCACCCTCGCCACCCTTGCGCGCACTTCGCTGCCGACCGTCGCCTTCCGTCAGATCGGCGACCCCGTCAGCTCCTCGCGCTCCGGTTTCAAGAAGCGCACCGTAGAGCTCGCGCTGCTCTCCGGACGCATCGAGATCTCGGAGGCCGAGGCGCTCGCGAACGCGCTCATGACGATCGAGGAGCAGGAGACCGACGAAGCCGTCGCCACCCTCCAGGCCGCCTTCCTCGCTCTCGCCACCCAGATCTGGTACGGCGCCAAGAGCGGCAAGGGCGACTCCAAGGGCTTCGACGGAGCCGTCGACCTCGTGGACGCCGCGCTCGTCACGAAGGCCGGCAACGGCACCGACGGCGCGAACACGTCCGTCTGGTTCGTCAAGACGCTCTTCAAGAAGGACGCGGGCCTCGCCTTCTCCCGGAACTCCAAGATCCTCTCCGCGACGGACATGGAGTTCCGCAAGGGCGACATCCTCGTCAAGCAGGACTCCGCCGTCGTCGGCGTTGAGCCCGGCTACATCGGCGACCTGACGTCCTGGGCCGGCCTCCACCTGGCGAACAAGAACGCCCTCGCGCGTCTCTGCAACGTCACGACGACGACGGGCCTCAACGACGACATGCTCACGGACTGCATCGAGGCGTTCGCGAAGGCGAACAACGGCGCGCGCCCGGACGGCATCTTCATGTCGTTCAACGCCCGCAAGATGCTGCGCAAGAGCCGCACGCTCACCTTCTCCAGCAAGAAGGGCGTCGACGTCTCGCAGTACGCCCCGATCCCGACGGACGTGGACGGCATCCCCGTCTTCGCTTCGTCCGCGATCCTCGACACCGAGGCCACCGTCACCGCCGGAGACAGCTCCGAGAGCTGACGAACGACCGACGCGCCCATGACTGACGTACTGTACATCGTCGGACGCGGCTCGGAGCACGACAACCTCGAGCTCCGCTGGTCGCTGCGTTCTCTCGCGAAATACGCGAAGAACCTTGGGCGCGTCGTCGTCGCAGGATACCCGCCTGCATTTCTGTCGGACGAGGTCGTGCGACTCCCCCTCGCAGACCTCTCCGACGATTACAAACACCACAACATCCTGGCCGCGATCCTGGCCGCGATCGACCGCGGCGTCGTGCGCGGCGACTTCCTCTACTCTTCCGACGACCACTTCCTCACGGCCCCCGCCGACCTCGACGCCTGGCCGTTCTACTACAAGGGCGAGATGCTTCCGGAGACGTCGGACTTCCGGACGGAGCCGACCCCGTACCAGAAGTCGCTCATCTCGACCCGCCGCCTCCTCGAGGCAGCCGGCCTCGAGCCGCGCAACTGGTCCTCGCACTGCAACACCCACATGCACACGGCGGACGCCCCTCGCGTCCGCGAGCTGCTGCAGCTCGGCCGCCGCCTCGGACTCTCCCGCTTCGGCTATGAGCCGACATGCCTCTTCATGGCCTGCCGCGCCGCACGCGAAAAGATCACGCCGACCCTCCGCCGCGACGTCAAGATCGGCGAGCAGTTCCACCTTCCCGCACCGTCGCCGGTGCCCTTCACCTTCATCGACGCCCGCCCCGCCATCGAGCGCTTCGGCCTCTCCGCCATCTCGCGCCTCCGCTGGCACGGGCGCCCCGCGTCGCCCATGCAGCTCTTCCGCGTCGCCGCCCCGCTCCTTCCGGAGCTCGCCGACGTCGACAAGCTCCTCTACTGCGACATCGACGTGGACTTCCGCTCGCCGCGCTTCGCCGAGGTCTTCGACCTCGACGTGCCCGGCGACATGACCGCCGTCCCGGATGCTCCGCGCTTCCAGGAGCTCGCCTCTCTCAATTCGCAGTACTTCAACTCCGGCGTCCTCCTCATGGACCTCCGGAACATGCGCCGCAACCATCCGGAACTCGAGCGCATGATCCCGCAGTGGACGGACGTCGCCGTCGAGCGCCGCTTCAAGTTCATCGACCAGGACGTCATCAACAAGTTCTGCTACGTCTCGCCCATGCCGCATGCGTTCAACGTCATGCCGCGGCACTACGCCGCCGGCGAGGATGCGTTCATCGTCCACTACGCCAGCAAGGACAAGCTCACCGGCGGCTATCCGCCCGCGGAACTGGCGACGCGCATCGGCGCGTCAAAAACGCGCACCGGCGCGTCCGAAACGCGCACCTCCGCGTCCGAAACGCGCACCGGCGCGTCCGAAACGCGCACCTCCGCGTCCGAAACGCGCACCGGCGCGGCCATCCTCTTCTGCGTCGACGGCGACCTCCGCGCACACGGCTGGCTGCACTACGCGCTCGAGACGCTCGCCCGCGTCGCACCGCCCGGGCTTCGCGTCTTCATCGCCTCCGACTCTCCATACCCGGGCGAGCTGCCGCCTTCGATCAGCATTTCCGATGCGGCCTTCAGTTCAAAGTCCTTCCTAAGCTGGACGGCCGCATCTTTCCCTTCCCCTTCCACCTTCGAGGTCTCCGCCCATGCCGAAGCTTGACTTCTTCAGGTTCCCGATCGCCGCATTCGCGCCCTTCTTCAAGGAGCGCGTCGCCTTTTCCGCGACGCGGCCGGACGGAGTGCGCGCCGGAACCATCCCGGCCAACGTCTCGGCCGGCGGATATGACGACGTCTTCGAGGACTCCGGCGCGACGTCCTCGCGGATCCGCCGTGCGACGATCGTCGTCCGTGACGCCGACTGGCGCGCGGTCGTCTCGTCCGATCCGCAGCCTGGCGACCGGTTCACCGTGTTTGCCTCGCCGCGCGTGACGTACGCCGCGGCGGAGGTCACGCCGCTTGCTGCGGACATGTGGACAATCGAGGCGAGGGAGGTGTCCGATGGTTAACTCCTGCACAGTCAAGTGCTCGACCGCCTCCGGCAAGACCCTCGACGAGCTCTCCCGGATGATCGCCCTCCGCGTCGAGCGCCTCAACGAGCTCACCAGGGACGCCGTGATTGCGACCGCGATCGACATCCTCGTCTCGCTCCGCTCGCTCACGGCCGACGCCCGCAAGGGCGACAAGGCGGATCCGCCGCAGCGCATCACCACGCGCAGCGACCTCGTCGTGTCTTTCCGGAACGGCGCGGCGCACAAGCCCTGCCTGCGCTACGCGGCCGCCGACGGGCACGGCGCAGTCTTCTCGCAGCCTGGATCGTTCTACATTGCCACGGATGGCGTCGCCCTCAAGCAGCTCAAGGTGTTCCAGATCGTGCCGCGCCACGAGCGCATCAAGCCCTATTTCGTCGCGGCGACGTCGCCTTCCGAGGCCCTCAAGTTCGAGGGCGACAAGATACGCCGGCGCATCAGGAGCAAGGGCGGGCTTGCGCGCGCCGTCCTCGGCGCGGCGATGGCCGCCATCTCCACCCGCAACGGCGACGAAGGCGTCTCGCCGAAAATCCGGGCGCTCTCGGCCAGGATGTCGCAGACGATCGTCTCCGCCGGCGGCGCCACGGGTGCATCCGGCAGCGCCGGCGTCTCGTTCGTCGAGGAGCTCGAGTACGCGATGGCCGCGCTCAACGGCGGCGACGGCGCCGTCGAGCTTGCAATGCAGAAGGCCGCGAACAAGATCGCGGGCCTCATCACCAAGACCGCGCACGAAGCCGGGGACTTCGAGCACGACATCCGCAGCCCCTTCCCCGACGTCAAAAAGAGAGGATGACAGGATGGTCGATGCGATCATAGAGAAGCAGGTCGAAGAGAAGATCGCCGGAATGATTTCGGGCTTCCTCGCGGACGCGACGAAGTTCCTGAATCTTTCCGTCAACTGGCGGGTCGTGAACGCCTGGGGCGTCGCGCCGGATGGCGCCGTCCAGGGCGAGTCGACCCCTGTCGACGACGCAGTCGTCGGCGTCGCCGTCGGCGCGCCTCGCTGGGAAAATTACCTCAACCCGACCGCGGAGATGACAGTCGCGCTTTCGATCGGCATCCGCCGCGAGGTTGCACCGGACGCCGCTGCGCTTGAGGCCGTCATGCGCCCGGTGTCATATTTCCTCTCCGGCCTCCAGCTCGACGTCGCGCGCGCCGAGGAGCTGACGACGGAGAACTTCAGCGTCGGCGGCGTCCGCGTCGACGGCGGCCCTCCGCCCAGCTTCAACTCTTCCACGAACATGTGGCGCGTGACCCGCACCTTCGTCGTTCGTGGTGTCGTCGAAGAAACCAACCCCAACACCTAACACACAAGGAGCTAACATCATGTCCTTCAAAACGAAGACAGATCCATTCGGCATCGCAGACGGCACCACCATCGTCGCCCTCGATGTCACCGGCGGCGAGTCCGCCACCAACACAGAAGCAGCCGGCGAAGACGGCAGCATCGTCGCCAACACCGTCAGCAGCACCCTGCGGAACCCTTCCGTCACGATGGCGCTCAAGGCCGCGATCTCGAAAACGCTCGGCCAGTGGAAGATCGGCAACGTGACGACGGAGAACTCGAAGTGCTTTGCGCTCGGCACGATCGAGATCACGACAGGCGCAGGCGTCGCGCCTGGCATGTCCGTCTCCGGCAACCAGGTGCAGGACGGCGCGGCGACGGGCTGCTACTATCCCGTGCCGGCGTTCACGCTCTTGGCAAAGCACCACGCGCAGATACTCTTCTCCGCGTTCACGCTTTCCGGGACGGGGTGCCACCTCATCACCGCGAACTACCGCATAAGCGGCAAGATCAACCTCGTCACCAAAGACCACGAGCCGATCGCCTTCGACGTCGTGGAAGGCAAGATCGAAGCGTCGATCACGGTCAAGCAGACGGGCTCCGCCGCGCCGGAGCTCGCCGCCGGGACGGGCTTCGCCATCACCTCGCCGCTCGCGGAGTCCAACCCGGACGGCGACTATCCGACCTACACCGCGACGCTCACCCTTTACCTCGAGAAGAGCGACGCGTCGTCGCAGAGCAACGCGTCGTCGCAGAGCGACGCATCGTCACCGTCCTGATCAGGGAGTCGGCGAGATGGTGAGCGACACGGCAATGGAGGCAATCGACGAACTCGAAGCGCAGGGGCTTCATCTCCCCCCGCGCGATGTCGTCCGCCTCAACGCGGTCGGCCTCCGCCTGGAAGCCGCGCGCGGCAAGAATGCCCTCGACTGCACATATCTCCTGCCGCGTGTCGCCGCCATCTCGCCGACTCTCTCTTTCCGCCAGCCGACGATCGGGCACGAGATATGGATCGACGAGGTGCAGCGGCTGATTGAGCCTGGAGACTACCAGACGCTCCTCGCCGTCCACGCCTTCGCGCTCTCGCGTCCCCAGTCCGAACTGCCGGATCCGGACTCGCCGGAGTCCGTCGACACGGCCGTCCGCGGGTTCGCCGCCTCCTGCAGCGACATCACGCGCGACCAGATCTTCGCGGCGATCCGCTACGTCGAGCACGGTGCCGACCCGACTGCCGGCGAGCATCCCGCCTCGCCGCCGCGCGACGACGGCGAGGACGAGGACGAGGGGAAGTACGACATCGAGGAGTGCGTCGCGCTCGGCGTCCTCAACGAAGGCCGCGCCGTCCTTTGGGGAATAACCGAGGCCGACATGAAGAACATGACGACCGCGCAGCTGCACGCCGTCATCGACCGGGCGTACGCCTTCCACAAGATGCAGCGCGGCAACGAGGTCGATTTCTGGTCGGGGCGTTTCTACGCGACGCTCGACGAAATCGCCTCCAGGCTGATGAAGGAGAAGCATGGCTCAGCAGCTTAGATTCGAGATCGGCTCTTCGTTTTCAGGCGAGGGGTTCAAGCAGGCGCAGAAGTCCGTCGGCGACATGAACAACAGCGTCAAGTCCGCCGTGGCCAACACGTCGAACCTCGCCGCCGCGTTCGGCGGGCTCGACACTTCCTTCGGCAAGGCGATGCGCGCGGCGACCGGGATGCTCGACGCGCTCGTCTCGCTCAACGCCGCGGCCATCCTCACCCAGGGCGCAATGCTCGCCATCTCCGCCTACGTCGACAAGTGCAACAAGGAGATGGAGCGCCTGAAGACTTCGGCGGACAACCTCAAGGCGTCCGTCGACAAGGCATTCAGCCGTTCGATGGCGGAAAGCGTCGCGGACGTCAACGCTCAGATCAAGAACATCTCCGGAGGCTTCGAGCGCGTGACCGCGCAGGCTTCGGCGTTCGCCGCCGCCATGAGCGGCCTCAAGGGATCGGTCGCGACCGGCGGCATCATCAACCTCGAGATCGAGAAAGTCAACAAGATGCTCGAGGCGCACAGCGCCGCGGAGAAGTCCGCGGTCGAGGCGACGTACAACCTGAAGATCGCGACCGAAAAGGCCGCCGCCTCCCGCGAGCAGTGGAAAGACAAGATCGAGGCCGCGCACGCCGCCGTCGTCGCTAACCAGGAGCGCATCGCGAACGCCGACAAGGAGCTCGCCGCAGTCCAGGCGAAGCGCACCTCT
>Ga0265298_10012001_pt1 | contig 10085 bp, 7 predicted proteins | sample AusTroGonzalo_MG_3_FD_193486 | JGI IMG/M metagenome (GOLD analysis project Ga0265298, IMG submission 193486) | Bovine rumen microbial communities from tropical cattle in Woodstock, Queensland, Australia - Gonzalo_01 | ecosystem: Host-associated > Mammals > Digestive system > Stomach > Rumen ... | reverse complement strand
CGCCGGGTGATATCCTTGGCCAGCGGACCCACCGTGATGATGGCGATGGTGTTATTGGCCGTGCAGAAGTTCACCAGGGATACCAGGGCGGCGATGGAAAGAGCCGCCGGACGTCGGCCGGCAATACGGCGGGTAAGACCGTCGATGATAAACTGCAGGCCGCCGTTGTAGCGGATGAGTTCCAGCATGCCGCCGGCCAGCAGTGACACAATGATAAGTTCACCCATGGAACCGATACCAGTGCCGATGGACGACATCCAGCCCACAAAGTCGTAAGCACCTGTACACCAGCCGATAATCCCATTAACGCCAATGCCCAGTGCCAATACGGTAACCACATTCATCCCCGCCAGGGCAAGGCCGATTACCAACAGGTAAGGCACCAGTCCCAGCCACTGGACGGGCGCCGCGGAAGGAGAGGCCTGCACCGAAAGCCCCAGCACCACGTACAGCGCAGTGACCAGGATGGCCGCCGGTGCCGCAATCCACAGGTTCACGCGGAATTTGTCGCGCATGGAGCAGCCCTGGCTCTTGGTAGCCGCCACCGTGGTATCGGAAATAAAGGAAAGATTGTCACCGAAGAAGGCCCCGCCCACAATGATAGCAGTCATAAAGGCGATGCTGATGCCTGCCTCGGCCGCAATGCCGGAAGCGATGGGGACCAGCGCTACAATAGTGCCCACGGAAGTGCCGATGGCCATGGAAATGAAGCAGGCCGCCAGGAAAAGGCCGGCGTAAATCAGGTTCCCGGGCAGGATGTGCAGCGTGGCGTTCACCGTGGCGTCAATGGCGCCGATGTCCTTGGCCGTGGCCGCGAAAGCCCCCGCCAGCACAAAAATCCAGATCATCAGCAGCACGTTCCTGTTACCCGCGCCTTCGGAGAAAATGGCCACTTTGTCATCGGTTTTGGGGATATCCCGCGTGATGAGGAGCGCATAGGCCGATGCTATGATGAAGGCCGCCGCCACCGGTACTTTGTAAAAATCGTGCGCAATGATGGAACCGGCCAGATAGACCGCCAGGAAGACAAAAAGAGGGCTCAGAGCCAGCCAACCGTTCATTTTCCGGGCCGAAGGCTCCCTATGCTGTGTTTTTTCTGTGTGAATGGCCATACGGACGCAAAGATACACAAAAAACCGTATCTTTGCAGGCGATGACAGCTAACCTGCATATCGAAGTGCCCGGCGGGGCCCAAAAAATCCTGCTGCACGCCTGCTGCGCGCCGTGCTCCAGCGCCATCGTGGAATGCCTCATGGAGCGGGGTATCCAGCCTGTCATCTTCTATTCCAATTCCAATATCTTCCCCCGGGAAGAATACGACCACCGGCTGAACGAATGCATCCGTTATGCCATGAAATGGGGCATCGAGATTGTGGACGACGTCTACGACCACACCGCCTGGCAGCTTTGCGCCAAAGGCCTGGAGCAGGAGCCGGAACGCGGAAAACGCTGCCTGAATTGCTTCAAGCAGCGTTTGCTTCGTGCCGCGCAATATGCATCGGCCCATGGATTTACCGTGCTCACCACTACGCTGGCCAGTTCCCGTTGGAAAGATCTGGAACAGGTGAACGAAGCCGGCCGATGGGCTTGCGCCCAGGTCCCGGATGTCACCTGGTGGGACCAGAACTGGCGGAAAGGCGGCCTGCAGGAACGCCGGAACCAGATTATCCGCGAAGAGAACTTCTACAACCAGCTTTTCTGCGGCTGTGAGTTCTCCCGAAGGGGTTAGAAAGCGAAGTTCACACCCACCTTAAGGTTGCCGCGACGGCTGTCGTAACCGTCGAAGTTCTTGGTATTCATGCGGTTGAGCATACTGTAATCGTAGCCCACAATGAACTGGAGGTCACCTACCTGTACACCGGCACCGCCGCCCAGATAAATGTTGAAAGGATTGGTGTCGCCGTTTTTGGCATCCAGGTGGTTGTAGGCAGTGCCATCGCTGATGTTTATACCCAGAATGCTTACGGCGGCGTTATAGGTGGAACGAGCCATCACGGTATACTGGAACACGGGACCGGCAAAGGCCACGATAGAAGCATTGCTGCCAACCCCAAATTTGAGCGTGAAATTCACCGGAATGTTAAGATCTACCTCCGTGTAACGGGAGCCGCCGGTATAATTCAGGTAGCTGGAGCCACCGTTGGTGTCCTTGTGCTGGAAGAGCATATCTACATAGAATCCGGGGGCAACGCCCAGGACACCGGCGATGGGAATGTTATAGCTGGCACCCAGGTAAAAGCCATTCTTGGCATCTGCAGACGTGCTGTTGCCATTGGTTGCTTTGACATTGTCCATGGAACGGAGATATCCGGCACCAGGAACGATCTGTGCAAAGGCCTGGGTACCAAGGAGCATCAGGGATGCTGCAAAAAAACTTACAAAAAACTTTTTCATAGCTATTTAGAAAATATAACCCACACCGATCTTCAGGACATGGCGGTGCAGTCTCTGATTCTGGCCCGTAGTAAGGTTCAGCAGACCGAAATCAAAGGCAGCGTTCACCAAGATGCGTTCGGACACTTCTACGCCCAAGCCCAGACCCAGGTACAGGTTGAAAGGAGTACGGGGTGCTACACCCAGTTTGTTCTCCTTGTACATATTGTACCGCAGGGTGGAGTTGTCGCTCTTGTCCACCACGTTGTTCAGGAAGCCCAGCTGCAGGGTGGGTCCCAGGAAACCGTACACGGCAAAATTGGACATGAACTCGTACTGATACTTGAGCTGAATGGGCAGGTTAATGGCAATCTCACGGGTGGTGGTTTTGGGCAGGACCAAATTAGACACCAGGACTTTACCCTTCAGGGCGGAAATGTTCACGCCGGGAATGAACGTAAGGCCATCCATCCAGTCGTCCAGATCCACACGATACCTGGCACCCAGGAAGAGACCGTCCTGGGAAGGGCTGGAATAGGTTAAATTCTTCCCGTTTTCAAAGGCATGAAAATAACCGCCATCGGCCACAATCTGAGCCTGTGCCTGCATGCCCACAAACAGGGCAGCAATAATCAGAAGTACTTTTTTCATCTTATCTTGTTTTTAGTTTTTCCTATTTATCGTACAAATGTAAGGATTATTTTTCGAGAATACCAATAAATGGGGATTGACAAGGACGCGTTCGCGACGTAACTTTGCATCGGTACTTCAGAATAAAATGGTATTATCGGAGCTTCAAACCGGCCAGCAGGCCGTGATTGTGCGCGTACACGGTCACGGCAGTTTCCGTAAACGCCTCATAGAGATGGGCTTTATTCAGGGAAAAGCCGTGCGGGTGGTGCTCAATGCGCCGCTCCGGGACCCCATCGAATACGAAATCATCGGCTATAAAGTATCCCTGCGCAGGGAGGAAGCCCGCCTGATTGAGGTGGTGACGGAAGAAGAAGCCCGCGAAGCCCTCCGCAGCGACGAACACCTCCAGGCCCTTCCCGGCGACATGGCCGAACAGGAGCGCCTGAACCGGGCCCTGGCCCATGTGGCCGAGGAACGCCACCACAACATCCGCGTGGCCCTGGTGGGCAACCCCAACTGCGGCAAAACCTCCCTGTTCAACATCGCATCGGGCAGTCACGAACACGTGGGCAACTATTCCGGCGTAACCGTGGACGCCAAAGAGGGTCATTTCCGCCACAAGGACTACGACATCACCCTGGTGGACCTCCCCGGAACCTATTCCCTCAGCGCCTATTCCCCCGAGGAACTCTATGTGCGGAAAAACCTGCTGGAAACCCTCCCGGACGTAGTGATCAACGTGGTGGATGCCTCCAACATCGAGCGCAACCTGTACCTCACCACGCAGCTCATCGACATGAACCTGCGCACCGTAATGGCGCTGAACATGTACGACGAGCTCCAGCACAAGGGCGACAAACTGGACACCCGGCAGCTGGGCTGGCTCCTGGGCATGCCCGTATGCCCCACCGTGAGCCGCGACGGCCAGGGCATCCCCGAGCTCTTCGATACAGTGATCAAGATCTATGAGCAGGCCGATCCCAAACTGGCCCGCCACATCCACGTGAACCACGGACGCGAACTGGAGAAGAGCATCCGCCGCCTGCAAATGATCCTTTTCGGCAACAAAGACCTCGCGTCCCATTACTCCACCCGCTACCTGGCCATCAAGTACCTGGAGACGGACAAGGACGTAGAGCGCCTGCTGGCCCAGACCCCTGAGGCAGAAACCCTGCGCAAGGTACGGGACCAGGAAGAAATGCGCATCCGGGAGTTGCTGGGAACATCGGCCGAAAGTGCCATTGTGGATGCCAAGTACGCCTTCATCCAGGGCGCCCTGGCCGAAACCTATGAGAAATACCAGGAGAAGCGGCCCCGCCGCACCTTTACCGATAAGATAGACGCCCTTGTCACCAACCAGTGGCTCGCCTTCCCCATTTTCCTTTTATTGTTGTGGTTTATTTTCTGGGCAACCTTCACCGTGGGGCAGTACCCCATGGACTGGATCGACGCAGCCGTAAGCTGGTTGGGTGACAAGGTGGGCGCCTTAATGGCCGATGGCTGGCTGCGCGACCTTGTGGTGGACGGCATCATAGCCGGCGTGGGCAGCGTGCTGGTGTTCCTGCCCAACATCCTTATCCTGTACTTCTTCATTTCCCTTCTGGAAGACAGCGGATATATGGCGCGGGCAGCGTTCATCGTGGACAAGCTCATGCACAGAATCGGCCTGCATGGCAAGAGTTTCATCCCCATGGTGATGGGCTTCGGCTGCAACGTGCCGGCCATCATGGCCACGCGCAGCATAGAAAGCCGCAAGAGCCGGCTGGTGACCATCGCCATCATTCCTTTCATGTCCTGCGCGGGCCGGCTGCCCATCTTCGTGCTGTTTGCGGGGGCCTTCTTCCCGGCCCATCCTGCCACGGCGCTGCTGGGGATTTACCTGCTGGGCATAGTGCTGGCCATCCTGTCGGCCCTGGTTTTAGGCCGGTTCGTAAAAGACGATGACCTTCCGTTTGTGATGGAACTGCCGCCGTACCGTATCCCTACCGCCAAGGCTATCGGCCGGCACACCTGGGAGAAAGGACGGCAGTATCTGGAGAAGATGGCCACCACTATCCTGCTATTCTCCATAGCCATCTGGTTCCTGGGCTATTTCCCGCGCAATGAAGGCAGCACGGCCGCCTATCAGCAGGAGCATTCCTATATCGGCAGCCTGGGCAAGGCCGTTGAACCGGCACTGGAGCCGCTGGGCTTCAACTGGAAGATGGACGTAGGGCTTTTGGCCGGTATCGGCGCCAAGGAACTTACCATCAGCACCCTGGGCGTAACCTATGCGCAGGATGGCGCCGTTGAGGCCTCCGACGGCGACACCGCCCTCCAGGCCGCCTTAAAGGCCGATATCTCCACAGCCGCCGCCCTGGCCTTCATGGTGTTCGTGCTGCTGTACTTCCCCTGTGTCGCCACTTTCGTAGCCATTAAAAACGAAACAGGAAAATGGCGCTGGGCCATTCTCCTGTGTCTTTATACTATTCTGGTGGCCTGGCTTTTCGGCTTTGCCGCCTACCGCCTGGGCCTCCTGATTTGGCCTTCCTAGAGATTGGGATTCTCTTTGGTCCATTCGGCCACGGGCGGAACGATGCCCAGGCTCACGATTTCGTCGCGCATTTTCACCAGGTGCTCATAGGAAGCGTCCAGGGCAGCTATTTCTTCGGCCGTACCCTGAGGAGTGGTGAAGTGGCAACCGGTGGAGTCAATGGTGGTGGGCATGGCCATCATCACGTTCTTGTACTTGCCTTCGTTCACATAGGTGCCGGCGGGCCAGGTGAAGACCTCGCCGCCCATGGCGGCTTCGATCATCTTCACAGCCTGGTAAGCGGGGCTCTGGAAGGAGCTGCGGCCACGAAGCTTAATGATGTTGGAACCACCCTGGATGGTGTTGTGCTTGATTTCGGCGAAGCGTTCCTCGCTCAGGCCCATTTCGGCCAGAGGCTTGCCGTCGATCTTGACCTGGGAGGCGAATACGGCCATGGCTTCGCCGTGACCGCCATAGGTGTAGGCGCCGGTGACCTTGCACTGCTGAACACCGAACTCCTGGGCCAGGGCTTCCTGCAGACGGGTGCTGTCCAGGGCTGCCAGGGAGGTAAGCTGGTTGGGCTTCAGCCCGGAGTGGATGAGGGCGGTGAGGGCGGTAACATCGGCCGGGTTGAAAATGACCACCACGAACTTGGCGTCCGGGCAGTATTTCTTGATGTTGTCGCCGAATTCGGCTGCGATCTGGCAGTTGCCCTTGAGGAGGTCTTCGCGGGTCATGCCCTCTTTACGGGGTGCACCGCCGGCCGATACGATGTACTTGGCATCCTTGAAGGCGACGGCGGGGTCGATGGTGGCGGTGAGGTTCACGCCAGGGAATGCGCAGTGGTCCATTTCGGCCAATACGCCCTTGAGACCGGGCTCAAAAATATCGTACAGGCAAATGTTGGGGGTAAGGCCCAGCATACAGGCGGTCTGAACCATGTTGGAACCGATCATACCGGCAGCGCCCACAATCAGGAGCTTTTCATCAGTAAGGAATTTCATGATACTATTATTATTAGTTGTTTGCTTTCTTGTTTCAAGACTACAAAGATACGAAATTCCGTGCAAAGATTCGTTGGAATTGCGAAAAATGAATTATCTTTGTGGTGCAAAATTGTAACGATTAATATGGAGCCTCCCAGTCAGGTCATAGCTAACCAGTTATCGGTCGTCGGATCAGACGATCCTCTGTCGCGATTTTACCCTGAAATAAACTGAGAAACCCGAAGCCTAAAGGCGCACGGGCGCTTCATTGTTGTCGTTCAAATACCTTACTAATGGGACTTTATTTAAAGAAGAAACTCGAAAACGATGCCACCATCGGCGTGTGGCAAATTACGGAAACGGAAGAGGAACTCACCCGTCTGGCCTCCACGCCGTCAGATGAAATGGAGGAGATCTCCTTCATCAAAAGCGAATCCTTGCGCAAGCAGCGGCTGGCTGTACGGGCCCTGCTGAATACCCTTTTCGATGAAAAGGTATACCTGAGCCATCACGATAATGGGAAACCGTACCTGGAGAACAACCCCACCAACATCTCCATCACCCACACGGAGAAATATGTGGCCGTGATCCTGCACGAAGACCAGGACTGCGGCATCGATGTAGAGTCCCTGGACCGGGACTTCAGCGCCGTGGAAAAGAAAGCTCTGAGCGAAGATGAGATCGAAGACCTGGAAGACGAAAAACGCAACGAGCAACTGGCCATCTACTGGTGCGCCAAGGAAGCGGTCTTCAAACTGCTCAGCCGCTACAGCGTAGACTTTGCCGAACAGATTGAGATCGAACGCTTCCGCCCCCGCGGTGAAGGAGAGTTGGAAGCCACTTTCATCGACAAGAACGAGGACGAAGAAGAGTTCGAACTGGAGTACATGACCTTCGACCGCCACGTCCTGGTCTGGGTAGTAGGAGAGTAATTCCCACGTCGGAAAACAATTGTTGATAACTTTCCCCAAAAAGAAACACAGGAGTTATATTTTAGAATATTTCTAAATTAAAAATTAGGCGCTTCTGTCAGTTAATCAGCGAATTAACAAGCAGAGGCGCCTATTGTTGATAACTTTTTCCCCTAAAATCATGGGAAAGTAACAAAGAAAGATATAACTTTGTTCCCGCGGATTTTCCCGCAGACTTGAATCAGAAACATAACGCTATATGGTAAAACGTGTACTAAAACGCGATGGGCGTCGCGTCGACTTTAATAACCAGAAAATCGTGGCCGCCATCCTCAAGGCCATGGATGTGACGGACGGAGGAGAAGATATTGTACTAGCCGCACAAATCGCTCACGAAATCTCTAAACTCGACAAGGAGGAGATGACCGTGGAGGAGATTCAGGACGTGGTGGAGAACCACCTCATGAACAGCCCCCGCCAGGAAGTGGCCAAGGAATACATCCGCTACCGCAACAAGCGCAATATCGCCCGCAAGGCCAAGAGCAACGAGATCTTCGAGACCATCATCCAGGCCCAGGCCAACGATATCACCCGTGAGAACGCCAACATGAATGCCGACACTCCCGCAGGCATGATGATGAAGTTCGCCTCCGAAGCCACCAAGAGCTATGTGGACGAGTGCCTCCTCAGCGATCCCGTGCGCGACGCTGTGGCCAACAACTACATCCACATCCACGACAAGGACTACTATCCTACCAAGTCCCTCACCTGCATCCAGCACCCGCTGGACCTCATCCTGGAGCACGGCCTCAAAGCCGGTCACGGTGAGTCCCGTCCCGCCAAGCGCATCGAGACCGCCAGCGTGCTGGCCTGCATCTCCATGGAAACCGTCCAGAACGAAATGCACGGCGGTCAGGCCATCCCTGCCTTCGACTTCTACCTGGCACCCTATGTGCGCAAAACCTTCGAGGAAGAGGTGGACAAAGCGGCCGCTCTGTTCAACATGGACCTTGACGATGTAAAGAACAAGAAGGTGGACGACTACCTGAAGCACGACCTGATCGGCCTGCAGGGCAAGGACCGCGCCTTCCAGCACGCCATCAACCAGACGGTGAACCGCGTACACCAGGCCATGGAGGCCTTCGTGCACAACATGAACACCATCCACAGCCGTGGCGGTAACCAGGTTGTGTTCTCCTCCATCAACTACGGCACCGATACTTCGGCCGAAGGTCGCTGCGTGATCCGCGAAATCCTGAACACCACCTACGAAGGTGTGGGCAACGGCTCCACCGCCATCTTCCCCATCCAGATCTGGAAGAAAAAACGCGGCGTCTCCTACCTCCCGGAAGACCCGAACTACGACCTCTACAAGTTCGCCTGCAAGGTGAGCGCCCGCCGCTTCTTCCCCAACTTCCTGAACCTGGACGCCACCTACAACCAGGACGATGCCTGGAAGGCCGATGACCCCAAGCGCTACGAACATGAAGTAGCCACCATGGGCTGCCGCACGCGTGTTTACGGCAATAAATTCGGCCCCAAGACTTCCATCGGCCGCGGCAACCTGAGCTTCACCACCATCAATATCGTGAAGCTGGCCATCGAAGCCATGAACGAGGAATCCGACAAGAACATCCGCATCCAGAAGTTCTTCAAGAAGCTGGACTGGGCCCTGGAAATTGCGGCCCGTCAGCTGAACGAACGTTTCGAGTTCCAGAAGACCGCCCTCAAGAAGCAGTTCCCGCTCCTTATGGCCGGCCTGTGGCTGGGCAGTGAGAAACTGGACGACGAAGACACCATCGAGAGCGTGATCAACCAGGGTACCCTGTCCATCGGTTTCATCGGCCTGGCCGAATGCCTCATCGCCCTCATCGGCAAGCACCACGGCGAAAGCGAGGAAGCCCAGGAGCTGGGTCTGCGGATCATCTCCCACATGGCCGAAAAGATCAACGGCTTCGCCGAGACCTACCAGCACAACTTCACCTTCCTGGCCACTCCGGCGGAAGGTCTGTCCGGCAAGTTCACCAAGCGCGACAAGAAGACCTTCGGCGTGCTGCCCGGCATCACCGACAAAGACTACTACACCAACTCCAGCCACATCCCGGTGTACTATCACTGCACTCCGGAGCACAAGGCCAAGATTGAAGGCCCGTACCACAAGTACGAGAATGCCGGTCATATCTTCTATGTGGAAGTGGACGGCGACGCCACCCACAACCCGGAGGCCATCATGCGCATCGTGGACCTGATGGACAAGTACGACATCGGCTATGGTTCCGTGAACCACAACCGCAACCGCTGCATGGACTGCGGCTACGAAAACGCCGACGACAACATGAACGAATGCCCGCACTGCCACGGTCACCACATCGACACCCTGCAGCGCATCACCGGTTACCTGGTAGGCACCACCGACCGCTGGAACGCCGGCAAACTGGCAGAACTGAAAGACAGAGTTGTCCATAAATGAGAATCAGAGTTCTCGATATAATTGAACAGACAATGGCCGACGGACCCGGATTCCGGACGGCCATTTATTGTGCCGGCTGCAAACACGCCTGCAAAGGCTGCCACAACCCGGAGAGCTGGAGTTTCGATGCCGGCCGATGGATGGAGGTGGACGACCTGCTGGAGCTGATCAAGGCCGACAGTATGTCGGACGTGTCTTTC
>Ga0265298_10012000_pt1 | contig 10085 bp, 4 predicted proteins | sample AusTroGonzalo_MG_3_FD_193486 | JGI IMG/M metagenome (GOLD analysis project Ga0265298, IMG submission 193486) | Bovine rumen microbial communities from tropical cattle in Woodstock, Queensland, Australia - Gonzalo_01 | ecosystem: Host-associated > Mammals > Digestive system > Stomach > Rumen ... | reverse complement strand
GCAGCGGCTCCCAGGGCAACAAGATCTGGTTCGCGGGCATGCGTCAGGACTTTGTCGGCCGTAACTTCCCCGCGTATTTCTATAATAATGCTTGGAAGAATCCGGGCGACAAGAGCCTCTATCCGGCTTACAAGTATATCAACACGACGGCGCTGCTGCAGTCGAATGCGATGCTGTTCGACGGTTCCTACTTCCGCATCAACCAGATTCAGCTGGGCTATACGATTCCCCACAAGCTGCTTGACTTCGTGAAACTCGGCGACGTGCGCGTGTACACTTCCTTCGACGATTATTTCACCTTCACGAAATACATCGGATTCGACCCGGTGGTCGCCGGTGACGATGCCGGCAAGGGACGCGGCATCGACCGCGGTACCTACCCGACCGCCAAGAGAATCATGTTCGGTCTCAACGTTTCATTCTAACCAACGAAAGGCATCATGAAAAAACCCGTCATACTCATCGTTACTGCCCTGTTGGCCCTGACGGCCGTTTCCTGCGACCAGTCCCGCCTGGATATCCCGCAGCAGGGCGTCCTCAGCGAGGATGATTTCTATCAGACCGACGAAGACTGTCTCGAGGCGCTCGCCGGTGTCTATTCCGGAATCCTCCATTCCTCCGAACGGAGACTGTACACCTATCTGTATTCCTTCCTGTCGGAGATGGCCGACGAGGTCTATGTCTGCGACGCCGGCTATGCGGTGGACCAGCTTCACTCCTATATGTTCTTCACTTATGATCCGACGGTCAGCTACCTCAGCCGTGTCTATAACGACATGTACGCCATCGTCTATCGCTGCAACCTGGTCATCGACCACTTCTCCGACGGCACTTCCGCCATCATGAAGAACGCCGTGGCCGAGGCGAAGGTCATCCGTTCGTGGATCTACATCTACCTGGTGAGCATGTTCAACACGCCGCCGATCGTGGACCATGTCCTGAAGACCAACGACGAATTCCGTCAGCCCAACTCTGAGCCCGAGAAGGCCTGGGCGTGGATCATCGAGACCCTCGACGAAGCCATCGCTTCCGGCGCCCTGGACAGCAAGAGCGACGTCAGCGACAAGTCGAAGGTCCGCGCCACCAAGGAGTTCGCTCTCTCCCTCAAGGGCAAGGCCCAGGTCTATTCCGGCGACTACGCCGGCGCCAAAACCACCCTCGAACAGGTAATCGGCTCCGGAAAATACGCGCTCATCCCCGGCGATCAGCTGGCCGACCTCTTCTTCACCTCCAAGGGTAACCACAACTGCGAGTCCATCTTCGAGACCAACTCCGTGATGACGAACGACAACTACAAGACGGTCGCCGCCTCGGACAACTGGGGCGCCTACACCCCCGTCCGTGTCGACAAGTTCCGGATTGCCGATGGTTCCTACCTGAAGGAATACAGCGCCGGCTGGAACCACTACACCCCGACGGACAAGTTCCTGCGCGCCATCATCGCCAACGAAGGCATGTACTCCAACCGCTTCAAGGCGTGGATCTACGACTATGAGATCCTCCAGGAAATGGGCCTGGTCGAGTTCAGTTCCCTGCAGGATCCCAGCCGCAAGGAATACCTCGCATCGACGACCATGGAAACGCCCGACAAGAATTGCCCCTATGGCTACGGTGCCGACTATTGCGCGGAGACGCTGGGCTTCTGGCAGCGCAAATTGACGGTGACCCCGGACGACATGTACAACAAGGGCTACAACTACACCAAGGTCAACCGTCGTTACTTCCGCTATGCCGAGGTCCTTCTCCTCTACGCCGAGGCCTGCGCCCAGCTGGGCGAGACCAGCGGCAAGGGACTGGAATACCTCAACAAGATCGCCGAACGCGCCGGCGCGCCGACATACTCCACCCTCTCGATGGCCAACGTCAAGAAGGAGAAGTGGTTCGAAATGTGGGGCGAGATGACCCGTTTCTTCGACCTCGTCCGCTGGGGCGACGCCGAGACGGAACTGAAAGACCACTATACGACCCTGCCCGTGTTCTTCGGTTACAAGGAGGGCAAGAGCGGCGCCGACCTCAACGCGGACGGCTCCAACTTCGACCAGGTGTATAACATCCGCTACTTCGATGTCAAGAGCCATACCGGCGTGAATTACTCATTCCAGAAGGGCAAGTGCGAATATTTCCCTTACCCGGCGTCGGAAATCGCAAACAATCCGGAGCTTAAGCAGAATCCAGGTTGGTAATAGTTTTAGTAGTTTTTAGGAAGGGGAGGCAGCACGATCTGTGCTGCCTCCTTTTTTCCAGTTTCATTTGCTCTTCCGGTGCAGTTCGGAAGGGGTGGCTTCGAATTCCTTGGTGAAGCATTTGGTGAAATACTTCGGATCGTTGAAGCCGACCTCATAGGCGATCTCGGAGATGTTCATGTCATCGTTCGTGCCGTTGCAGATCATCTCCTTCGCGACGTTCAGGCGGTAGGTCCGGATGAACTGTACGGTGGACATCCCGAGCGTTTTCTGTATCTTGTCGTTCAGCAGGCTGCGGCTCATGCCCATGGCCTCGGCCAGCTCGGGGACGTCGAGCTCCGGATTCTTGTATTTCTTCTGGATGGCCTCCAGCAGCCTGGAGGAGAATTCGGTGTCCCGGGTCGACAGAGTGGTGGCCAACAGCGTATTATGACTGGCGATCATCTCATTCTGCCTTTGCAGCAGCTCATTTTGCTCGGAGAGTTCCTCCGCTTTTTTCTTCAGTTCCTTCGTCTGCCGGTCCACCTCCTCCTGCAGCATATTCTTCTTCCTGTTGATGGATCTGGTATTCCATCTCACAAGCCAGTATACGATCTGGGCGACGAACAGCAGGATCAGAAGGCGGAACCACCACCTTCTGTACAGGACAGGCTTGACATCCAGCGTCTTTTCATCCTGGGACAGCACCTTCCCATTCTTGTCGACGGCGCGGATTTGGATCTTGTATTCGCCTCCGGGGATGTGTCCGAATTTGAGATGGGTGTCGTTTTCGAAGACAGGAGACCATTCCTTTTCCATCGGCCAGATTCTGCTCTCGTAAGTGACATCCGCCCCCTTGGAGTAGGACAGGTCCGAGAATTTCAGGGTGAAATCGGTGTCGATTTCGTCCTTGTCGACCGTGTCGGAAAAGGAGAGACTGTGGAACTGGTCCTTTGACCAGTATCCTGATATGACGACATCGGGGGTGTTGCCGTATTCGTTCGGGACGAAACTGGACCGGAGGACGCTGAATCCGCCTCCCTTCAGTCCGAGATAGATCTTTCCGTCCCTTCCTTTCGCGATGCTGTTCTCGCAGAATGACATGGACTTAAGCCCGTCGTTCAAGCCGTAGCTGGTCATTTCTCCGGTCTGCGTGTCCAGGCGGGAGAGGCCGTATTCCGTCGTAATCCACAGATAGATACCGTCCAGCAGAAGGCCGTTGATCTGCGTGTCCGCCAGCCCGTCCGCTTCCGAAAAGACCGTTATGTCCGGCTTCTCCGACATACAATTGTCGACCTTGAACAGGCCGTTACCATAAGTACCGGCCCAGATGGTTTCTCCGTCGACAACGAGCGACATGCAGGTCGGGAACTCCTCCATCAGCCTGGATTCCAAGGTTTCCAGGTCGATGATCCTCATGCCTCCGGTGGTGCTCACCCATAGTTTTCCCGAGACGATGCAGGCTCCCAGGCAAGTGGGTAGCTTTACGGGATATTCGATGAACGCGGAATGGCCGATGTCATATATGTACAGCCCGCTGCGGGCCAGGATCCAGACATAGTCATTGATCCTGTCATAAATCAGTCCGAGGATGACGTCGATATTCCTGGCGATCTCTGACTTGCTCCCCTCCGGAACACGGACGACATCGGGGCTGGACATATCGACATAATTCACATGTCCGTCGACGGTGCCCGTCCAGATCCGGCCGTGGCTGTCCTCGCAGAACGCCGTGACCGAATTGCCCGACAGCGCGGAGTTCTCCATGATGTAATTCCGGAAAACCAGGTCCCCGACCTCCCGGCAAAGACCAAATTCCGTGGCCGCGAGCCAGAGGACGTCATCACTGTCGATGAAGAGCGACCTGACAGGGGTCGGAGGAATCGGGGAGGACGTAGTCTCGATGTAGGAATGATTGGTTATCTGAAGGTTCTTTTTCTGCAGGATGACGAGGCCCTCCGCTTCCAGCCCGACCCAGATCTGCCGGCCCCTGGCGGCGATGCCCCGCACGATTTCTCCCGGAAGGACCTGATACCCGTCATCATGGGTGCGGGACCCGTATGTATCAAACGAATGACTGACCGGATTGTAGATGCAGACTCCTCCCACCGTCCCGATCACGATCTCGTTTTCCGGAGTGATGCAAAGTCCGGTGATTTCGTTGTTCGGGATGGAGTGATGGTCCGACTCGGAATGAAGATAGCAGGTATGGTCGCCGGAGATAATGTCGACTTTGTACAATCCCTTCTGTGTTCCGATCCACACGTCGTTTCCTGAACGTAAGAAGGCGGTAGCCGTGTTATCCTCTCCGATGAAAATGCCGGGCAGTACTTTCGACACATGCAGTCCCTTATCCTCTATTTGCCGAACCTTGAAAATATGCCCGTTCAGGGTAATCCATACGGAACCATCATTCTCCACGTCGTAGGCCTTGGGCATGAGATTGTCGTTCGACACATTGCATTGCAGGGAATCGACAACGAATCTATTTCCGCCGTCCGCGAATGCCACCCGGAACAGCATATCCCTGGACGTGAACCAGATGCATCCCTTGGAATCCTTGGTCAGAGAGCCGGAAGGATGATTGTGAAGCCAGTTCCTGGAGATTCCGGGGAAATCACTCTTCAGGGTAAGGGTCTTCAAATCCAGGATGTCCATGCTCCCGGCTCCGGGTACCCATAATCTCCCGTAATCATCTTCGCAGCACAGGCTGATAAAGTCTCCGACGGAGTCCGGATCCGTCTTTCTCGAGAACTTGACGAAAGAGTCGCCGTCATAGCGGACCAGCCCTCCTCCGAAGGTGCTGATCCACGCATATCCCTTGCTGTCGAAATAAATGCCGTTGATGTCCTGGTCGGGGAGTCCGTTCTCTCTGGATAATCTTTCAACGATCAGGTAGTCTTCAACGCCTTTCTGGGCGAAAACCCTTCCGGGAAGCCATAACAGGGAGAAAAAAATCACCAGATAAATTTCCACCCTCCTCGATAAAATGTGCACCATTTAAAAACAAAAGTCCTCGTTACGGAAGGCAAAGGTATGTAATTTTGCAAAAAACAACAAACAACCACATTTTAAACACAACCAACCATCTGTTTTTAAAAAGTTTTAATTTCTTTCGCCGCCCGTCTTTCCCAGCGAAACAACACTTTCTACCTCATAATTATTACCATTTCATTAACTAAACAACAAAACACATGGTGAAAAAACTACAAAAAGCAGCAAGCGTCATCCTGATGCTCTGCGCTTTGTTCGGGGCTCTGGACGTTTTCGCCCAGAACCGGACCATCAGCGGCAAGGTCGTCGATGCCGCCGGGCAACCGGTCGTCGGTGCCGCCGTCATGGTGGTAGGTAACACCGGAATCGGTGCCGCCACCGACATGGACGGTGCCTTCACGCTGAACGTCCCCGCCGGGGCAACCCTCTCCGTCGAAAGCATCGGCTACAAGACCCAGACTTTTGCGGTCGGCAATCAGAGCACCTTCAACATCGTCCTCGAAGAGGATGCCGAAATGCTCGAAGAGACCGTGGTCATCGGCTACGGAGTCCAGCGCAAGAGCGACGTCACGGGTGCCATCGCTTCCGTGAAGGAGTCCGACCTGGAGAATCGCACCGCCACCGACGTCGCCCAAGCCCTTCAGGGAAAGGCGTCCGGCGTCCAGATCGTGAACTCGTCCGGTGCCCCGGGTGCCGCGTCCTCCATCCAGATCCGCGGTTATTCCTCGAACTCCAAGACCACTCCGCTCATGATCGTGGATGGCCTCAAGGTGAACGACATCAGTTACCTGGATCCGGAGTCCATCGCTTCCATCGAGATCCTGAAGGATGCCGCTTCCGCCGCCATCTACGGTGTCGAGGCCGGTAACGGTGTCGTGCTGGTCACGACCAAATCCGGCCAGAAGGGAACCGGCCGGGTCTTCTACAATTTCCAGATGTCGAGCCAGAACGTCGCTCACCTGCCCGAAATGATGAACGCGCGCGAGTACATGAACTATTTGGTACTTGCCGGCGCGGCGACGCAGGACCAGTTCCAATATGACGGCAAGACGGACACCAAGTGGACGGACCACATGCTCGAGACCGGTCACCAGCAGCGCCATACCGTAGGCTTCGAGGGCGGCAACGACCGGGCCAGGTTCTATTCTTCCCTGTCCTATTCGAATAATAACGGTATCGTCGTAGGCGACAAGGATATCTTCCGTCGCCTGGTGGGCCAGATCAACGCCGAATACAAAGTCAAGGACTGGCTGACCGTCGGTGTCAACACGACCATCGACCGCAGCGTGCGCCGGGCCGTCTCCGAGAGCTCCGGGACCGCCGAGTCCGTCATGGGCGCCATGTTTACGGCGGACCCGACCATGCCCTGGACCTATGACGACAACGCCATCCCGGCCCACGTCCAGCTTTTGATGAACGACGCGCTTCCCCGCGATCCTGACGGCCATGTTTACGGCGTTTCTGTTTTCAACGCGACCAGCTATATCTGGCATCCGCAGGCCATCCTGGACCGCTCGGATACCGAGACGCAGAGCTTCCGCGTGCGCGGTACCGCTTATGCCAACTTTACGCCGATCAAGGGCCTGGTGATTACCTCCCGTTTCGGCTTCCAGGGCGGCTACAGCCACACCAACACCTACAACTACGAGGTTTACGTCAGCAATAAGACCAACCAGGCGATGTCCATCAGCGGTTCCACCAACGACCGGCTCTATTACCAGTGGGAGAACTTCGCCAACTACACGAAAATCTTCGGCCAGCACGAGCTCACGGCCATGGCGGGTATGTCCTACCAGCAGACCAACACGGACAGCCTCCGGGGTACCGCCTACCAGCTCACCAGGGACGATCCCAATTTCCGCTACCTGAACAATTCCGTCAATACGACGAGCATGAGCGTGGGCGGCCAGCCGGAAGTCCGGGCCAACATGTCCTACTTCGGCCGTATCGGCTGGTCCTATGCCAACCGCTATTTCGTCCAGGCCAACTTCCGCGCCGACGCCTATGACAGCTCCAAGCTGGACAAGAATCACCGCTGGGGTTACTTCCCTTCCGTCTCCGCCGGCTGGACGGTCAGCAACGAGCCTTTCATGCAGGGAGCCAAGTCTGCACTGAGCCTCGACTTCCTCAAGCTGCGTGCCTCCTGGGGTGTGAACGGCAATGTCAACGCCCTCGGCGAGTACCAGTACGCTTCCTCCCTGGAGAGCAACAAGAACTATGGCTATAATCTGAACGGCAGCCAGTTCCTGGTGGGCATCCGTCCTTCGACGGTCCTGCCGAACCCGAACATCAAGTGGGAGACTTCCCGTCAGGTGGACGTCGGTATGGACCTGCGCATGTTCAAAAACCGCCTCTCTTTCTCCGTGGACTGGTACAACAAGAATACGCACGACCTGCTGACCAGCACCACGGCTCCGGCCAACACCGGTTGCGAGCGGGTCTATGTTAACGCCGGCCTCGTGAACAACCATGGTACCGAGTTCGAGTTAGGATGGAAGGACACCGTCGGCGACTTCTCTTACGGCATCAGCGGCAACCTCTCCACCGTCCACAACAAGGTTGTGGAGGGCACTTCCAAAGAACGCGTCGAAGGCTCGGGAATTTGGGGCGACTACCCGGTGACGTATTTCGAAGAGGGTTATCCGCTGTGGTACCTGCGTACCTTCGTCGTGGACCACATCAACCCGGAGACCGGCGAGGCCGTGTACAAGAACTTCGACGACAACCCCGAAATTACGGCTGAAGACCGTGACTTTGTGGGCAGCGGCATCCCGGATTTCACCTATGGCCTTACGCTCAACCTGGGCTGGAAGGGCTTTGACCTGCTGGTGCTGGGCGCCGGTTCCCAGGGAGCCGAAATGCTCTACGCCGTGATGCGTGGCGACGCCTTGCAGCAGAATAAACTCAGGGAATTCTACACGAACGCCTGGCAGAGCCCCTCTTCCTCTGGCTACAAATACCCGAAGCCGGATGTGAACGACAAGTACTACCGGAGCTCCAACATGCTCGTCTTTGACGCTTCCTTCTTCAAGATCAAGCAAATCCAGCTGGGTTACAGCTTGCCGAAGAAGCTCGTTAAGCGCATCGGCATGAGCAATCTCCGTGCGTATGTCTCCCTCGACGACTGGTTCACCTTCACGAAGTATCCGGGCCTGGATCCTGAGGTTAGCCATGTCGGCTCCTCCGCCAGCGGTCTGGGTATCGACTTCGGCTCCTACCCGATTTCCAAGAAACTGGTCTTTGGTGTGAATGTATCGTTCTAAAACCGCACACAATATGAAAAAGATAGTTACCATATTATCATTCGCTGCACTTCTGATGGCGACCCTCGCCTGCGAGAAGAACCTTGACATTCGTCAAAAGAGCGTCCTGTCCACCGAGGGTTTCTACGAGAATGCCACGCCGGAAGATGCGGAAGCCCTGATCGGCAGCATTTACCACCTGTATTGGGGCGGCCGCGACGTGACCTGTGTCAACGGCATCGAGAAGATCATGTTCCTGAATGCCATCGATGACGACCACTACCCGGGCGGCGGCTCTTTCACCGACAACTCCAACCAATTCCAGGATGCGGGCAACTACAACGTCACCTCCGCCGACTCCGCCCCGAAGATCATGTACAGGGGTGTTTACAAAGTCATCTACCACTGCAACCTGATCCTGGAGAAGATCCCGGAGTCGAATAACGAACGCATCAACCGCGTCAGGGCCGAGGCCAACTTCCTCCGTGCCCTTGCGATGTTCGACGCCGTGCGCTGGTGGGGCACCCCGCCGCTTGTGGACCACGTGCTCTCCCAGGACGAGTACTACCAGTCCAACACCCCGACCGAGGAGTCCATTAAGTGGATCCTCGACCGGATGAAAGAGGCTGCCGACGCGCTGCCGGCCATCTCCGGCAAGGGCCAGCAGGAAGCCTTCGGCGCCCGCATCTCCAAGCATGCGGCGCTCGCCTACCGCGGCAAGGTGGGCCTCTGGTACGGCCAGAAGTTCAATGACAAGACCATTCTGGAAGGCGCCGTGAAGGATCTCCAGACCGTGATCAATTCCGGCCTCTACGGCCTCGTGTCCGATATGTTCATCATCGAGCGCCAGGCAGGCGACTTCTGCGAAGAATACGTCTTCGAGCACAATGCCGGCGACAATGACGGCTTCCCCGGCGACCCTTCCAATGACCTTCGCCATACGTGGACCGGCTGGCCGAGCACGATTCAGCTCCCCAGCGACTTCTTCGGTGGCTGGGGCTGGAACGCCGTATCCAAGGAGTTCGGCGAATTCCTGGCAAAGCATGAAGGCGGTACCGAGAAGCCGCGCTTCAAGTCCACCATCCACACCTACGACCAGGTGCTGGCCATGGATTATGCCGAGGGCGTTACGCCCGGTGTCACTGCAGAATCAGGCGTTTACCACAATGCTGGCTATTTCACCTTCCGGGGCCTTGGCTGGCTCAGCGAGGCGTACGAGGGGACGAGCCCGCCCTTCTGGAAGTGGTATAAGGCCAATACCCCTATGCTTCGCTATGCTGAGGTACTGCTGCTCTACGCAGAGGCCAAGTTCCTCTATGACAACGATGCCGATGGCACGGGTCTGAAGGCTCTCAACGAGGTGCGCCGCCGCGCCCAGATTCCCGAGTTGGCTTCCATGACCTACCAGGACATTAAGGACGAGCGCCGCGCCGAGCTCTTCTGTGAGCAGGAGCGTTACTTCGACCTGGTCCGCTGGGGTGAAGCATCTACAGTGCTCGCGAACAAGGGCAAGACGTACTACAAGTTCCACGGCTACAAGCCGGGCACCACGGAGTGGGATGTAGAAGCCGTGCCCGGAGACGGCAAGGGCTGGCAGGATAAGTATGAACTTCTTCCGTTCCCGTATGAGCAGACTTCTGCCAACCCCAACCTGAAGCAGAACCCGGGCTGGTAATCATAAATGCCA
>Ga0265298_10011997_pt1 | contig 10087 bp, 7 predicted proteins | sample AusTroGonzalo_MG_3_FD_193486 | JGI IMG/M metagenome (GOLD analysis project Ga0265298, IMG submission 193486) | Bovine rumen microbial communities from tropical cattle in Woodstock, Queensland, Australia - Gonzalo_01 | ecosystem: Host-associated > Mammals > Digestive system > Stomach > Rumen ... | reverse complement strand
GTATGGAGCGAAGCGCTGGCCAGGACAGTAGTAGAAGTTGTTCTGCGGATCAAAGCCATGCAAGTCATTGTCGGTCTCGCCCAGGTCTTTGACGCGGCGCGGCTTACAGATGGACTTGTACTGACGTGCCACGTGGTTAGGCACGAAGTCGATGATAACCTTCAGGCCAGCCTCATGGCTGCGAGCCACCAGCTCCTCGAACTCCTGCATCCTCAGGCGGACGTCGACAGCCAAGTCGGGATCTACGTCATAGTAGTCGGTAATGGCGTATGGCGACCCTGCCCTACCCTTCACCACAGCGGGATGCTGGCGGGGAATGCCGTAGGCCGAATAGTTGGTCTGCGTGGCATGGCGGATGATACCTGTGTACCAGATATGGCTGACGCCCATGGCGGCAATCTCCTTCAACGTCTTTGCGTCGAAATCGGCCATCTTGCCACAGCCGTTGTCGAATATCGAGCCGTTCACCTTCCGCGTCGTGTTCCGATTACCGAAGAGACGCGTAAAAACCTGATAGATTATGACCTTATCCACGTCAAAAATTTAATATTTAATCCTTATTCTTTAATTTCCTCGATTCCGTGGGCAGGGATTTCCTTGTTGATCTTCGAAATCATACCACGCAGTGCCTTGCCGGGACCACACTCGGTAAAGTCGGTAGCACCGTCAGCTATCATGTGCTGCACGCTCTGAGTCCAGCGCACGCTGCTCGTCAGCTGAGCAATCAGGTTCTGCTTAATCTCGGCAGGGTCAGTATGAGGCAGTCCGTCAACATTCTGATAGACAGGACACTTCGGCGCCTTAATCTCAGTCTTCTCGATGGCGGCCTGCAGCTCGTCCTTGGCAGGCTGCATCAGCGGCGAATGGAAAGCACCGCCCACCTTCAGCGGCAGGGCACGCTTGGCTCCGGCAGCCTTTAGCTGCTCGCAAGCCTCGTTGATGGCCTCGATGTCACCGGAAATCACCAGCTGGCCAGGGTTGTTAAAGTTAGCAGGCACGCAAACGCCCTTGCCCATCTTGCTCACCTCAACACAAACCTCCTCAACCTTCTCGTCGGGCAGACCAATGATGGCTGCCATCGTCGACGGCTGGGCCTCGCAGGCCTTCTGCATAGCCATGGCACGGGCATAGACCAGCTTCAGACCGTCCTCAAACGACAATGCACCGGCAGCCACCAGTGCCGAGAACTCACCTAACGAGTGACCGGCGGTCATCTCAGGCTGGAAGGCATCACCCATGCAAATGGCGCTAATCACCGAATGCAGGAAAACTGCCGGCTGCGTCACCTTCGTCTGTTTCAGGTCCTCGTCGGTACCCTCGAACATGATGTCCGTAATACGATATCCAAGAATTTCGTTAGCCTTTTCAAACAACTCTTTTGCTGTCTCGTTCGTCTCGTACAGGTCCTTGCCCATACCTACAAACTGTGCTCCCTGACCGGGAAAAACAAATGCTTTCATTGTTACCTTTATCCTATTGTTTAATTAAAATAATGTGTCTAAGCTTTCTTAGCGGCTGCAAAGTTACGAAAAAACAAGAGAAATGCAAAAGAAAAGCTCGCTTTTCTTTTCATTTCCGAGTGTAGAGTATGTTCTGCGTAGCAAAAGGTACAAAAAATCCCCGACATAGCCAAATATTTTCAAAAAACTAAAAGATTATTTGGTTTATTCAGAAAAATACCTTACCTTTGCAGCCGATTTTGAGATATGAGAGCCGCTCTCTTTTGTTCTCGCTTACTCGGAAGGTTCAATTTACAATTGACCTTCCTCTCGCTCGACAAAATGAGAAATTATTCTCTTTTGTTCTCGCTTACTCGGAAGGTTGGCAGAGTGATCGATCGCGCTGGACTCGAAATCCGGTATACCCTTTTCGGGTATCGGGGGTTTGAATCCCTCACCTTCCGCTCGCAGGAGTTCAATGAGTAAATCGTTGGATTCCTTTTTTTGCGAAATTTCATTTCAGGTCACCTTTTCGAAGACAGGTTGCATTTGACCAGAAATCACCGCAATAATTGCAGGAAATCACGGCAACTTCTTCAAGAAATCACGGCAATAATTGCAAGAAATCACGGCAACTTCTTGAGGAAATCACGGTGATTTCTGAAGGTTATCTAGGTGATTTCTGAAGGAAAGAACGGTGATTTCTGAGGGTTTTCTACGCGATAACGGGGGATGAAGAATCGTAAAAAACTACTAAAAATTCCCTTTTAGTATTGTCATTTCAAAGAAAAATAGTTATATTTGCACAATAAATATCTTTATCCAATTACCAATATCTGCTATGAAAAGAGTAAACGTTTATGAAGAGGCTGACAGATGTCTGATGTGCCAGGACGCTCCGTGCACAAAGGCTTGCAAGACGGGTGACCCGGCAAGGGCTATCCGTGCCATTCGTTTTGACAACCAGAAGCTGGCCCCGCGCTGGGTGAGTGCCTGCAGCGATGCTGACCTGGAAGCGGCCGAGCAGGCTTGCATCCACTACAACTGGCCCATTCGGCTTAGGGAGGTGTTGCGCAGCATCAGTCCTGATGAGGTCACGGCACCCTATCCCAGTCTTGAGATTGACTTCTGCGGCATCCATTGCGAGAATCCTTTCTTCTTAGCGTCCTCTGCCGTCTGCACCAATTATGAAATGGTGGCTCGTGCCTTCGAGGCTGGTTGGGCAGGCGTGTTCTACAAGACCATCTGCCTGCAGGAAATCAAAGAGGTGTCGCCTCGCTTCGATGCTGTACACAGCAATGGCACACATGGTGATTTCTATGGTTTCCGCAACATGGAACAGCTGAGCGAGAATCCTGTTGACATGGACTTCGACATTCTGCGCCGCCTGAAGCAGGACTATCCGACGAAGGTCGTAGTGGCCAGTATCATGGGTAACAGCGAGCAGGAGTGGTCGGAGTTGGCACAGATGGCGGAAAAGGCGGGATGTGACGCTGTGGAACTGAACTTCTCGTGTCCACAGATGCGGGTGTCTGGCATGGGCAGCGATGTTGGTCAGAACCCAGAGCTAGTGGCCATCTATACCACCGTCGTGAAACGCGCCGTGAAGATTCCCGTCATTCCCAAAATGACACCCAACATCACGCACATCTCCCATCCAGCCTTGGCGGCCAGCTTGGGTGGTGCCGACGCCATTTCGGCCATTAACACCATCAAGTCCGTCACTATGGCTAATGACGCCCAGGTCTCTGGACAGCGCACGGTTTCGGGTTACTCCGGTCGGGCGGTGAAGCCTATCGCCCTGCGTTTCATCCTGGAAATGAAGGGGAACACGGTGGTTAAAGACCTGCCCATCAGCGGCATTGGCGGCATTGAGACGTGGCGTGACGCCTTGGAGTTCATACAGTTGGGATGCAGCAACGTGCAGGTCTGCACCGCTGTCATGCAGTATGGCTACCGCATCATCGACGATCTGGTGCTGGGTCTCCAGCACTATATGGCCAAGCACGGCGTCAGCCGTTTACAGGATCTTGTGGGCTCCCAGCTCTCCAGTTTCACCACGCCCACCCATCTTGACCGCTCCACAGTGATCTATCCCATGATCGACCGTGAACGCTGTGTAGGCTGTGGCCGTTGTGAGATATCGTGCAGAGACGGTGGTCATCAGGCCATTGTCTTTGACTTGGACACGCGCCAGCCCCGTATTGTTGGCACCAAGTGTGTGGGCTGTCATCTCTGCCGTCTGGTCTGTCCCGCTGGTGCCATTCACTCCAGCAAGCGCATCCAGAAGAAATAACGCCCATCCCCCTTCACAAAAGTACACAAAAGGAACGGTTCTTTGACCTAAAGGTGCAAAGTGTGGCCTTGCAATCTTTTTGTGTACTTTTCCACTAAGGATAAGTTGCGGTTACGCGGACTTGGGGATAGCGCTGGGGAATGGAGATGACGAGGAGCTGATGGGCATCGGCGGTGCCGGTGGACTCGACGAACTTGCCCAGTCCTAAGGGCTGGCGGATGACAAGGGAACGGGACGGCGTGGTCAGCTGGGTGACGTCGAAGATGGCCTTGTCGCCACTGCGTCGATACGTATAATATATATAAGGTGTACGGACTGAGGCCGTCTCCCAGGTTTCGGGGAAGTCGGGAGTGATGACGCACTCACGGCTGGGAGATTCGGACGAACCGTTGTCCTCGTTTGCAGAAGATTCTGCCAGGCCGAAGACGTTGTTGAGCACGCTGCGCGCCTCGGCGACAAGGTCATCGTCGGCACCAACCGACAGGGCACTGCCCAGCAGATTAACACCCTCGTCGGGGGTATTGAAGACGTAGCGGGTTGCCATCTGGTGCATGGCGGTCTCGGCCTCGTCGAAGGCGTCGCTGCCGTTGCGGGCGTCGAGAAGTTCCACGACGCCAGCGTCGCGAGAGACGTAGCACTCTTCGTCGAACGTGGCACTACCCTTCCCTACTACCTCTAACCGTACGGCATCGCTGAAACCGCTGACCAGGAATCGCCACAGCGTCTTGCCAGTCGTCGGCAGCGTGACCTGCTTCACACGGACTACCGCCTGCGACCCCCACTTGGCATGCCGGTACTCGTGGCTATAGATGCCCTCGACATAGCGAGTTTCACACGTATCGACAGCATCCAACGCTGTGCCGTTGATGCGGAACATGCTCTGCGCCGACAGTGTCAGCGTCAGCAGCAAGGCAGAAAATAAGGCTACTCTTCTCTTCATAGAACAATCATCTGAACGGCTTCTTGCCGCAATTATGGCGCCAAAGTTACACATTTCTTCTGACATGACCAAGCGTCAGGGCAGAAAAAAAACCGGGTGTCATCGCGACATCCGGTTTCCTAAAACAAACTACTTAAAAACTAATCTACTAAAACAAATCAAAAATATCTTTATCTACGGTGCAAAGTTAAGCAGTATTCCCCTATTATGCAAGCTTTTACAAGAAAATCGAACACTTTTTTGATTTATGTCAACCCGTCAAGGCTTTCTGTACCAAGACTACTACCATTTTGTCAACCGTAGTTTACAAAAAACGGGGGTGACATCATGCCATCCCCGCAATTATCATTTCTTTAATGGATTACATCATGCCGCCCATTCCGGGGTTGCCCATCGGCATGGCAGGCTCCTTCTCGGGCTTGTCGGTGATGAGGCACTCGGTGGTCAGGAACATGCCTGCGATAGAGGCAGCATTCTCCAGGGCCACACGGGCAACCTTGGCAGGATCGACGATACCGGCCTTGCGCATGTCCTCGTACTGGTCGGTGCGGGCATTGTAACCGAAGTCGCCCTGACCCTCGCGAACCTTCTGGACGACGACAGCACCCTCACCACCACCATTGATGGCAATCTGGCGCAGCGGCTCCTCGATGGCACGAGCCACGATGTTGATACCTGTCTGCTCGTCAGCATTGGCACCCTTCACAGCCTTCAGGGCATCCAGGGCGCGGATGTAAGTGGTACCGCCACCGGCAACGACACCTTCCTCGATGGCTGCACGAGTAGCGCAGAGAGCGTCGTCGACGCGGTCCTTCTTCTCCTTCATCTCCACCTCGCTGTTGGCACCGACATAGAGTACTGCCACGCCACCTGCCAATTTGGCAAGACGCTCCTGCAGCTTCTCCTTATCGTAAGAAGAGGTGGTGAGCTCAATCTCCTTCTTGATCTGGGCGATGCGGTCCTTGATAGCCTGGCTGTCACCGGCACCGTTGACGATGGTGGTATTGTCCTTCGAGACAGTCACCTTGTCACAAGTTCCGAGCATCTCCAGGGTAGCCTGCTCCAGCTTCAGACCCTTCTCCTCGCTGACAACGACGCCACCAGTCAGGGTAGCAATGTCCTCGAGCATGGCCTTACGACGGTCGCCAAAACCAGGAGCCTTGACGGCACAGATCTTCAGACCGCCACGCAGACGGTTGACAACCAGCGTAGTCAGAGCCTCAGAGTCAACATCCTCGGCGATGACTAACAGGGGACGACCGCTCTCGGCAGCAGGCTGCAGGATGGGCAGGAAGTCCTTGATGTTCGAGATCTTCTTATCATAAATAAGGATGTAGGGGTTCTCCATGACGCACTCCATCTTCTCAGAGTCGGTGACGAAGTAGCCAGAGAGGTAGCCACGGTCGAACTGCATACCCTCGACAACGCCGATGTGGGTGTCGCGGCTCTTGCTCTCCTCGATGGTGATGACGCCATCCTTGCTAACCTTGCGGACGGCCTCAGCCAACAGCTTACCAATCTCCTCGTCGTTGTTGGCAGAAACGGTAGCCACCTGCTCAATCTTGTCGTAGTTGTCATCCACCTTCTCAGCCTTCTCGGCGATGAAGTCAACAACAGCCTTCACGGCCTTGTCGACGCCACGTTTCAAGTCCATGGGGTTGGCACCGGCGGTGACGTTCTTCAGACCCTCGGTGATGATGGCCTGAGCCAGGATGGTAGCAGTCGTCGTACCGTCACCGGCATCGTCGCCAGTCTTAGAGGCAACGCTCTTGACGAGCTGTGCACCAGTATTCTCGAACTTGTCCTCCAGCTCCACTTCCTTGGCGACGGTCACACCGTCCTTGGTAATCTGCGGAGCACCGAACTTCTTTTCAATCACTACGTTGCGACCCTTCGGTCCCAGCGTTACCTTAACTGCGTTTGCCAACTGGTCCACACCGTTCTTCATCAGGTCGCGGGCCTCAATATTGAATTTAATATCCTTTGCCATAATCTTTAAAACTAATTTTTCTTTTTTATAGGAAACTTATTTCTCAATGACTGCGAGGACATCGCTCTGGCGCATCATGAGGAACTTTTCGCCCTCGAACTCGAGTTCCGTGCCAGCATACTTGCCGTAAAGCACCTCGTCGCCAGCCTTCAGAACCATCTCTTCATCCTTAGTGCCCTGACCTACGGCCTTGATGGTGCCATGAAGGGGCTTCTCTTTTGCTGTGTCGGGAATAATAATTCCGCCAATCTTCTCTTCTGCCGGTGCAGGAACTACCAGCACGCGGTCACCTAATGGTTTAATGTTCATAATACTTTTGTTTTTAATTATTATTTATTTAATGTATCTTTTGTATTTCGAAACTTCAAAGCTTCTTTTTGCCAAAACCGTGCCAAACACGATGGACTGACACTTTGGCAGAACCGTCAGACAACCTTCGTCACCAAAGACTTCTGACCGGAAGAGTCAGGAAGAGAAAGAAAAATCAAAAAAAATGTATTTTTATTTTGTTCTTTCCTCGCTTATTCGTACCTTTGCGCCGTATATTGTCAAACTATAAACATTATGAAAGAATTTCTGAAATACGTATTGGCTACGATAACAGGCATCATCCTGCTGTCGATTATCATGGGAATCATGACAGTCATCTCTATGGTAGGCTTGGTAGCCTCAACAGCCGGCAACACGCCAGTAGAGGACAACTCCGTCTTGACACTGTCACTCTCTGGTCAGTTAGATGAGCGCGCCGAGAGCAACCCGATGGCAAAGCTGACGGGACAGGTGAGCGACAACCTGGGACTGGACGATATCCTGAGTGCCATCCGTAAAGCTAAGGAGAACGAGAACATCAAGGGCATATACATCGAGGCAGGTCTCTTCTCGAGCGACACCCCTGCTTCGACACATGCCATCCGCGAGGCTCTGCTCGACTTCAAGAAGAGCGGCAAGTGGATTGTGTCATACGCCGACACCTATGAGCAGTCCACCTATTATATATGTAGTGTCTCTGACAAGATCTTCCTGAACCCGCAGGGCATGTTAGACTGGCACGGACTGGCTTCCACGCCGTATTTCCTAAAAGACCTGCTGGCCAAGTTTGGCGTGAAGTACCAACTGTCGAAGGTGGGTAAATACAAGAGTGCCCCTGAGATGATGACAGCCGACGGCATGAGCGATGCCAACCGCGAACAGGTGACGGCATACATTAACGGCATTTGGGATGTCATGCTGAAGGATGTCGCCGCCAGCCGCAAGATTCCCGTCGATACGCTGAATGCCCTGGCTGACCGCTTCATCGCCGTGAGCGACCAGAAGATATACTTGGAGAAGAAGATGGTGGACAAACTCATCTATACCGACCAGGTGAAGGAGGAAATCAAGAAACTGCTGAAGATAGACAAGGACGACGAGATCTCGCAGCTGACGCTGGGCGAGATGGAGAACGTGAAAGGCAGCAAGGAAAAAGGCGAAAAGATTGCCATCTACTATGCCTACGGCGAAATAGTGGACTCTGAAACCGGCAGCATGCTGTCGTCAGGTCACAGCATCGTGGCCAGCGAGGTGTGCAAGGACTTAGAGAAGCTGGCCAAGGACGACGACGTGAAAGCCGTCGTGCTGCGCGTCAACTCCCCCGGCGGTTCGGCATACGCTTCGGAGCAGATCTACCACGCTGTGACACAGCTCAAGGCCAAGAAGCCCGTCGTCGTTTCGATGGGCGGCTATGCAGCCTCCGGTGGTTACTACATCAGCGCCCCAGCCAGCTACATCGTTTCCGAGCCTACTACCATCACAGGTTCTATCGGCATCTTCGGCATGTTCCCCGACTTCAGCGGACTGCTGACCGACAAGCTCGGCGTCAAGTTCGACGAGGTGAAGACCAACAAGCATGCTGCCTTCGGTACGATGGCACGCCCCTTCAATGCGGAGGAAATGGCCCTGCTCGACCAGTATATCGGCCGCGGCTACCAGACCTTCCTGGACCGTGTAGCAAAAGGACGTAACTCGACGAAGGATAAGATTCACGAGATAGCACAAGGCCGCGTATGGTTAGGCAACGATGCGCTGAAGATTAAGCTCGTCGATGAAATCGGCGGTCTGGATCAGGCTGTCGTCAAGGCTGCCCAGTTAGCCAAGCTGAAGGAGTATCATACCTCTGCCTATCCCGAGGCCGAGAACTGGCTGGCTACGCTGATGAAGCAGACTACCGACAAGGGCAACTATCTGGACGAACAGCTGCGCGCCACGCTGGGTGAATTCTACGAGCCGTTCATGTATGTCAAGAACATCAACAAGCGCAGTGCCATTCAGGCACGTTTGCCGTACTACATTGTTATAAATTAAGAATTATAAATTTAGAATTAAGCATTTAATATTCAGATTTGGAAGGCGATTTCATTAAAATCAACAAATGGCTGCTGCCGCTGAGCTGGGTTTACGGCCTGGGCGTCAAGCTGCGCAACACCCTGTTCGACATAGGGGTGCTGAAGAGCCGTACCTTCCAGATTCCCGTCATCGCCGTGGGAAACATCACCGTTGGCGGAAGCGGCAAGACACCACACGTGGAATATCTGGCCAACCTGCTGCGGAAAGACTTTCACGTCGCCGTGCTCAGCAGGGGCTATAAGCGGAAGAGCAAGGGTTTCATACGGGCTACCGACAAGACAACCATGCCCGAAATTGGCGACGAGCCGTTCCAGATGAAACAGAAGTTCCCCGACGTTACCGTGGCTGTGGACAAGAAACGTTGTCATGGCATCGAGCTGTTGACGGAGAAGGACAACCGCCTCGACGCCGTGCTGTTGGATGATGCCTTCCAGCACCGATATGTCAAGCCAGGCATCAACATCCTACTCGTCGACTACCACCGGCTCATCATCTACGACCAGCTACTGCCGGCAGGCAGGTTGCGCGAACCCCTCAATGGCAAAGACCGCGCCGACATCGTCATCGTCACGAAATGTCCGAAGGACCTCAAGCCCATGGAGTACCGCGTCATCACCAAGGCGATGAACCTCTATCCTTACCAGCATCTGTATTTCACGACATTGGAATATGACCAGCTGCGGCCCGTCTTCAACAAGAACGGAGGGCTCCACTCCCTCGAAGACCTCAGCGACCAGCACGTGCTGCTGCTCACCGGCATCGCTTCGCCGGAACAGCTGGAGCATGACCTCTCACCTATTGCCCCGCACCTGACGCCGCTGACGTTCAGCGACCATCACCAGTTCAAGAGCAAGGACATCCAGCTCATCAACGACCGCTTTGCAGCACTCCCCTCGCCCAAAGTCATCGTCACAACCGAGAAGGATGCCGCCCGACTGCTGACAGCAGAAGGTCTCAGCGACGAAGTCAGGGCAAACCTCTATGTATTACCTGTCCGCATAGCATTTATGCAGGACCAACAAGAATCTTTTAACCTTCAA
>Ga0265298_10011995_pt1 | contig 10088 bp, 8 predicted proteins | sample AusTroGonzalo_MG_3_FD_193486 | JGI IMG/M metagenome (GOLD analysis project Ga0265298, IMG submission 193486) | Bovine rumen microbial communities from tropical cattle in Woodstock, Queensland, Australia - Gonzalo_01 | ecosystem: Host-associated > Mammals > Digestive system > Stomach > Rumen ... | reverse complement strand
AAAAATCTTTTTTTTTCTGTTTAAAAAAGACTGCCGTCTCATTTGAGACGGCAGCGCATAATGAACATAATGAATATACAAAAACGGATACATCATAAAAGCACTTTAAAAAAGTGCCTCAGCGTATCAGCGGGAATTATTATTTGATTTTTTCATTTAAAACGCAATATTTTTATTAGTAAAAAATCTTTTTTTATTAGATTAAAAAAGACTGCCGCCCTCCGGCGGCAGTCTCAATAAGCTCGATGTATTGTTTGTTTAAGATTTTGACAAAAGCTTAATTATTATAAAGCCGTGTAGCAATATGATCCTGCATTGTCTTCAAATCCGGGTTATCCGGTGAAGCGGTCGGATTCGCATTGATCTTCATCGTGCGGGGATCTTTCCAGCGAGTAGCTTCCGCGTGGCCGTCAGCAAAACTGAACGCACCGCCGTTATTATGACGGGTCGCGGGGAAATTGTAGAAGTTATTGCCCTTGGGTGAGAAACCAAAGTGACCATCCTCAATGGAAAGTTCATGTTCATCCACAAAGACATATTCCGCGGAAGGTCTTCTGATATCAGAACTTTTCTTGTTCAGCTGAAACTCACCGGAGCGGCTTTGCCCCTGTTCGTAACCCACATCGGCACCGTTCATGTAGCAGTTCATGGCATAGCTGCGGATGCGGCGGTAAGGTTTACCGTTGAAAGTGACCATATACCGATCAGCGGGGCAGCGATAGATCTGGACGGCTTTGTTATAGTTCCAGAGCTGACCGGCTTTGATATAAGCATCGTTGGTGGAATCGGTGATCCTCTCACTGTCTAAACCCATGAGACCGTTGATCCAGCAATCGTTCGTGGTAGCGGCGGCATAGCTCTGGAGATTGGGGATCAGTTTATCCTCGTTATCTTGAGACCACATCATAGATGCCAGCTGCAGCTGTTTTAAGTTGCTGACGCACTGGGTTTGCTGTGCTTTAGATTTAGCCTTGGACAAAGCCGGAAGGATCATTCCAGCCAGAATAGCGATGATGGCGATGACCACCAGGAGTTCGATCAATGTAAAAGCGCTAGTTTTTTTACTCATTTTCAAGTCCTCCGATGAGGCAATATAACAGCCCTTAGTTTGCTCGAATTTTGACTATAAATCAACATTTCCTTCAAATAAAAACAAAAAAAACACCAAGAGCTTTCAAAATCTTCCAAAAACGGGTTCCACTTGACTTTTCGGCTGTTTTCTTATAGAATGTTTGGGTATGAAAAAGTCCGTCTTTTTTATTCTTTCGCTGGTGATTCCCCTGCTGGGAGGATGTTGTTCAACTAATAGCCAAAAAAGTAAAACAGAACCAGTTATGCCGGAAACTGTCAGTGTTATGTCATTCAATATCTGGCAGGAAGGCACTCGTGTGGAGAATGGCTTTGAATATATCGCGGACAATATCGCTAAGATCCAGCCAGATATTGTGGCCTTTGCCGAAGTACGCAATTACAACGATACCAAATTTATCCCGCACATCATCGAGGTGCTGCAGCAGCGCGGTCAGGCTTATTACGGTTACGAGAGTACCAGCACCGGCATTATTTCACGCTATCCTGTCAAAGATCAGGAATGTATGTTTGGAGATGATGGGTCAGTCACTCTGGTGCTGATCGATATAGTCGGTATCCCGGTGGCATTCTACGCATTGCATCTGGACTGGAAACACTGTTCCAGTTATCTTCCGCGCGCTTATGACGGTACTACCTACAAAGAACTGCCGGACGGCCCTGTCACTGATGTGCAGAAACTGCTGGAGGACAGTCATGCCAGCTATCGGGATGAAATCGTGGAATTAATCATCAAAGGCGCTAATAGAAAACGCGATGATGGTTATGAGGTATTCATCTGCGGCGACTTCAATGAGCCATCGCATCTGGACTGGCAGGACAACACCAAGGATCTTTATGAACACAATGGTGTAGTCATCAACTGGGAAAACTCTAAAGCATTTGAGAAAGAAGGATATTTGGATTCCTATCGTGAAATATATCCCAATCCGGTCACACATCCGGGATTCACCTTCCCCTCTGACAATCCCGCCGTGGAGGTGAAAGAACTGGCCTGGGGTCCTAAAGCTGATGAACGCGACCGCATTGATTTCATCTACTATTCCCCCGGAAAATATATCAGGAAAGCGCAAAGTGCTTATCTGGTCGCGCCTCATAGTGATATCGTCCGCGGTGAAAGAACAGCGTACACCGGTCAGGATCCCTTCATTGAACCGGCCAACGGCTGGCCCACGGATCACCGCGCGGTACTGACGATTTTTGAAGTTGAGAAAACAGAGATCGAGAAAAGTAAACATCGTAAATAAAAGTCCATATCTGTAAAACTGGTTACTCTTGACCTTTTATTCGTTTTTTTGGAAGATAGTTTTTCGGATGAAAAAGTCATTATTTTTTGTTCTGTCATTGGTAATTCCCCTGCTGGGAGGATGTTGTTCGACCTGCTGTCACAAGTCTGAGCCTCAAACGATGAGTGTCCTGTCCTTTAACATCTGGCAGGAAGGCACCCGCGTGGAAAACGGTTTTGAGTATATCGCAGACAATATCGCGAAGCTCCAGCCGGATGTCGTTGCCTTTGCCGAAGTGCGCAATTACAACGATACCGACTTTATCGCCCGCATCATCGAGGCGCTGGGTCAGCGCGGCCAGACCTATTACGGCCAGAAGAGTGTCAGCACGGGTATCATTTCCCGCTATCCTATTGAAAAACAGGAATTCATATCTCCCTGGTCCAACGCGGACAGAGGATCAGCCACCAAAGCGCTGATCCACGTAGGAGATGTGCCTGTGGCTTTCTATGCCTTGCATTTGGACTACAGACATTATTCTTCTTTCTTTCCGCGCGCTTATGACGGCAACTCCTTCAAAGAACTGCCGGACGGTCCCATCACCGATGTGCAGAAAATGTGGGATGACAACCATGCCAGCTACCGTGACGAGATCGTGGAAATGGTGCTCAAAGACGCTAATGCCGAAAAAGATAAAGGTAATCAGATATTTATTTGCGGCGATTTCAATGAGCCGTCCCATCTGGACTGGCAGGAAGATACAAAGGATCTTTTTGAACACAGAGGCGTAGTCATCGAGTGGGAAAATTCCAAAAAAATCACAGACGCAGGCTATATCGATTCCTACCGTGAAGTGTACCCTGACCCGGTCACCCATCCGGGATTCACTTTCCCGTCCAATAATCCCGCCGTGGAGGTGAAGGCTCTGGCCTGGGCGCCTAAAGCCGATGAACGCGACCGCATTGATTTCATTTACTATTCACCCGGCAAGTATATCAAGAAGGTGCAGGATTCTTACCTGGTCGCTCCCTACAGCGACATCGTCCGCGGTGAAAGAACAGCGTACACCGGTCAGGATCAGTTCATTGAACCGGTCAACGGCTGGCCCACCGATCACCGCGCGGTGCTGACTGTCTTCGAGAAGAAGAAACACCGGAAGTAGTACAAAAACAGCTATTAGTTGAGCAGGAGAAATTAGAACTATGAAAAAACTGATTATTGCAATATTAGCAGTTGCCTCTGCCGCGACGATGTATGCTCAAGGGACAGTCAATATGGTCTCAAAAAATGCCGTTTATTACGGACCCTACGCAGGTGCCCTCGCGGGCACAAAAGTTGGTAGTGAGTGTGCTGCTGCTCTCATGTATGAAGGTCAGGTTATGTTTACTCAGCCTTTTGCTATGAGCCCCAAGGGAGAACCCACCGGCAAACTGAAAGGTGATATTGTCACCACACCACTGCCTCCCGGTACATTGGTGGAGGGTCTAACAGTAAAAGCTTATAATATCTATGGATTTTTTTATCCCGCTGAATCTGCACCATTCTCCTATAGAACCGGTGATCCAGCTACTATGGCAGCACCTGAGGCTACGCTAAATTACGAATCTTTTGTAATCGATTGTCCTGAGCCAACAACGATCGCTTTGGGTATCCTGGGGCTGGGCAGTCTGCTTATTTTCCGTCGTCGTGATTAATTCAACGAATTAATCTATCAATCATGGACGACCTGAGCGATAAGCCAGATCAGGTCGGAAAGCCGATTGAGGTAAACCGTGAGGAGAGACATATTTTTCCTCGCGGTTTCGTTTTTGCTCAAAGCTTCTTTATCCTCTTCCAGCACAGCCCAAAGCGACCTTTCGGCACGGCGGCAAACGGTGCGCGCCAGATGGAGAGCCGCGGTCACACGATCCTCACCCGGTACGGACCAGTTCCAGGAACCGGGATTTTGAAGCTGTTCCAGCTGGCGGATATGTTCTTCCAGCCGAAAGATATGTTCCTGAGTGATCAGCTTATGAGGTCGGGACAGATGCCGTTCCCATTCCCCCGGCAGAATCATGATCTCGCCCATCAGGAGGATCAGATCTTTCTGGGATTCTAAAAGGATATTCTTTTCTTTGCAGGCATCGGGCATGAGTGAACGAGCCACGCCCATCGCCGCGCTGAGTTCGTCCACAGTTCCACAGGACTGGACGCGTAAATCGGTTTTTGGGACCCGTGTCCCGTAAAACAGCGAGGTCATTCCTTCATCCCCTGTTTTCGTTGTAATGCTCATATCTCGTTTTCTTTTAATTTCTTGCCCTGAGCTGCCTTGAGTTTCAGGTTTTCGATGGCCTGCCGCAGGACCGCTTCGATAGTGCGGAGACGATCCGGCCGGATGATTTTATTGCCGATGCAGTCCGTAATCAAGAACCGATCAATGGCTACGCCCTTTTCGGTGAAGCTGTGGGAAGCCACGATATCAGTCCCCAGCCGCGAAAGAGCTCGTGTCAGCGTATAAAGCAGGCCGATAAAGTCTTCGGTCTGGATCTGAACGATCGTGTACTTGCGCGCGGACTCCTGGTCGAAAGAGACTTCTGTTGGAATAGTAAAGTGTTCCTGAGGGATCGGCTCAAAAGAAGGTCGGTTCTTATAGCGTTTCTCCACAAGCTCTTCCAGATTGACCGCATCCATCAGGGCGCGATCCAGTATCACGGCGAATTCCTTGCGGCAGCGCTCCGTGGGCAGGTCGGACTCCTCCGCGTTCAGCACATGGAACGTGTTCAGCGCGATGCCGTCCTGGCGCATGAAGATCTGAGCGTTGAAGATGGTCAGACCGCTGGCGGTCAAGGCTCCGCATATCTTGTTGAAAAGTCCTCTCTGGTGATAGGCGCAGATCGTCACACGGGAACAGCCCTGATGCAGAAGCCTCTCCCAGTTGATTTTGGCCGTTGGGATGGAGGACGGATCGGCGGCGGGTCCCCTCTTCAGCCCTCGGATCATTTCCAGATGGCGCGCGATCTGCTGAGCAGGAAAGACCCTGTGATAGCGATGCGTCATCAGGTTCAAATGCTCGTCCACTTCGTCCCAGCTGAATCCGCCGCCGCACTTCTGCAAGATGTCACGGATGAGTTTACGCCTCTGCCGGACAGTCTCGATGACTTCTGCCTCGCCGCGCGGATCTGAGAGACAGCGCATGACGCTATTGTAGATAGACCAGAGGAACAGTTCCTTGTAGCCTGTCCATAGTTCCCGGCTGGTGCCCAGCGTATCCGCAAAGGAAAGCAGAAGAAGCAGTTTCAGGCGTTCGGGCGTTTCGATGCGGTCGGCCACCTCTTGTATCACAGACGGGTCATAAATATCTTTGTGCGAGGCGATCTCGAACAGGTAAAGATGGTTCTCGACCAGGAAAAGAAGCAGTTCCGTATCGGTCTCGGAGAGTCCCATCCGCTCGGCCACCTGACGCGCCAGTTCTCTGGACACGATCTCATGGGGCTTTCTGCTGTGCTGACCTTTTCCCACATCATGCAGCAGCAGAGCCAGATAGAGAATATGGGGGTTCTCGATCTTCTGGAAAATATCCTCAAACTGCGAGTAGGGCATCCCCGTTGCCTGCCAGACATGGTCCAGCTCTTCGATGCACATCAGCGTATGTTCGTCCACGGTATAACGATGGAAGAACTCATGCTGGACCAGACAGGTCAGCTTGTCGAATTCCGGCAGATAATCCCCCAGCAGTCCGGTCTCATGCATCAGCCGCAGAACGGGAGCCACAGAACCGCGCTGGTGCAGGATATCCAGGAAAGTATCACGAACCAAAGCATTTCTGCGGAAAGCGTCGTTGCTCAGTGATTCCAGACCGCGCAGATGATGAATCAGATCCGGATGCAGAGCCAGTCCGCGCTGCTGTGCGACCAGGAACAGGCGCATCAGACGACCGGGATCTCGTTTAAAGACAGACGTTTTAGGCGAGCGAATACATCCGTTGACGACTTTGAAGCCGTCGATGCTGTAGCTTTTGCGGCGAATGAGCGAAGTCAGCGAAGGCAGGATCCCCTTCTCCGGCGTCAGGGCAAATCTCTGCTCCAGTGTCCGCGAGATCAGGTAGATATTGCGCATGTGCGTATAGAGCACCTGCATGAATTTCTCGATGCGGAGCCGCGGGGATTTATCCGCATAACCCAGATGGGTCGCCACAGTCGGCTGGGATGATTTGAACAGGATGTCGGTCGCGCGGTTGTTCAGATAGTGCAGTTCATTGCGCACACGCAACAGGAAGTCGTGAGCCTTGCGCAGCTGGGAAAGTTCCCGTCCGGTCAGATAGCCGCTTTTGTGCAGGTCCTCCAGGTTCCAGGTGTGCAGCTTGAACCACGAGAGCCAGATCAGGTTATGAAAATCACGCAGACCGCCGCAGCCGTTCTTCAGATTCGGCTCCAGCATCGTGGGCGAGGCTCCGTATTTCTCGTGACGGATCCGCTGATCCTGCTGGCGGTCTTTGACATACTCCTCTTCGTGGTGTTTGATGCACTCCTGAAAGACTCGTTTTTGCAGTTCCAGATAGAGCTGACGATTGCCCGCGATACGGCGCGTCTCGATCAGGGAGGTCTTGGCCAGCATATCCCGGTTGGCCAGCTCCACACACTCATCCAGCGTGCGGACGGAGTGCCCCACGCTCAGGTGCAGGTCATAAAGCGTATAGAGAAGCTGCTGATTGGCCATCTCCATGAAAGGATGAGTTTGGCTCAATTCGCCGTCATGCAGAAGCATCAGATCGATATCCGAGCAGGGATTGAGCTCGCGGCGGCCGTAACTGCCCAGCGCGATCAGGGTCACCGATGGTATCTTCTTCTTGCCGTAAGTCTTCTGATAAAGACGGCGGATGCTTTGGCAAATCTGCACCAGCATCCCGTCCAGCACACGTGTCTGGGCGCGACAGACTTCCAGACCGGATCGTCCCCCATTATGAAGCGCCTGGAGCCGCTGCCGCCAGTATTTCATATAGCGCCGGTAGCGTGCTATCTCGTCATGGGGACAGCACCCGTCGGGAAGCGTTAAACGCTCTCTGGCAGTCTCGTCTATGGTTTCCAATAAGGTCTTCACTTACGCTGGGAACATTTTCGGCGCTTTTCCTTGATTATTCAACCCTAAAATGCTAGGCTTCACCCGTATTGCGCTGATTTATCATGAATGCATATTTAACAGGAATGATCGCCGGGTTAGCCCTGGGGGTAACAGCTATGGCTGAGAATACAAACACTTTTCAAGGTTCCGTTGAGCTGCCGGATGTGCTCCGGGCTCAGGATGGAAAGGTCATCCAGACTCTCAATGACTGGGAAAAGATCCGTAAACCGGAGTTGATGAAAACATTCACTGAACAGATGTACGGTGTCATGCCCGGCAAGCCGGAATCCATCGAATACACTGTCTTTGAAAGCAGTACGAACGCGATGAACGGTCTGGCCACACGCAAGCAGATCGCCATCAAAATGAAAAACGCCGGCAAGGAAACTTCGGTGGATCTGCTGCTGTACGTTCCCAACGAACAAAAAGCTCCCGTGCCGCTTATCATGTGCCTGAACTTCAAGGGCAATCATGCCACTACGGATGACCCGGCGGTAAAGGTCTGCGAAAAACCGATCCACTCTGACCGGAAAGAGCCTTACGCACGGAATGAAGCCGCCGAACGCTGGCCGTATGAGATGATCCTCAAGCGCGGCTATGCCATCGCCACGATGTGCCACGGGGATATCGTCACCGACAGCAAAGGCCCCATGAACAACTATGTTTTCTCGCTCTTCCCGGAACTGCAGGACCGTCCCGACAATTTCACGGCCATCGGCGCCTGGGCCTGGACGCTCTCCCGCGCTCTGGATTATCTGATCACCCTGCCGGAGATCAATCCCAAACAGCTCACGGTCGTGGGCCACTCCCGTCTGGGCAAGACCGCTCTCTGGTGCGGTGCCAATGATCCCCGGTTCACGATCGTCATCAGCAATGACTCCGGTGAAGGCGGCGCGGCTCTGAGCCGCAGGATGCAGGGCGAAACGATCGCCGATCTCTGCCGCAACTTCCCCTATTGGTTCTGCAAGAATTATCAGCAGTACGTCGGCCACGACAAGGAAATGCCGTTCGACCAGCACGAGCTGATCTCTCTGATCGCGCCGCGTCATGTCTATGTGGCCAGCGCCAGCGAGGATGCCTGGGCCGATCCCGAAGGCGAGTTCACCAGTCTGAAGCTGGCCAACCCGGTCTTCAAGATCTACGGTGTCCAGAACGCTCTGCCCGCGGACACGATGCCGGAGATCGAGAAACCGGTTCACGGCTACAACGGCTACCATCTGCGCGCCGGCAAGCATAACATCATCGCTTACGACTGGGGCAATTACCTTCAGTTCATGGATGAACACTTTGGAAGAACTCAAAAATAGAGCCTTATCATGAAGCATAATATTTTGAAAAAAAGTCTGATCGCTCTGACCGTTTTCGCTCTCACGGGGCTGATGGTCCAGGCGGATGTCGTTGATGTTCTCACCGCAAGGGAAAAAGCCAGACTCATCAAGCAATCGCCGTACAACGACTACACCGATGTGGGCTATGAGAAACCCACTCCCTGGGAATGCGCTCAGGGGCTTTGCTGCGACGGCGAGTATTATTACTTTGCCGCGCATCATGACCGGACGGGTGAGCTTTCCGACATCCACAAGATCCGCATGAGCGACAATGTGGAGGTGGCCTGCTTCGAGAAACAAGCGCCGCGCCACAGTCCCGGCATCGACTGGAACGAGTACAACGATACGATCATCGCCTGCTGTTACGGCAAGAAGCTGACCCCGTGCGTCTGGGAGCTGGACAAGAACACCGGCAAAGCCATCGGCAAATGGGACTGCCCGGAAGTCGGCCACAAAGCCGGCGGCCTGATCGCCTGGGAAAAGAAGAACGACATCATCCTGCTGACCTCCATTGACGACAGCCCGCACATTGCCTTTACACGCATGACTCTGCTGCCGGACGGCAAGTTCAAAGAAAACGGCACTTGGTATTATGAAGGGCCGAATCTGGGCGTGCCTCAAGGCATGGACTTCAAAAACGGACGCGTCTGGTTCCTGGCCGACGCGGGCAAGACCGTTCTGGAAAATCCGCACGTCATCTATGTGCTGAAGCTGAACAAAAACAAGACCGTCTCGGTGGAAAAACAGTATCGGGTGGACTTCCACACGGAAACCGAAGGTCTGACCTTTGACAAGAAAGGTTATCTTTACTTTGGATCAGCGGAAGAAAAGATCTACCGCATCAATGCCAAGTACAAGAAAATGAAACCCTGGAAAGAATAATTTCTAACAGATGAAAACCTCATTTTATTTCAGCACTCTGGCCGCCTGCGCGCTGTTTTGTTCCGCGGCTCAGGCCGAGGACATCACCTACAATTCCTGGCGCGATGTCGGCTATGTGAAGACGACCAACTGGGAATGCGCCCAGGGACTCTGCACCGACGGCATCTATTACTATTATGCCGGACACAACGACCGCACCAAGGAAAACGCCGACATCCACAAGATCCGCGTTTTCGACAACAAGGAAGTGGACGTCTTTTCCAAAAAGGGTCCCATGCACAGTGCCGAGCTGCTCTGGTATATCCCCCATGATTCCATTCTGGGTTGCTCCGGCGGCGATGGCCGCAAGCCCTTCGTCTGGGAACTGGACAAGAACACCGGCGACGCTCTGAACAAATGGGATTTTGAGGGCATGGGTGAGAACGGCGGCGCGCTGATCGCCTGGGTCGCGAATGACGACATCATC
>Ga0265298_10011993_pt1 | contig 10089 bp, 3 predicted proteins | sample AusTroGonzalo_MG_3_FD_193486 | JGI IMG/M metagenome (GOLD analysis project Ga0265298, IMG submission 193486) | Bovine rumen microbial communities from tropical cattle in Woodstock, Queensland, Australia - Gonzalo_01 | ecosystem: Host-associated > Mammals > Digestive system > Stomach > Rumen ... | reverse complement strand
GGATTACCCGCAGCGAAAAATCGAGAATCGCTTTGGCGATGGAGGCGTTTTCTAATGGCTGAAAAACGCAAGTCATATTCCATAACATTCAACAAAGGCATCGATAAGGCTTCGCTTCCTTTTGAGGCGAACCCTGCCCGCGCTTTGGACGCGCTCAATTACGTCTACCGAGATGGCAAAGTTCAAAAGAGGTTCGGCGTTAATGAACTTCTTAACGTCAAACCCACTCGCTACGTCATCGTTGACTTCGATGGATCCGTAGATACCGTCACATATGCAATCAACTCTGTTGAGTGGAACGGCATTTGGCGCTTCACTGCGGAGGACGGCAAAGAACACCTTATCGCCCACATCGGAAAACTGCTCTACGAAATCGTGGAGGAGGACGGATATTGGAACGCGAACCCAATCACAGCAAACACGAGCACATATCTCAAAGATGGTGAACGCTACGTTTCCTGTTATGAGTTCGAGAATTACAAATCCGTGGCAGTGATTGGCAATAAGTCGCTTTACTTCCTCGGCGGTAATAAGTTCATGAGACTTCGCTACAAGGCTGGCTCAATTAGATCATTCTCCCCGGTTGAAGACGACATTGATACCTATATTCCGACCACGACGATCTCCATCACCTATGAGAACGCCAAGGCTTCGGGTCGGCAATCGTTAGACCAAGTAAACCTCTTGGCTAGATTCCGCAAGAACCAGCTCCTAAGCGGCGTTGGCAAAGCGACGGACACGAATATCGTCACAAAGAACTATGACTATTCCCTTGACGCTCCAATTATTTGCAGGAACGTCGCAACGGATATGGCCTCTTTCTTCATGACCATCAAGGAAAGGGAGGTTGAATAATGGCCAACAAACAATACTCGACATACACTTTCTCCGAAAACATCACGGAGCAAGCGCAGACCTATTACGACCTTCCGTTCAACCAGCAGGAAACGGTTTCGCATAAACATTACATCGTCGGTTCGGCTACCACAGATGGTCAATACACCGATTCGGCAAAATACGTTGATTTAACCTTGGTTGGCGTCCCCAACATCATGGACGCGAGCAAGTTCACCTTCTATGAAGGCCAGTGCAAGATCCTTCGTTTTGACGGATGCACCGAGGATGACGTTCTCGAAAACGGCAGAGCATACCTCAACGCGGATGACCACGTTATGCAGGGCTTTGGCATCTTGGACAACAACGGCTATGTAAACTACCATGTTGCCTTCGTTGCGAAGAGGACGTTGGAAGGTGGAAGCCGTTCCTATACCAGAATGACTTGGATCGGAGCTTTTGATGGAGACGAGCAATACTCCTACGACGAAGCAACGAGAACCCTTAGTCTCGAATACGTTGGTGTCAAGTATTCACCAGCCGCGTACATCGATATGGCTCCGTTTGAAGTTCAGTTCGCTGGCGTAGAGACTTGGACTAAGAAATATACGAATACATATAGTTATTCTTTATCTGCCGATTCCACGCCTACGCTCCACCTCGGGAAAGCCATCGTCAAATCCGAGCTCAATAACCTTTTCATCAAATACAACGTCAGCGCGACCAAACCTACTAGGAACGACCAAAACTGGCCGGACGGAACAGCCTCTTCGTCGGAGAACAATTTCTTCAAGACCGTTGAAATAAGCGACTTGGTTTCCATCATCCCATACGGAAACGAATACGCCTTGCAGGTTAAGACAAATTTTAAGGACAGCGACAACTATGATGTCGTTCTCGGATATAGTTGCTCCGTTATTGGGCTTTCCAATACGCCGTTTGCCAATTTCGTTCCCCCGGTGACCGCCTACCAAATCGGAGATACAATCGACTTAGATTCCATTTTGGACGCTATATTTGATAGCGATTCGGCTTTGCTCACCTATACTGACAACACGAAGATCTCGCTTCACGATTTCAAGTGCGCAGCAAAGGCTTCTTCTTCCATCTCTATGAGCATCAAGATTGGTGGAACAACGCGAACCGATCTCCGAACGCTAACTATTCAAAATCTAACCAATTACAGTGATTGCTCCATCACCATCTCGATTCCTTTACTTAATGAGAGCGGTAGCGTCACGACCACGCTTACCTACACATATTCGGTTGAGATTGCCGAGGTTTTGGCTTTTGCGGTTAGAATCAACGACCCTAAGACCGACTTCGTGTATGGCGATACGGCAACCTATGGCGCAGACGCCACCGCCACGTTATTCGACAACGCCGGCAACGAGATCGACACTAAGCCAATCGCCACATTCTTGGCGAACGGAACGTTGATCTCGGACACCAAAATCGCGTCAAATTCATTGATGACGAATATCACCCCGGTCACGCTGGAAGGCAAAACAGGGCAAGCCGTATTCAAAACCACGCTCCAAAACGCTAACTACTATCAGTACCTCGCCTTTGTCTCCTATTGCGATTCCTTCCAAATCAGTGAGACGAATCTTGGGGATGTATACGTCAACTACAACGAAGAGACGTCGATTGCGGCACTCCTAAGCGGAATCACGGCAACATACGTCTATCATCACAACACCTCCGCAGGTTCGGAGACCACATCGGTTGCGGTTGCCGATGAAGATCTCACGAAGTCAACGGAAACCCTAACTGCGCTTTCTGACATCAACAACTTTGAGATCACGTTTTCCTGCACGCCGGAAGAAAGCCCGAACCAGACTTTGAGCGCCAAGGCTTCCTTGAACATCAAGATCAATAAGTTCGTCAGTTTGGAAGTCACGCACGCCGCTACTGGAAACACCTACTACGCTGGCAGGACGAACACCTTTGTTCTTCCTAGCGATTTGGTCGTGAAGAAGGTTTATAACAATCCGACCCTTGCTGCGGTCGAACTGACCGAAGAAGAAATAATCGACCTCGAATACAGAACTTCCGAGGGAACAAGCGGAACGGCTTTGGAGCCAACCGAATCTACTATCCCCTCTTCCACAAAGACTATCTATGTAACGTTAACTTTGGAAAACGGTACGGTTTTGCAAGGTTCTTACTCCATTGCAGGCGATTACCAATCCGATACTGTCACCGCTTTGAACGTCGGAGCGTCATTCACTTTCATCAAAGGCAACAAACTCTCTACCTACAAGAACAACGGCACGTTGAAGCTAATCGCTCATTACGCGTCCGGCCATGTCACAAACACGACAACCGACGTCTTCACCGATTACCGCATTGTTCAAAAAGTAGGGAATGACTACGTTGATAACGAAAAGGTTGTCATGAACTCCGGGGAGACCATCTATGTGAAGCACAACGGGAACTACTATCAAGTAGGATTTGAGGAAGACGTTTCCATCACCTACGCGAACCCGACTGGCAGGATCTCAATCTCCGGCTATCCGCAAACTTTCGTCAACCTCGTGGACAAAATCGACTTTAGGAACATTCAAGCAGAAATCACCTATGACAACACCCATTCCGACACAACGGTTGTAGCCTCTTTGGACAACGGCAACACCGCAACGGCGTCCACCTATGCCCTTACCTGCGAAGGCATCACCGCCTTCGATGGCTCGGAGACGTTCGACATCCAAGACGCTGGAATCACCTTCACCAAAACGTTCACGATTTCAGCCGTCAGCCGTTTTGACGCCAACTCCTCTATTACCGCTACCTTCACGGTACAAGTGGCTTCCGTTGCATCCTTGACCGTTATCCGCCTGGTCGTGCGCAACGCGAAGAAGGAATACAAAGTCGGAGAGACGTTCCTTGGAGCGGACGATAACGCGGTCATTGACCTATACCACACTGGATCCGTTGAGCCTTTGACGCTTTCTTTGAAGGACGTCCCATCCATCATCGCCACCGAACCGGCGCAGGGAACCACGTTCACGAGGACGAATGATTCCATGAACGTAACCGTCCGTCTTTTAAGCGACGCAACCAAATACACGACCTATACCGCCAAAGTCGTTCCGATCACCGCAACGACAAAGACCATCACCCATAACATCTGTGCTGTCTTGATTCCGAACGGAACAACGACTGGCGTGGAAGAACTCGATAAGAGCCATTATTACCATGACAAGAACGGCAACACCGTTGCACAAGGATATTACATCCTCGTTAATTCCTCGCTCACGGAAATCGACGCAAACGGCGCTAGGGTATTGAGAGCCGGAACCAACCTAACAGAACAAAAGGTCTATGGTTATTTGGAAGATATATTCAATACCAACAAATCCGCACGCGTGATTCTCTTCGACGATTACGTTCCGCCCAACCAAGGCGAGAGCAACATCGAGGTTCGTTTCCCTTGCTACGTCGAAGGCAACGCAGACAAAATCGATAAGTGCCACATCGCCAAGCTATTCGGCAATTCCAACGCGAAGAACCGCCTGTTCTTGGCTGGCAACCCGAGCTTCGGTAACTGCGATTGGCACTCCAGCGCGGTTAACTCCTATCTCCAACAAGGGGAAGTTGGCGACGCCAACGGAGACTTCACTTACTTCGGAGACATGGATTATTGCTTCTATGGTCAAACCGACAACGCCATAATGGGCTACGACAATGTGGCGACCGACAAGATGGTTGTCTTGAAGTCGAAATCCAAAGTCGAGCCGACCAACTATTTCAGAACGTCATCGTTAATCCAAGCAATCGATGCTGGCGGCAACATCGTCAACTCCGTCGATGGCTCAACCCTCTATCAAGAATCATTCCCTCTTGCCACTGGGAACATCGGTTCTGGGGCGATGAATTACAACTCCATCGTCAACCTTAATGGCGACACCCTCTATATTTCCTCCGAGAACACGATTTGCGGCCTCGACATCTCCGGGCAGGTTGGCGATTCCCAAAGGATCTCTTATTCTCGTTCTCGCTACATCGACCCCGAACTAAAAGAGCTCGACCTCTCGGAAGCCGTTCTTTGGACGGACAATGTTTCGCTTTATCTATTCACCGGGGAAGCGGCTTACATGACGCACTATGAATCCTTCAATACCGAAACCGCCCAATATGAGTGGTGGAAGATTGACGTCAAAGGCGCGAGATGCGCCATCGACATTGATGGCGAGACGTTCTTTGGCTCTGAAAACGGTTCGCTCTATAAGTTCGACAAATCCGTTCATTACGACTGCGACAAGATCTTCTTTGAGGCTGGCGGAACCCTATATGTGTCTTTGAATACTTTATTTGGAGACAACAAAATCGTGTACGCGCAGGACGTCAACCCCGAAATCGACGAGGATGCCGAATACACGTTCTCGATGAAACCGGCCACTTTGAGCAAGTCTCTATTCCGCAGGGTGGCGTCAATTCGCAATACCGAGGAAGCAAATATCGATCTCGTTATCGATTACGATGACAACGCGTTGAAGATCGTCGCTCTAGACGAGAGTGGAAAATATGACGCGAACCGCCATCAAGTTTTGGTCGAGGAACTATCCTGCGGTTGCAAGTTTTACCTCAATTACGCGGACGGCAAATCCGCTATCGAAGCGATGGCTGGTTCTCCGCTTCTTGATTACTACCGAGCCTACACGCTCGTACCGACGGACGATTTCGACGACACCTATAAGCTCTACGATGCAGACGGCAATGAGGTTGCCTTGTCTAGGCAAGTCACTTCCAACGGTATCACCTCTAGGGTCAGCGTCCTAAATTCGGCGAACCTTTGCAGGGTTTTAGACGGGATTTACGAGGTTTTCGACATCAACAAAACCGACTGCTCGTTCAAATTGAAAGAGAATGGTAGGGAACTTGACGTCATCCGCTACGGTGATCAAGGGCTTGCCGCGCAGAGCTTCATATCCGAGCTCCATAAGCACACGCCAGTTTATTCCTATTTCATTGCGGCTCCTGCGGTTCTAGGAGACTTATCTTACCGAAAGACCATCTGGGCATGGACACTTAGCGCGTTCAAGGAAGCCAACGACTTGCAGGTTTGCGTGGCTACCAATGAAGAGAACTTGGAGAAGATGAAGGTACTGGCGTTCGCCGACAGCGTGCCAATCGGAACCGACTTGAAGAGATTGTCCATCCTGCAAATGGACTTTGAGAAATCGGTAGTCCCGAGGAAATACACATACTTCCGTCCGATCTCCGTTCCGTTCATCTCGTTTGGATTCAAATCCGACAAGGCTGTGAACTCAATTCTAACGGCCACATCAATCGTATACACAATCCCCATGATAGGCAGGGGCAATAAATAAGGAGGCATGAACTATGGCCATCAAAGACAAAACAAGTTATGACGCGAAGAGCGGGCTTTACGCTACGGAGCAAAAAATCACACCGTCCGTTACTGGCGTGGGTTCTTCCGCCTCAATTCAAGTCCCTAGAGTGACAAACGACATTACCTTCTATGATGAAGGTGGTGGTAGCAGAAGCGGCGGTAATAGTGGCAATGGCGGAAATCAGACTCCTCCCTCCGTACCGCCAGTTGTCCAGCCGAACGCTGGTGGTGCCAATGAACCAGAAATAGATCCGTCTTCCGTCTATCTAGACGAGATTCAAAAAGCCGCATCCGAGAAGAACTACAAGACCCTTTTGCAGTCTGACATCGCGGCTTACAACCTAAAGATGGGAACCCAAAAACACTTGGATAATATGTTGGCTGCGCAAGGACTTGGCACGCAAGGCTACGGGACTTCCGCCCATGTCGGTGTCGAGAACGCCACTCAAAACCTCTACGCCCAGAACCTAGAGAATTACAACCAGCGTGAAGCAGACGCTTTGTCCGAGGCGCAGGAACGTCAGCGCCAAGAAGAGGAACAGGCGATCGCGGAAGCAAAATCGGAAGCTACCGAATCTGACAATCAACTCGTCACATTCCTTACCTATTCAGACGGATCAGAAGAATCCATCAATGGCTATATGGAGAAGTATGGCTACACGCTCAAAGACGGCGTTTGGGTTAACAAAGAGACTGGCGAGCCTGCCTCCGCGTATATCCAAGCTGCCGTTCAATCAGCAAAGGAAAACGGTGGTACAGGTCAACCTTCCTATGGCATAAGCGCCGAAACCGCAACGAGCAACGCTTCTGCGTTCCTCTCCGCCTATGGGGTTGGGAAAGATGCAAGCGGAAACGTCATGGGCTACTCCATTGATGATCTATATGGTCTCCAAGTTTCCGCTATGGACGATACCGCGACCAAAGCATTGAAGGATGTTGTCTACAATGAGCTTGAATGGTTGAAGAACCATATCGGCCAATATCAAGACGGTACACTCTTCAAACTGGAAAGAGGAAACGGAAGACACGAAGCCTATCTAATCCTCTATTCCGGCGGCAAGTTCTACCTCGTCTCCACCTCTGACGACGAGCAAGAAGGCGGACAGGTCTCTACAAGATATAACGAATACAACGGCCCGAAAGAAACGTTCAGAGGCAAATGAGGAGGCTCAATAAATGGCTGACTTTGCCCAAACCCGAAGCGAGTATTTGAAGATCATGATGGGCGAGCGTAAAGACGCGCTCGCCCCATATCGCCCCGAACAGTTGAATGACCTTGGGGACACGTCTTTTGATGTTGCTTCGTTAAGCGATGATGACATCAATAACGCCATCACTAACATGGCTGGAACCCAATATGAGGGAACCGATATTTTCAATTCGCTCCAAACCGAACAGGAAAAGAGAAGCAAAAACAAAGAAGGCGATAAGCCGTGGTGGGAAGCAACGTTGGATTTCTTCTCCAATATAGGTACATCCATCACCGAAGGCGTTTTGAACGTCGTTGACGATGTTTGGGACTTCACTGTTGGCGTAGTCGGCGGAATCGGCGGTGGCTGGTGGGGTCAGCAAAACGAGTTCACAGATTGGGTCGCTAACGCAATGACCGACGATCGCTGGGTCGATTACACAACGAAGGCTCTCACGCAGCTTGACGTTTTCGATACTGGCTTCTGGACGAATAGCGGCGGATATTGGACGGATTGGTCTTATGAAAACATCGCCCGTCAACAGGAACGCGATTACGAAGGAATGGACTGGTTGCACAAAGGCGGCAACTTCATTGGCTATATCATTCCATCGCTTGTGCTAGCTTATTTCACCGGAGGCTCGTCTATTGGCGTGCAAGCCGCAGCGCAAGGCGGTTTGGCTTTGGCCAGCGCCTATGGCCGTTCGACATCACAGGCGTTAAGCGAAGGCGCTTCGTTCCAAGAGGCTTCCGGGTATGGTGCCATCAAAGGCGCTATCAGCGGCGCGATCTCCGCAGCAACTGTTGGCCTTGGTGCAAGCGCTTTAAGCCAAGGCGGTGGAATCGGCGGAAAGGTTGGAGACGCAATCGGAGCCAAAGTTGCGGAGGCTACAGGAAGCCGAGCGGCGGAGGTTTTCGCGTCCAAAGCCAGCGAAGCTTTGGTACACGCTGGTTTCTCTGCCGCCAATGGATTTGCGCAAGTCATGGCTGACCCGGTAATTAAACAAATAACCTATGATTCGGATGCGATCGCCGAAGCCTATGGCGATAATGAGAAAGTCAAGCAAACCCTTATGAGGGCTGGCTATGCCGCCATGTCGAGCGCCGCTATGTCATTGGCGCAAACAACCATCCGCGAGGTCGGAAGTTACGCCTATCGTGGATCCGATGGCTATATGGCCAAGTTCTATTCACAAAAGGCCATACGCGCCCAAAGTCGGCTCGAAACGAAAATCCGTTCTTTGAATAGGGATATACAAGCTGGGAAAGACGTGAACATCGAAGCGAGAATGAGGGAGATTGACACCATCACCTCGCAAGTCGAGAAATACGGCCAGCAGTCCCTACAGTATTTTGAAGCGCTCCAAGCCACTGCGGAAGCGAACCAAGAGAAATCGGTTGTCGTTGATGAAAACGGCGTAGTTGTCCAAGGGAAGCAGTCTTTGGACTATGGGCATAACACAGACCTTGTTCGCAATTTTGGCAATTTGGTTCAGCGCAAGACCATCACGGATTTAATTCTCAACGGAAGAAGCGGCGCGAGGGCTGGTTCTCCAAATCCTGCTGTTCCACAGTTGACTTATCATCAAGATGGAAGCGGTGAAGCGCAAGTCGGCAACGCTTTGGTGTCCTATCCGAAAGCGTCCGAATCCGTTTTCTTTAGCGATAGAACAAATCCAAACCTGCCTTCCGTTGAAGCCCGTGTAATCAACGGGAAAGTCACTTTAACGCCGCAAACCTTCGGTGAATTGCAAACGATCGTTTCCTTGGCGCAAGACAAACAAGCTATGGCATCGTTGCCAGAAGTCCTTCAACTCCCTTTAAAGACAGGCGGTATTCGCTTAGATATTTCAGTCTTGAATCCTAATCAGATTTCCAAACTGGTTTTCTTGGAAAACGGCGATTTCAAAGTCACCAAAAGTGGCGCTATGGTTGCTGACTTGGGAGAAGGGAGATCCTTTGCTTTGTCAGCCGACAAAACGGGCGGTGAGATCATTGAGACTTCAAAAACGGATTCTTGGGTCAAACCATCGGAAGAAGTTCCTGCAATTTCCACGGGAGCTTCCGAGGCTCCAAAACCAGAGCCAGTCAAGCCTTTGGATTTGGCCGCCGAGCCTTCCGTTGTCAAAGAAGCCGCCAACGCAAAGGTTGGCAAGGTGTATTCGCTCGCTTCCGCCAAAGGCGCCGTGAAGATTGTCGAGAATACCATCAAAGAGCTTTTGGAACTCGATGACATCGATGGCGGGCACGCCAAGTTCCATATCGCTAAGGGAAGCTCCGCGAAAGCCCTCTTCGACAACTTGAACCTTGGCACGAAAGAACAGCAACTCGCGGTCAAGGAATCCTTGCGCACGAAGTTACTAGATACAAAAGTCAAATATACTTTGTCTTCCGATTTCTATACCGGGGACGGCGAGGAATACACCAGCGCCGTTCGTGAATTGCTTTCGCTTTTAGATGACGAAGATCTAAAGAAGTTCGACGAAGATTTTAACCGTGCTTGGGATGAATTGGTGGAATCCGGGGACGAAAGCAGACTTACGAAGGTCATCGAGGCTTATGAGAACAAACTGGAGAAGTGGGTTACAAAAGCCAAAGACCTTTCTGTTAAAAAGAAATTCTCCAATATCCTATCCCGCAACAGGACGAAGATAAGAGATCGCGTTACCGGCGATTACGATTATGAGAAGATTGAGGAACGCGACCT
>Ga0265298_10011991_pt1 | contig 10090 bp, 9 predicted proteins | sample AusTroGonzalo_MG_3_FD_193486 | JGI IMG/M metagenome (GOLD analysis project Ga0265298, IMG submission 193486) | Bovine rumen microbial communities from tropical cattle in Woodstock, Queensland, Australia - Gonzalo_01 | ecosystem: Host-associated > Mammals > Digestive system > Stomach > Rumen ... | reverse complement strand
CCCCATCAAGAGCATGCTGCTCATGTCCTTGCCCTTGAGCAGCATGCTCTTGATGGGGTCCACGTTGATGGAGCCATAGACGCTCTTCATGTCGTAGCCCATGCGCCCGTAATAGCGGACGAGGATGCTTGCCAGTTCGGGGGCGTGGCATGCGCAGATGCTGAAGTTGATGGTGATGGCGCGCGCGTCAATGTCCTGAAGCAGGTTCTTGATGAAGCGGTAGTTGAGTTTCTCCGCGTTCAGGCAGAACCCGAGCGATGTGATGCCCTTGTTCAGCACTTCGAGGGCTTTCTTGTTCGCCTTGCGGGCGTTGTCGCAGGCGCAGATGTTCTGACGGATAGCCCATTCGTTGTCGCTCTCCTTCGTGCCGCGCACGTAGGGGAACTGACCGGGGGCTGACACCGTGGTTTTCAGACCTTTGAGGTCTTCCTGACGATAGAAAGGCTGCACATTGAAGCCTTCAGGGGTGCGCCATACAAGTTTCTTGTCGAAATCGGCACCCTTCAAATCGGTGACTATCTTCTCCTTCCACTCCTTTGTCGAGATGGCGGGAAAATCAGCCAACAGATTCAGTTTTTCTTCTGCCATGATTGTTTGTTTTATTTGGTTTTATATATTATGATTTTATTCAGTCATTCTGCCTGTCATGTCGTACCTTCTGCCGTTCACCTCTATATAAAGGTGTCCGTTTTTGAGGTACTTGCGTGCCATTACGCCGGCTTGTATCTGCCTGTCGCCGGTGGGGTTTTCTTTCTTCTGCCCGCACAGGGTCGAGTACATGTCGATGCCCAGTTCGTTCTTCTCCGTGAAGATGGCGTTGTAACTTACCTCGCCGTTCACTAACGGAGCGTCATCCGCCTTGTCAAACAGGTCGTTGGGACGTATATCGGTCTGCTCGGGCAGCCATTGCGCACTCCACCCCGCGAAGGTCTCGCCGTTGTCAGCGCAGGGCTGCGGAGCTGTCGGCAGTCGGTCCACACGCCCGCCGTTCTCCACGGTCTGCGTCGGGTCGCCGTCGTAGTACTCCTCGCCGTTCACCCACCAGCGGATATCATATTCGTCCATGCACTGGCCCGACAGGTTGATAGTCAGCGATGTCGCGCCTGAAGAGGTTATCATCAGTTGTGCCGTGTGCTGCCCGTACATGTACGGCGCGTAAGACACTGTCACTTTGTGTGTTCCGTTAGCCGAGGCCGCTGCCACTTTCGAGGGCGACACATAGAACTGCGCCCTGTCAGTGCCGGTGATGGAGAACTGTATGTCGCCGGTCAGGTCCGCGCCTTTCACGTTTATCACCTTGCTGTTCGCGCCGTCTCTCGGCAGTACGGGGAACGACATTTTCGTGGTCGCGCAGGTCAGTGTCGGTGTAGCAGGTGTTGGAGGCTCTGTGGTGCCGCGCCAGCCGTTGCTCTTGCCCGGCACAAAGTCCGCGTCCTGCGAGCACATCAGCTTGCTCATGTCCACCGTCTCGCCCGCATGCTCGCCCCAGATGTACTCCGCTAAATACGGGTAGTCGATGAACGGGTTGCGGTTGCCCTGCGTTGCCTGTATGCCGTTGTTGCGGTCTATCTCTTTTTGTGACACGGGGTCTTCTCTGTGCCACTTCATAAGCAGTACTACAGCCTTCTTTGTCAGACCGTAATACGATGACGCAGTGTATGATGACTGGAAGCAGGAGTTGCCTGTCGTCATTGTGTAAGTCTTGTTCCACTTCATTATCATGCCCAGATAGCCGCGGGCGAGGTCGCCCTTGAAGTCGTTCTTCGGCTCAAACACTGTCCCCGAACCGGACACGCTCTCGCCCGCACTGGAGGCTATGGTCTTCTTGCTGGTGGACCAGCTGCCGGCGGTGCCTTTCTTGCAGCCGTTGTAGGAGTAATCCACAGTCTTCACCACGCCGAACTCGTAGTTCCCGCGCTGGTTGTTCACATAGCCGTCGGTCGGCACAAGATGGAATATGTCGCTGTACATTTCGTTCTTGCCACTGCCCCACCATGACTTGGGAATGGAGTGTTCGCGGTTGTAGCAGTCGCATTCGCCACTGTAGTTCCCGCATTTCTTGCTGTCGCCGGTCGGGAAGTTGCAGCCGCCGTACATGTCCCACAGCTTGCCCGCCTTGCCCACCGAGTCTGACGGATATACGTCAGTCTTCTTGTATGCCTCTATCAGGCCGTCATAACTTATTTTCGAGTAGCCCGTATTGGTCACTGTCGTCAGTGCCGAAAACAATGTCGCGCCCGACTTGCCGTTCACCGACGAATAATAGGCCGGTATGCCCGATGCGGGTGTCACAGCCTGCGCCTCTGCTATTGTCACGCATAGCAGCGTCAGCACTGCCAGTCGCACATACGTTTTCCCTGAAAAAAGTCCCATCATAGCCGTTTTCCTGTTTGCAAAATCCTCTATTCCCATTTAAACGCGCAAAGGTAACACTTTTTTTTCACTCCTGCAAATCTTTTTGGATTTATCTTCTATTTATCTTTCCCCTGCTGCTATTATCTCGTTTTCCCCGCTTCTTTCAACTTTCAACAATCAACTTTCAACTGTCAACTATCAACTTCCCCACTTCTTTCAACTATCAACTATCAACTATAAATCTTTAGTGATTCATTAGTGATTCTTTAGTGATTCTTTAGTGATTCTTTAGTGATTCATTAGTGATTAGTTAGTGATTAGTTAGTTGTTAAGCTAACAAAAACCTCTTGCACTCTCCAGGTACGCAGGCATCTTGCCTGCGAAAAATATCAACTGCTGTGTGTTGGCCGCAGACAACGTATTCTCGCCCTACTCGTTGTCCGACGAAGCATAAAAAAATCACTTTTTTCTTGGATGTTTCAAAAAAACGCCGTACCTTTGCAATCGCAAACCGGTAACGGAAGCAGGTGAGAATCCTGCACAGACCCGCTGCTGTGTTTCTCCGCATCGTGCGCCCATTCTCTCTAATTGTCACTGGGATAGAGTCTTGGGAAGGCAAAGGCACACGAGGAGATAAGTCAGAAGACGACCGTTTGCCATGGACGTTAATTCTCCCGAGGATTAGGAGCATAGCGATGACTGACATTTTATCCATATTACCGCCCGCGTTGTCTGCACCATGTCGTCTTGGTCAAGCCATGCACGACCTGTTTTTCTTGTGGTTGTAAGCACTGCAGCCGCAGACAAGACAAATATGCCATAATTAAAACAAAAACAACCTTATAATTAACCTATAAAACATCAACAACATGAAAAAACTTTTTCTTCTTGCCCTCGCGGCAATGACGTTGAGCGCGCAAGCGGATGTCATCACGCTTGACCTCACAAAACCTGTTGATCCGACAGCTGTCACTTTTGACGAAAACGGTCTCTGGGAACAGCGTTTTGACGGCGGTGTAAACACCATCGACTTCCAGATTTTCCGTTTCAGCCACTATGGTACCACTGCTGGCTATAACTACTGCGACGTTTTCAGCATCAGCAAGGACCCGAATACCACCTATGATGGTAACTATAGCACCGACCAGTGGCGCAATGTCGTAGGTCACGGCAAAGCCGGTGAAGGCACTCCCTTCCTTATCGCCTACGACGGCGGAGCATACGCTTCCGCCCCGAGAACGGTGACTTTCAAGGACAATCTCGCCTACGCGGCAAAAGAAGTGTGGATCTGCCAGTCCGCATGGGCTGACCGTTGCATCCAGAGCGGAAGCGGGGATGCAAGATCCTTTGTGCAGGACGATTATCTGACCATAACTTTCCGCGGTTTGGACAAGAACGGCAATCCAATTGCCGACAAGGAAGTTATATATTATCTCGCTGACTACAGCAATGCCAACCTCACCCTCTGGACACTCAACTCCGGTTGGGAGAAAGTTGACCTCTCCGCCCTCGGCACTGTGTGGGGTATCAGCTATGAAATGACCACCACCGATGTGGGAGAATATGGCCCCAACACCGCTCTCTATTTCTCAATGGACGCGCTGGCTGTTGAGGAACTGGCTTCACAGCCTACCGCCCTTGAAACTCTCTCCGCTTCGGAAGTTGCTGAAATCAGCATTTACACCATCAGCGGTCAGTTCATGGGGACTGTCTTCGACGCTCCGCAGAACATCATCCGCACCCTGCCCGCTGGCTCATATCTGCTCCGCAGTGCTGACAAGACGATGAAAGTCATCCGCTAATCGCGGCAAATGTCCGGCTTTTCATCATAAAGCGTCCGGTTTTTAATAAAAGATGTGACCATCCAACCATCTTCCGCCCCTGCACAAAAACACGTGCAGGGGTATTCTTGTTCGCAAGAACACATTGTTTCCGCTGCAAAATTACAAAGACTGAATATCCTGCCTTATCTGGCGGCACAGAGCATCCATGGAGTCGAAACGACGTTCATCACGCAGACGGCGGAGGAAGCGGAGGACAAGCGTTGCTCCGTACAGACTTTCTCCCTCATAGTCAAGCAGGTGCGCCTCTATTGTCTGCCGGTTGTTCCCTATTGTCGGGTTAGTGCCAATATTTACCACCGCACGCCAGGTCTGCCCGCCGGACAGTACTTCAGCGGCATAAACCCCGTTGCGCGGGATAAGCAGACATGGTTCGGAAGGTTGTATGTTGGCAGTCGGGAAACCGAGCGTTCGTCCGAGTCCTCGGCCGTGAACAACCTCTCCTTCAATGGAATATGGTCTGCCAAGCATCGTCCCTGCTGACACCACATCCCCTTCCTCAAGAGCTTTTCGTATCTTTGAGGACGACACGGCCCCTTCCGGAGCCTGCGGGACGGTGAGAACCTCCACTCCCGCACGCCGCCCGCATGCGGCATAGTCCTCCGGCGAGGACAAGCGGTCGGAACCGAAACGGTGGTCATAGCCCATAAGCAGCAGCCGCACACCATAATCCGAGCGCAGAAAACGCAGAAAATCCTCGGCTGACAGGCTTCTGACAGCAGTGAAATCAAGTTCTGCAACCTGCTCCACCTGACTCTGCAGCAGCGAGATACGTTCCTGTTCGGAAGTAAGAAGTGGGACATTAACGCCGGTGATAAGTTGGCGCGGGTGCTGCCTGAACGTGACAGCCATAGCCCCTACTCCGCTCCGTGCGGCCTGCTGACGCAACTGCGACAACAGATAGAGATGCCCACGATGCACCCCGTCAAAAAAACCGATTGTTGCGGCATATTCCATTTTCAGTGCAAAGGTACGACAAAAAAACGACTCCTCCAAGAGGGGGAGCCGTTTTTTCTCGTTCACAAAGAACTCGTCTTACTCCTGGTTGAGAGTGATGCGGCGGAAGTCGGTGATGTTCACGTTCATTTTCTTGAGAACGTCCTTCACCAGTTCCTTCGAGTCGGAAAGGATGTACTGTTGCTCCATGAGTGTGCTTTCTTTCAAGAACTTCTGGAGACGGCCTTGTGCAATCATCTCGACCTTCTTCATGTTGATCTGAGCCTCTGCCTCTGCAGGAACGGTGGCGCGGATATTGCGTGCCTGCTCCGCCTGCTCGGCTGTGAGCCAGCCCTTTGCGGTATTGGAGGCGATGTGGTCGTCGCTGTCAGCGTGAGCGGGATTGATGCCAGCCTTGCGCAGTGCGTTCTCCACGGCCTTGTTGATTTCATCCTGCTTGGTCTTGTCGATAGCCACACTCAGTTCGCGGTCCTTCACTTCCTGAGCAACGTGGTCAGCATCAAGGGCTACGGGAGCCATCGAAGCCACCTGCATGTTCATGCCGTGAACGGTGTCATGGTCGGCAGCCGCATTGTCGGCAGCCACGAGCGACGACAGTTTGTTGCCGAGGTGGTTGTAAGCGTCCACTTGTGCGGCGGTCAGATAAGCGTAGTCGCTGAGTTCCATCTTCTCACCGGTCACACCGCTGCGCTCTGTAACTATTTCAGCCACGGTGAAGTTGCCGATTTTGAGGTTACGAAGAGCCTCAAGGTCAGCGGGACGGTTGTCCATGGCGGCATCAAGGATGAGTTTCACCATGCCGACGAAGTCCTCGTTCTTTGCCACGAAGTCAGTCTCGCATTTCACTGCCACGATGGCACCGAAGCCGTTTGCGGCCTTAGCCAGCACGCAACCTTCGGAAGCCTCGCGGTCGCTGCGCTTGGCGGCGATAGCCTGTCCGCGCTTGCGAAGCAGGTCTTTTGCCACCTCGAAGTCTCCGTTCGCCTCTTCAAGGGCTTTCTTCACATCCATCATGCCTGCGCCTGTCATATCGCGCAGTTTCTTAATATCTGCAAGTGTTACAGCCATAAATCAGTTGGTAATTGAGAATTAATAATTGATATTATTCTGCTGCGGGTTTCCCCTCTGCAACGGGAGCCTCTTCGGCTACGGGAGCTTCCACGCTTGCCACTTTCTCAGGCTCTTTTTTCTCTGCGGCTTTGCGGACGCGGGTGCGGCGCTCCTTTGGAGCGGGAGCCTCTTCAGTAGCCTCGGCCTGTGCGGCAGCGGCTTCCTCATCAGCCTTCTCCACTTTGCGTTCCTCCAGACCTTCTTTCACAGCCTCGGTAACAGCATTGAGAATCACCTCAATGGACTTGGTGGCATCGTCGTTGGCAGGAATGACAAAATCAATGTTGTTGGGATTGCTGTTCGTATCCACGATACCGAACACAGGAATTCCCAGACGGTTGGCCTCGGCCACGGCAATGTGCTCTTTCATCACATCCACCACGAAGACAGCACTCGGAAGACGAGTCAAATCGGCGATAGAACCGAGGTTTTTCTGAAGTTTCTCGCGCTGACGGGTAATCTGCAATTTCTCACGTTTGGAAATGTTGTCAAACGTGCCGTCGGTCATCATCTTGTCGATGGACGACATCTTCTTGATAGCCTTGCGGATTGTGGGGAAGTTGGTCAGCATACCACCGGCCCAACGCTCGGTGATGTAAGGCATGCCCATTTCCTGAGCCTTTGCAGCCACGATTTCCTGTCCCTGTTTCTTGGTGCCGACAAAGAGGATTTTACGTCCTGATCTGGCAATGTTCTTCAGAGCCTCGGCTGCCTCGTCAATCTTGACAGCGGTCTTGTTGAGGTCAATGATGTGGATTCCGTTGCGCTCCATATATATATAAGGAGCCATAGCGGGATTCCATTTGCGCTTGAGGTGCCCAAAATGGCATCCTGCCTCAAGCAGCTGGTCGAAAGTAGTTCTCATTTTGTTTGATTTGTTTTGAATTATTCTGAAAATAATTATTCCTTTGCCCCTCTGCCGCAGAGAAGCGCGGCAAAGGAGATTCCCGATTAACGTTTCGAGAATTGGAAGTGTTTACGTGCTTTGGGCTGACCGGGTTTCTTACGCTCGACTTCGCGTGCATCACGAGTCATGAAGCCTTCCGCTTTCAGAGCGGGCTTGTCCTCGGGATTGAGTTTCACAAGGGCGCGGGCAATAGCAAGACGCAATGCCTCGGCCTGGCCTTTGAATCCGCCTCCGTCAAGGTTCACCTTAATGTCATATTTTTCAACAACATCCAGTTTCGCCAGCGGCTGCTTAACGACATACTGAAGAATCGGACTCGGGAAATAGATTTCGAGGTCACGACCGTTGATAGTGATTTTGCCGGTTCCTTCGCTGAGGTAAACACGTGCAACAGCGGCTTTACGACGACCTAACGCATTGATTGTATCCATATTCTTCAATTATTTAAGGGTGTTGATGTCAATTTGTTTGGGTTGCTGCGCCTGCATGTTATGCTCGGCACCAGCGAAGATATGCAGATTCGTGATGAGTTTGCTGCCGAGACGGTTCTTGGGCAGCATGCCTTTCACCACCTTGCGGAGCAGACGGTCGGCTCCCTTTTCCATCATCTGGGCGGGGGTCATCTCGCGCTGGCCGCCGGGGAATCCCGTGTAACGGACATAAACGCGGTCCGTCCACTTATTGCCCGTGAGACGCACCTTGTCGGCGTTAATAACAATCACATTGTCACCGCAATCCACATTCGGCGTGAAATTGGGTTTGTACTTTCCACGAAGCAGTTTTGCAATCTTCGTGCACATGCGGCCGAGAATCTGGCCATCCGCATCCACCACGACCCATTCCTTTTGAACGGTCGCACTGTTGGCCGATACGGTCTTGTAAGATAATGTATCCATTTGTAATTTAGTTTATAGAGCCAAGCCGACAGACATCATTTACACCCTTCCGGGCCACTGCCCAACTTGACAATTTATTGTTTTTCTGTTTTTCTTTTCCGGTTTTCGCCAAAAAAGCGTGCAAAGATACGGCTTTTTTCCGGTTTGTGCAAATTTTCCGCCATTTTTTCTCATTTTTCTTCCGTTTGGCGAAGAATGAGGGGCCGGAAACCATGCAAATGCTCGTTCATAACCTCTTCCAGCGGTCGCATCGGACGCACCTGACGGATCTCACGGAGCCGCCCGTTCACATCCCCGTCTTCCTGCTCCTTCAACCGGTCCATCTCCTCCTGCAGCCGCGCAATGACATGGGGATAAATCTTGTCCATCCGCTGCGGATGGTTGGTGTACCAAACGAGCGAAGAGTCGAACTGCGCCTGCGTAACACCGTTTTTCTCGAGCAGAACCGCGAAAACGCCCTGCTCCTGATCAGCAGGACCGATATCATACCCTCTCACATACATGATGCCGTCCCCACGATGCAGTTCAACCAGCAAATCAATCATCTGCGACGTAGAAAGCACATTGCGAGGCCTGCAGGCAAACATCCCGCCCAAACATGCCACGAGCAGCAGTCCCTTTCCTATGACCCGCATCATGCCACTCACGCTTCCTCCTTTTTTCGGGAATTAACACTCCGGTCCAAATCCTTCCGGAACCAAATCAAGACGGCAAAGACCGCGACAGTAATGCACGAATCGGCGATGTTGAACACCGGCCGGAAGAAAAGGCATTCCCCTGCGCTGTCAGTGACAAGCGGAAAATAAAGCATGTCCACCACGCGGCCATAAAACCAGCCGGCATATCCGAAAAGACGCCCGTAGAACACACAGTCAATGATATTGCCAACGGCTCCGGCCGTAACCAGCGCAACCATCACCAGATAGCCGGTCCGAACCTGCACGCCGTCCTTCGGACGGATGAGACGGTGCATATACCAGCAAAGCACTCCTGCGGCGCCCATGCGGAAGAGTGTGAGGAAAAATTTGTCAAACCACTCAATACCAAAAGCCATGCCGTCGTTCTCCACATGGCACAACTGGAAGAAAGGCAGAATCTGCACCGCCTCCCCCACCGCCAGATGCGCATGCACCCAGAGTTTGAGCGCCTGGTCTGCCATGACAGCCGATAGTACGACAGCGATGACAATCAGCGTATGACGAGTTGCCGCATTCATAGTCCGAAAGCCTGTTTGAGAATATCCGTCTGATTCAGTTTCTCCCACGTGAAGAGTTCCACGCGGCGCTCGAAAGGCTGTCCGTTTCCGTCCAGGAAGGTCTTGACCACCGTCTCCGGCGTCCGCCCCATGTGTCCGTAGCGCGCCGTCTCCTCATACACAGGATTCTTAAGTCCGAGCGCACGTGTGATACCCGCAGGAGTCAAGTCGAACAAGACAGGAATACGTGCAGCAATCTCCTCGTCCGGCACACGACCGGTACCGAAGGTATTGACAAACACGCTGACCGGCTCGGCGACTCCGATGGCATAACTGACCTGGACGAGCATCTCGCGCGCCACTCCCGCCGCCACCATATTTTTGGCAATCCAGCGCGCGGCATAAGCCGCCGAACGGTCCACTTTCGAGGGGTCCTTCCCCGAGAAAGCGCCTCCGCCGTGCGCGCCGCGTCCGCCATACGTATCAACAATAATCTTGCGACCGGTCAGCCCCGTATCACCATGCGGTCCGCCAATGACGAACTGCCCCGTCGGATTCACCAACAAGCGGAAATCCCCTTCCAGCAAGCCGGCATAACGCACATCGCGTTTCGCCACGCGGGGCAACAGGATGCGGCGAATGTCATCCGTTATCTGCTGCCGCCCGACCTGCGGGTCATGCTGCGTGGAAATAACAATCGTATCAATACGCACCGGTTCGTGGCGCTCGTTGTACTCAATCGTCACCTGACTCTTGGCATCGGGACGGAGATAGGTCATCTCACGGCCTTCCTTTCGTATGCGCGCCAGCGTGAACATCAAGGTGTGCG
>Ga0265298_10011990_pt1 | contig 10090 bp, 6 predicted proteins | sample AusTroGonzalo_MG_3_FD_193486 | JGI IMG/M metagenome (GOLD analysis project Ga0265298, IMG submission 193486) | Bovine rumen microbial communities from tropical cattle in Woodstock, Queensland, Australia - Gonzalo_01 | ecosystem: Host-associated > Mammals > Digestive system > Stomach > Rumen ... | reverse complement strand
ACTGTAAACCATCCACTGGTTGCCGATGCGCAATATCGAGGCGTTGATGAGTTCGCCGTTCTTGCGCGTGAGCGGGCTGTTGATGATTGCCACCTCGTCACCGAAGCGAGTCTCTTCGGCGATGAGCGACTTGAGGCGAGAAAACGCTTCTTCTTCGCCGGCATTCCCGCCTTCGATGTCGCGGGTGAGCGACTTCACGCGGTCGAGCCTCGTTTCGCGTTCCCAGGGAAGCGTCTGGGCCACCTGGGATTCGAGCTGGCGGCTGACGGCGGAAAGCACCGAGCGCAAGGCCTTGCGCTTTGCCGCGACGTTTTCGCTGCGGTTCTTGGCGCGCGCCTGCTTGCCGCGTTCATCCTGCAGCTGCGCAGCCACCGCGCGGATCTTCGCGTTCAGGCTGTCGATTTCGGCACGGCGGCGTTCCGTGTCGTCCTTGTAGCGCTGCTGCAGCGTCTTGTAGCGGGAATCGTCAGCCTTGAGCATCGAATCCGTCGCGGCAATCTGCCGGTTCAACTTCTGGATTTCAGAATTCAGCTTTTCTTTTTCAAGCTTGAGATCCTGAATTTCCGAGCTGCGGTCCGCGAAGGCCGCACCCGCCAGGAATAGAATCATCGTAATCAAAAGTATTTTCTTTCGCATAATCACCTATAAAACACTCCAGTCCAAAAAATTTGTCACCTTCCCAATAGAAATTTTACCTATGCTTCCAGTTCTTGCAGGTACTCGAATACCTGTCCTCGGAACAAAGTTCCTTCACCGTTCTCTCCAGGATGCTCGACTTTATATCTTCAATATAGAAACGGCTCACAAGCGCCGAACCGCACTGTTCATACGACAAGTCCCAATTCCGGTCAGCGCACCAGTTCCAAAGGTATTCCTTGCAGTTGTTCTTTTCGGCATCCTCGATGCACTGCTTTTGGAGTTCCCCGCAATCCGCAATGTGGTTGCTCTTGAAATTGGTGGCGACACAGTAGCGCTTGAGCCCGTCCCCGTAGGCATCGGACTTATCCTTTTCGCTAATCGTATCCGGCAGGAAAATCGACCACTGGGTAGTATCGAGCATCATCGCCGCCTTCACGCTCGACGAATAACAAGTTTTGGGCAAATATTCTATTTCTTTGTTCCAATATTCATGAGCGTGCGCATTGGCTTCAACTAAACCGCCATACATATCGATATCTTCGATTTCCATCGAGGAACATGTAATGTCCTGATAAAGCCTGCAAGCGCGAGTTGCCCACGAATCATTTTCTCCGTTCCCTTCATTGTCGCATTGATTCCAGGCAACGTATTCCATGTCCACGCCGGTCCCCTCCACCTTCAACTTGACCGTCGTTTTTGCCATCCCGAAGAAGACACCCATGCCATTCTCGATGTTCGACTCGGGCACGACACGCGAATCCGAAACGGAACCTTTTACTTTGTCCACATAATCCACATAGGCATGGTCCGTCGAATAAAGATCTACAGAGCTGGAGCCGATAGGTAACATCATGTTCGGCAGGTAAAGCGTATCGAGCGAATTGAAGCCGCCAACCCAGGTATTTTCCGAATAGCCGAGCCTCGCCTGTTTTTCAAACGGGTCATGCATGGATATCCCGTTATATCCGTTCGAATCCGTCTCGGTCAATCCCTCGAGCATCTTGTTGACAGTGGTATTCGTCGGTTCCACGGCATGCATGTCGTAATTCAAGATCGAAAGCACGCCGCCAATCGACTTCTCGAAATCCAAAGCGCACTTCACGTATTCCATGTCCATCGGGAATACCAGGAAGTCCATGGTGAACTCCTCCTGGCCTTCGTTTTCCACCCACTCGTAACTGCCGTCTTGCTTGGGGATGCTCAAGCCCTTGACAATGACCGGCTTCGGGATGCTCGCCGTCGCCTTGTACCTGGACTTTGCCGTATGGCCCGCGCTATCCCACTTGAAAAAGGCTTCCAGCGCGTATTCTTCACCGGATATTCCCACAAGCATATGCTCGGATTCAAAGCAATTCGGTTTCCCGCTTTTGCTCTCCAGAACAAGGGTCGAATCTTCGTCGGAAGATTCTCCGGCATCGACATGCTTAAAGCGACCCGTCACCGTAACGTAGGCGCTGTCGTAGAACGCGAAATTTTCCGCCGCATTTTCGTCGAGTTCGTAGACCTTCGAGAAGCAGACATAGGGCTTGTCGCCTTCGGCAATATATCCATAGGTGTAGATACCCGTATAGACCACGCGTTCTTCGGGATAGTAGTCCCACGGGCCGTGGAAATCGCACCCCACAAACACGAGCGCAATCACAAGAAGCACAAATCCAATCACTCTAGAAATAATACTCATAGCTAACCATTATCGGTAAAAAGGGGAACTGCGCGATGGAAGTCTTCTTGGGAGGGTCCTTGCTCGTATCGTAGAAGGTATAGAACATGTTCTCGTGGTCGGTCAAGTTGATGATGGTCCAACTGAAATTCCACTTGTCTTCTTTTCCAATATCGATAGGCTTCACGTCGATGCGGAAGTAGTCCGTCTGGCGTCCCGCGTTGCGGCTGCCCGGCAAAACGGTAATCGCATCCGTGTATCTCTGGTTCCCCATCTCTTCGGGATAGTAGTAACCCAGATATTCGCTGATGGGCATACCCGCGGAATACTTGAGGATTATGGACGAGCGGAAATAGCGTCCCTTCGTCCTGTGCTTCCTGAGAGAATTCTCGTCGCCCGTCCAGTTGATGCCAGCGTCCATCTTGAGTGCGTAGGGCTGATGCCAACTGGGATAATACGCCTTGGTTCCGTCATTGGTGCGGGCAACGCTAATGCTCTGGCTCCAGTTAATACCGCCGAACCACCAGCCCTTTTCCTTGCGCAGCGATAGTTCGTAACCGAAGGAATAGGCTTCCGCCGTGCCGAACCCGTCCGCAATCACGAAGTCGTCCGATGCCGTTTCCTCGTTGCTGTCCAGCACCGCCACGAACGTGTTCAGGTTATCCTGCGTCTTGTAGTAGACACCCACGGTCGCGTCGTAGTTGTCGAAGATGTTGCGCTGGCTGTATTCCGCGGCAAACAGCCACGAGGACGCCGGCTTGATATGCTTGCCCTTGGTCGTCGTTGTCGCCGGATAGTAGAATTCGTTCAGCGTTTCCTGGTCAGTGTAGACGATGGAATTCAGGTACTGCAGGTAGTAACCGCCATACAGTTCGACCATCTTGTTCTCGTCCAGGTTGACCGTGAAGGAAGCGCGGGGCTCAACGCCGAAATGTTCCGCCGCCGTCTGGTAATTGAAGCGCAGGCCATATTGCAACGGGTCAGCGGGAGTTATCTTCCATGCATCCTGCAAGTAAGCCACATGGTGGAAAGGCTTCTGGATGTCGGCAAGGCTTATCGTCGCCATCGCTTCTTCGTAACGTTCGTAGTCGTATTCCAGTTCGTAGCCGAAGGTAAACGTATGGTTGGCGACACCGCGGTAGTTCAGCCACTGCTTGCCAGCAAAGGTGTAGAGGTACATCTCGATAGACATGAGGTCGCCAATTTTCATGGTCTGGAAGAATTCGCTGTAGGCGAGCGTCATGTTATAATCCCAGTCCCCATTAAAGCGGTGGTGGAAATTCAAAGGAACGGCAATGTTGCCCCAGTCCATGTAGAGCGGGTCGAAACTCAGGCGGTCCTTGCCCATGTAAAAGCTGAGCTTCAGCCATGTATCGTCGCTGAAATTGTACATGAACGTTCCCTGCAAGTCCGTAAACTCGTAATCCAGATCAAGATCCAGAATGCCGATAGCGTTACAGAGATCGAGCATATAGCCGATATAGGTGGTACGTCCGGCAACAACCCAGCGGACCGGGCCCTGGTGGCCTTCGGTGTGGAGTTGCGCGGCGAACGTGCTGATCTTGATACTCGTCTTGCTAAACCACTCGTCGACAGTATCCTGTCCACCGGCGCGGCCGTCCATCTTGAGCACGGAACTCAGGCGGTTGCCGTACTGCGCCGGGAAACCGCTCTTGTAGAACTGCACATCGTCGATACCTTCCACGAGGAAGGTGCTGAACAGGCCGAAGAAATGCACCGGCGAATACACCACCGCGTTGTCGAAAAGGAAAAGGTTCTGGTCGGCGGCACCGCCGCGCACGTAAATCTTGGAACTGAAATCGGAACTCGCGACCACGCCCGGGAGCGCCTGCACGCTCTTGATGACGTCGGCTTCGGCAAGGCCCGGCATGCGCTTGATGGACTTCGCCGTAACGACGGATTCGCCCGGCTTGCGCTTGGGGCGGCGGCGCAGCTGCACCACGACCTTCTTGAGCTCGGTGACCTTCGTATTGTCGCCCCCGGCAAGGAGCGCGTCGACATCGACGTCTTCGCTAGGCTTTTTAGCTTCGGCGGTGCTATCATTCGAGGCCGCGACATCCTTAGGCTGCGCGGTATCGACAGGGGCAGCACTGTCGGGGCGTTGCGGGGTGTCCCCGCTCGAAGGGGTAGCGGATGCCGTGTCAACGGCAGAAGCGAGGGGAATGCTTTCCCCTTCTCCCACATTCGCGCTGTCAGGTTCTACAAAAGCCTCGCCCAATGCCTGAGAAAAACTACGCTCCGTCCCAATGTACTTGAGCTCGTAGCACTTTTCCTTCTCGGCACCCGCCGTGTCGGAATTGGTGACGCAAACGTTCCAAAGAGTATCTTCGGGAAGCACGACGCTGAAAGGCGTACCGACAGTCGTCTGCAACGCCTCCCCGGACTCAAGGATTTCCACATTCAGTTTTTCGCCCGCCGCAAAGGAAGAATCCTGTACCACGCCATTAAAGACGATCCCCGCAACCTGCGTTGAATCTTCGTTAGCACCCGCGACAGCGGCAAGCATCAGCAAAAGGCAAATTATAATTCGTTTAGACAACAAAGCACTCGTTTTTATTAACAAAATTTAAAAATTCTCGTCGTGGGAAAATTCCCACACGTCAGTATAACACCTAAGAAGAAAAAAAGTGTTACCAAAAAAAATAAATCCCTGAAAAAAATCCAGGGATTTGTGCATTTTATACGCAATAGCCGTTATTAAAAGAACTGAGGCGGCCAACGCGGGTTCTTGGAGGACATATCGATCTTGTAGAAGTCCTTCTCGAAACGTCCGTCGTCCATGCCGTACATCTGCATCACGTGGCGGGCAATCCACTTGCCGAGCTTGAGGACCGTCAGCTTCTTGCGAAGGCGGCCCTGGCAGTCGCGGTTCATGATGTCCGGGAGCGTAGAAGTCGTAAGGATTTCGTCGATAGCCGGGCTGTTCAGCTTTTCGCGGGCTTCGGCACTGGTGTGGAAGTGCGTCACGCCAAAGCAAACGCGGTTCGGGTGGCCCTTCTTGATGTGTTCGCAGCACTGCACGATCGTCGTACCCGTACGCACCATGTCGTCGAACACGATCACGTCCTTGCCCTCGATTTCTTCGATGCTGATGTCGGAAAGTTCCGGGTTGAAGGTCATGCTGATTTCACGTTCGCCGGTACGGACCTTGTCCATCACCACGCGCTTGCACTCGGGAAGCTGGAGAGCGTCGAACACCGCGTTCATGAACGGGCGGGCGCCCTTGTCCGGGGAGACAATCACGAGGTTGTTGCCGTCCTTGCCGGTCTGGACGAAGTTGCTGCTCTTGATGTAGTGGGCATACACATCCGTCGGAATGAGGTTGTGGAAGTTGCCCTCGAAAATTTCGCTGAAGAGGTTCTGCACCTTGATGCTGTGGTTATGGACCGTCACCACGGCATCCACGCCGGACTTCTTGAGGAGCTCAGCGTAAAGAAGGCTCGTGAAGGCCTGGCCGTCGAACTTCTTCAGGTCGATGTCCGGGCGATCCTTCTCGAGAGGGCCGATGCGGTGCGGGCCGCGGTCCTGGGCGCTGTAGAACAGGTCGGGTTCGACGAGCACCACCTGCTCGGCGCCGTTGTCCTTGGCGGCGCGGGCCAGGATGCAGTTGCGCATGGCGTAGTCGTTACGGCTGCGTTCGTGGTTCGAGACCGAGCAAATCAAAACAATCTTGCCTTCCAAACGCTTGCCGATATGCTCCATGTCATCCACGTCCAGCATGTAGCGGGGGCAGAATTCGGAGTTGGCGAAGGTCTTCAGGGAGACCACGTCGGAAATGTCTTCACGGAGGCCGATGTACTGGGCCATGTCGATGGCGAACGGGTCATCGGTGAAGTTGCCGGTCACGATAAAACGATCTGACATATGTTGCGCCTTCTTAAAGGGGGTTGTTTTCTGGTAGCACAAATATAGATACTTGCAGGGCAAATTTCAACGGACAAAAAACGACGGGCCAAGGACCCGCCGTAAATAAATAAACAGAAATGACAATCGCCGTAATGCGAAGTTTATATTTGTTATTGATTTAGAAACGAGCAGAGCAAGGCACGAGCCCCCGTAGCGTACTAGAGCGTACGTGAGGGGGCGAGTAACGCAGCTATGCGAAGTTTATAAATCAATAACCCTGTCGTTTTGGAGGAGCTGCTCAAAAGTCTGGCGTTCGCGGACGACCTTCAGTTCCCCGTTCGTGTACATCGTCTCGGCGGCGTAGCGGCGGCTGTTGTAGTTGCTGCTCATGGCGGCACCGTAGGCGCCGGCATCATGGAGAATCAGCAAGTCGCCGACCTTGGCCTTCGGGAGCCTGCGGGTCACGACGAATCCGCCTTCTTCCTGCGTGAACACGTCACCGGATTCGCAGAGCGGGCCTGCCACCACTGCATCAACCATCTCGTTCATCTCTCGTCCGTCGCGGGCGATGATGGAAATGCCGTGATAGCTGCCGTAGAAGCTCGGGCGAACGAGGTCGGTAAAGCCGGCGTCCACCAGGTAGAACAGGTTGTCGCCCTGCTTCTTGACAGCGCGGATTTCGGCCATCAGGTAGCCGCTCTCGGCCACCAGGTAGCGGCCCGGTTCCACTTCCAGGTGAACATCGTGGCCGATGCTCTGCTGGATGTTCTTGCGGGCCTTGTCCCACAGGTCGTAGTAGGCCTGCATATCGATGCGGTTGCCCTTGTCTTCTTCGTGGTAAGGAATCGGGAGGCCGCCCCCTGCACTGATGGTGCGGAGGTGAGAGCCCAGGCGGCGGCTAGCGTCCACCATGGCATCGCAAACCTGCGAGAGGTGTTCGAAGTCAGAGCCGGAGCCGATGTGCATATGCAATCCGGTAATCCACATGCCGTTTGCCTGCGCGAGCTTGATGCAGTCCTTGATCTGTTCGTGCCAGATGCCGTGCTTGCTGAGCGGGCCGCCGGTATTCACCTTGCTCGAATGGCCGTGGCCAAAGCCCGGGTTCACGCGGATGGTGAGTTCCGACTTCACGCCGAAATCGGCGAGCTGCTGGATCATGTCGGGCGAACCGACGTTCACCGCGATGTTGTGCTCCTTCACAAGTTCGAGAGCGTCCTTGTCAAAGATATCCGCGGTGTAGACGATTTCGGGAGCCTTGCCCTTCTGGACGCCGCCCTTGAAACCCGCCTTGAGGGCGCGGACGATTTCGCCGGCAGAAACAGCATCGACAACGCAGCCGAGCTTACGGATGAGCGAAACCACGGAGAGGTTCGGGCATGCCTTCTGGGCAAAACGAACGGTGTCAAAAACCTGGACTTCCTTCACGCGCTTTTCGATAGTGGCGCGGTCATAGAGCCAGAGGGGAGTGCCGTACTGTTCGGCAGCCTTCACAAAAACTTCTTGAGGGATAGAATAATTATTCATACGGGGGCAAAGATAGCAAATGGTCACTAGCCATTAGTCACTAGTTACTGGAGATTTCGGGACAGAAACGCCATCCTGAGCCCACGGGGCAAAGGATTCCGGCCTGAATGATTGCAGTCCCGCAGCGCCCTTTACACAAAATGAAAAACGCCGAGCGATTGGCCCGGCGCAATATGCTATGATTTTTATTCCTGCTTAAATGTCAGCCGCTTGGCCATTATCCACAGGCCTTCTTTCGGGTTGCCGTCTTTATCAACAAGCACATTCATCAAGGAATCGATTTGTGCAGCCACATTCTTGTCCATATCCCAAACTCCATAGTTATTTTCAGAACGGACTGGATAAATACTATCGAGAACATTTGCAACATTCCATGTGTTCCAGTCACTTGCAAGCAAGGCATCGCCTCTCCATAGTTCGGGGAATGACACCATCTGCATAGATTCTAGATCCAGCGAGTCTCCAGATTCTAACGTATCGCTATCAGATAAGACAAAGCTACGAGAAACGGTCAGCTGGTCAATCAGGAACCTCTTATAAACCATTTCACCCTTTGTTGTCTTCGCCAATAAATACGATGTCCGGTTATAATTCCATTCGGCGCCAGGTTTTAAACGAACAATTTCCCCTTTCTTACAAGGCAAATCATTGACGCAGTCGATTATTTGCAAGCGGTCTGTATACTCCGGAACAAAAGAGATAAAGCGTATTTTAAAATCATATTGGAGGGAATCCACCTTCTTGGGAACAATCCATGACTGGAACACTAGGGCGCACGATACTTCCGCCGCCGTGTCCGCCCCCAGAAAGTCAACCAGTTTTGCGCTATCCGCTTCAATACGGATATCCGGGCGAATGCGTTCGCTTTCGCGTTCCATAACCTTAAGCGGCAAGTGCAACGTGTCGCCGTCTTTCGCAATGATGCAATCTGACTGTGCGGAATCCGCATAAGCGTATCCATACTTCCAGTCATGAACCGGATCTTTGTAATGGCTTTCTATATCGAAGAACAGTTTCCCTTTCTTGAATATGCGCGGACCCTTGACCTTGTTCCATTCTTCTTGTCGGTACTTTCCGAGGATCTCGTAGTCGCCAGGTTCCTTTGACGGGAACAAGCGATACTTCGCATGGAAATTTCCGCACTTTGCGGAATCGAGGGTCCACTCGATTACGTGCTCGTTCTCGAAATCGGGCACCATAATCTTCAAGGACGTATCCCTATCGTAAAAGAAGGAAAATTCATTCTCGACAGGTTTGCCATCGACTTTAATGCGCACGTCATCGTAACCGCAGTCGGGATAATAATACGTACGGCACCAATTTATTATAAGGTTATACTGCAGACTGGGCAGACGCACTTCTATCGCAGTATCAATTTCGGTGTGCCAGTCGGGACATGCATATCCATTGTGCGTCTCTGTCACAGGAGTCTGGTCCAAATACGCATACAACGTAGAATTTCCTGCAAAGCCCTCGGGGATCGGTTTTGCCGACGGTGAACTATCCGACGTACATGCATAGATGCAAAATAGGACCAAAAGCGACAACAATCTCTTCATGTAAGACTCTCTTTTTCTCCAAATATAGTTGTTTTGCTATCTAGCAAAAAAAAGGTCCCGGTATCCCGAAACCTCTCTTCTGTAGGGCCGAAGCCCCATCCTCTCTCGTCTAAAATTAGACGTGCTTGATCTTGTTGTCGCCGGCATCCCAGTTCTTGCCGTCGCATACGAACTTGTATTCGTAGTCGCCAGGAACGAGGGCAATCTTCGTTGTCCAGAGGCCGGACTTCTTGTCTTTCTTGAGCATGTCGACATCGACGGCCCAGTTGTTGAAGGTGCCAGCGATGGACACGGTGCTTGCAAGCGGGCAATCCGCGATGAACTCCACGGTGACCTTCTTGGGAGCAGAGCTCGTAGCGGCAGCTTTGGCGGCCTTGGGGGCGGCAGCCTTTGCAGCGGGCTTGGCAGCAGCCTTCTTGGCCGGGGCGGCCTTGGGGGCAGCCTTCGGGGCGGCAGCGGGCTTAGCGGCAGCCTTCTTTGTTGTTGCTTTAGAAGCAGTTGTTTTCGTCATGATTATCTCCTTTCATCTTAGTACAAGTAAAGGTAGCAAAAAAATGTATATTTGCAACATGCTCAAGCAAATTATCGCACCCAGCGTCCTGAACGCAAATTTTCTCGAACTCGGCAAAGGTCTCCAGGCCATCGAAAACGGTGGTGCTGGCCTCGTCCACCTCGACATCATGGACGGGCACTTTGTCCCAAATATCAGCTTCGGCCCGAGCATTTCCGCCTGCGTCGGCAAGGGCACCAAGCTCCCGCTCGATTGCCACTTGATGATTGAAAACCCCGAAAATTACGTGGGCGAATTCGCGAAGGCCGGTGCGAGCATCATCAGCGTGCA
>Ga0265298_10011986_pt1 | contig 10092 bp, 9 predicted proteins | sample AusTroGonzalo_MG_3_FD_193486 | JGI IMG/M metagenome (GOLD analysis project Ga0265298, IMG submission 193486) | Bovine rumen microbial communities from tropical cattle in Woodstock, Queensland, Australia - Gonzalo_01 | ecosystem: Host-associated > Mammals > Digestive system > Stomach > Rumen ... | reverse complement strand
TCATCAGCTTTCAGCTGCCTGTCCTTTAACCATTCGATTCCATCTGCTTCCGAATTATACTGTGGATATATCATATATTTTGCAACATCCGGATCACCTGCCCAAGCAAATACCGCATGTTCATCACTAGGTCTAAGATTTCTAATAATCAATCTTTCTGTTTCTATTATCACTCTCATTTTTTCTTCTCATTCCATTTGGTATTGTTCATATTCAATCAATCTTACTTTGTCGTTTGTTCTGTTGATTATCCTATCTAAGGGTTACCCCTTAACCAAAATTATAACATGCCATTAAAGAAATATTGATTTTATTAGGCTTCCGACTATAGTGGAGCCCTTTTTTGTGTGCGCATCGAAAAATGTAATATTACATTTTCAAAATTTTCGCAAAAAGCGGGGGGCCAAAATGGGGGTCAATGTCCAGTAATAGTGAAGGGAACATTTTGACACATTTTTCTACAGAAAGACCACATAATTTTGCCCTCTCCCATTTCTAGTTAGTAAAGGGGTATGTAACCTTCATCGAACTTTGACAACTGAATAAACTCCCGCAAAAGCCGAAGGCATCCACAGGGTTTCAGGGGCTCCCCTGACAAGCATTTTTCGTGTTTGTGCGTACAAACGCGTTGCTTGCTGCTCCGTTATCCATCGTTTTTGGGGACGGCAATTTACATTCCCTTTATCAGGGAAAATCTTCTTCAGGAGGTCATTGCTTATGACTGAGACTACAAACCTTTGCTTAGCAAAAGACAATAGCAAAGTAAAAAGGAAAGATGCCGTTCCTATCTGGGAGAAGTACACGCTGACTATAAGAGAAGCGGCGAGCTACTTCAATATCGGAGAAAAGAGGCTTCGCAGGATCGTCGACGAAAACCCCAATGCGGATTTCGTGGTCATGAATGGTAATCGCGTCATGATCAAAAGAAAGATTTTCGAGAAATATATTGACGAAGCTGGCGTAGTTTAACCCGGTATTAAAACACCCGTGTTGACCGGTGTGATATATTTATTTATACCACGCCGGGTCATCCACACAGAAAGGAGACCCAGCAAAAATGAACAAAAGGAGAGATAACAAAGGGAGAATTTTACACTTCGGCGAGTATCAGATGCCGGATGGCCGCTACAGATTTAAATATACCGATGCTTTTGGCAAAAGCGTTTGCGTTTACAGTAACAGGTTGGATTTGCACGATCCGTTTCCTCCGGGAAAGAAGAGAACACCTTCTCTTCGTGAAATGGAAAAACAAGTTCAGGCTGATCTGTTTAACCACATCGCCTCAAACGGAGGAAATCTGACGGTTCTCGATCTTGTTGAGAAATATATTTCAACCAAGATAAATGTCCGTCCGACGACTCAGACAGGGTACAAGACCATCGTCAATATCTTGAAGGGCGACCCTTTTGGAAACAAAAGGATAGATACCGTCAGGATCTCAGATGCCAAGTGCTGGCTTATCAAGCTCCAGCAAAAGGACGGAAGGGGTTACAGCTCCATTCACACAATAAGAGGTGTATTGAGACCCGCCTTCCAAATGGCAGTCGATGATGACCTTATCAGGAAAAATCCGTTCAGCTTTCAGCTGGTCGACGTAATCGTAAATGACAGCGTAAGACGTGAAGCGTTAAGCCGTGAGGATGAACGCAAGTTCCTGAGCTTTGTCAAAAACGATCCTCACTTCAACATTTACTATGAGGGAATCTATATTCTCTTTAAAACAGGAATGAGAATCTCAGAGTTCTGCGGACTTACAGTATCGGACATCAACTTCGAGAATCACTCGATCAACATCGACCACCAGCTGATGAAGCACGGTTCCGGCGGATACTATATCCAGAAGACAAAGACCGAGAGCGGTACCAGAGTAATTCCGATGACACCGGATGTCGAGGAATGCTTCAGGAAGATCATCGAAAACAGAAAACCTCCACGCAAAGAGCCTGTCATAGACGGCAAGATGGGATTCCTGTATTTCGATAAGGATGGCAAAGTAATGTATTCACTGCACTGGGAGCATTATTTCAAGCACATCAGGGAAAAATACAACAGCATTTACAAGGTACAGATGCCGTTAGTCACCCCTCATGTATGCCGCCACACCTACTGCTCCAATATGGCAAAATCAGGGATGAACCCCAAGACTTTGCAGTATCTGATGGGACACGCCGATATCAGCGTCACTCTAAACATCTATACTCATGTCAGTTTTGAAGATGTCAGAGCGGAAGTTACGAGACTGGAGATAGTGTAAAAATCCCCGAAACCCTTGAAAACACTGAGGGTCAGAAATATGATTTTTGACCCTCATTTGACCCTGAGGCATACCAAAATATGCCAAATTATGCAACAAAAAGCCAAGTTAATAAGATTTCAGGGCAATCGCGAAACCCTTGAAAAATAAGGCTTTTCAGGGCATTTCAAGGCAAATCGTAACTATGATAAGAGTACTGTTTGTATGTCACGGCAACATCTGCCGCTCGCCCCTCGGTGAGTTCATGATGAAGGATCTGGTGCGCCGTGAGGGGCTCGCAGATCTGTTCGATATAGCTTCTGCGGCGACTTCAACTGAGGAGATCGGTAACCCCGTCTATCCCCCGGCAAGGCGTATATTGGCAGCTCACGGCCTGTCATGTTCCGGCAAGACTGCCAGACAGATCACAAAACGTGACCTCAGCTATTACGATTACATCATCCTGATGGATCACAATAACCTGCGCAACATGAAGTGGATGTTCCCCAATGAGGATCTTGATAATGTCAGCATGCTCCTCGACCGTGATGTTGCTGATCCCTGGTACACGGGGAACTTTGAAGCAACATGGTCTGACCTTGAGGAAGGTCTTCCCATGCTCCTTGCCAGGATAAGAGAGGAACACGGCATATGAGCATCCCCTCACTTGAGGAACTTAGAAGAGATATTGATGTACTGATTTTCGATCTGGACGGAACGATCCTGGATTCTCTCTATGTGTGGCATCAGGTAGATATCGATTTCCTGGGCTGCAGGGGCTTTGAAGTCACGCCCGAATACACTGAGGCTGTCACAAGACTGTGCATCAGGGATGCGGCCGACCATACGAAGAAACTCTTTGACCTTGATGAGACACCCGAGGAGATCATGCAGGAATGGAATGACAGAGTGTCCGAATATTATCACAAACACATCCCTCTCAAGGCGGGCGCTTTTGAGTATCTGACCCGTGCGAAGGAACTCGGATTCACACTTGCGGCAGCGACGGCGCTGTCTGCTGATCATGCACTGCCCTGCCTGGACAGATGCGGGGTCCTCAAATTGTTTAACAATGTTACAACACTAGATGATATCGGCTCCCGCGCCGATAAGAGTGACCCGGCGATCTACATCAGGGCGATGGAGAAAACGGGCGGATCTAACCCTTCCAGGGCACTCATTTACGAGGATGTCCCCCTCTGCATCACGGGTGCAAAGTCAGGCGGATTTAAGACATGTGCCGTCTACGATCCGATCGGGATCGGTCAGGGCACCTGGGAAGAAATGTGCAGTCTGAGCGACTACTCGGTCAGGGGATTCGACGGGATCAAGTAAAACTTTTTCAAATAATATTAATAATTAAAAACTTTGTTATTTCTCATTAACACAATTGCAAAATTTAACTGTCATAATGTAGAAGGAGGATTATGAATGGCCAGACTTGACAGACGTGACAGAGTTTTCTTTAAGAGCAACGGCGGCTCCTTTCTTGGGCTGTCGATAGCTTTTGTTATATTCATCGTTTTGCTCGCACTCTGCTGCACGAGCCTGTCTGCCGTTACCAGATTCGGGCTCTGCCTTAACATGGGCCTTCTGTCATTCCTGATCAACATCATCTTCGACAGATTTGGTTTTTATGTGTCATTCGTGCTGAGTTTTACCCAGCTCCTTATCCATTCATATGAATTCCTTGTGCTGAAGAAGGAAGGCAGCGTCGATCTTGCAGTGATCACCCTGCTAATCATAATAATAAATATCATTCACGGTCTTTATCTGTCACATGTCCTGCGCAATATCTATGCGAGGAAGAGAGCTGAATCCCTTGAGAGGACGAAGACGATCACAAAGCAGATGGAAGATGACATCTTTGCAAGGACAAAGCTCATCGTAAGCCACGATCCCGAGAAGCAGAAGCCTGCAGCAACTGTCAGCAAATCACCTGCAGTCGATACGCTTACGACGCTCCCCGGCAGAAGGATGATCACTGACAGGCTCAACCGCATCATCGAAGAGGATCTGAAGGCCATGCAGGGCGCTTCCGTTCCTGATCAGGCCTGCACGCACTTGACGATAATCTACACTTCACTTGATGAAACCAGCCTTGATAAGCTGCACATCGGCCACAAATCGATGGACCTTTTTATCCAGAACATGGCTCACAAACTGCGTGAAGCGGCAGAGCCCGAGGACATGGTCGCCAGGATCTACGGAACTGAGTTCGTGATACTGGCAAAGAGAGTCATCTCGGCTGAGGATTTCGCTAAGTATAAGAATAAACTCACGGAAGCAATGTCAGCAGCATTCAGGGCCGCTGATGAGCAGATGAACGTTAATTTCGAGTTCGGCGTATCGATGTATCCGGATGACGGAACAACAGCCGAGGCGCTCATCACGAAGGCTGAGGAAGCTATGACGGGACGAATCACATACGGAGGTTCCGTGATGCGCAAGTCATTCTTCAGCGACATGGATTCAACGGCGATCATAACCATGTTCGAGTCCGCCATCAGGAGCGGAGATTTCCACATGGTATACCAGCCCTGCTACCTGGCAACGGGCGAGCTCACGGGCTATGAGGCATTCATGAGATGGACGTCTGACGGCAAGAACATCCGTCCGCCGGATTTCATAAGGGCAGCAACTAAGTGCGGATACATAAGAAGGATCGGCAACTACAGCCTTGAGCATTCGCTGAAGGTCCTTGCCAAGATCAATGAGACTGATCCGTCTCTCAAGATGAACATCAATATCGCAACTGAGCAGCTCAAGGAAACAAGCTTCGTAATGGAGTTCTCCAATGCATTGTCCAACAGCAATGCCAAGATAGAGAATGTCATTCTCGACATCAATGAAGAGAGCTTGTATACCGACCTTCCCGAGATCAAGAATTCGATCGAGAAGCTGTCATCCATGGGCGTTAACATGGCGCTTGATAATTTCGGTAAGGGTTATTCGTCATTCAATGCGATCCCTCTCATGCCGATCAGGATGCTCAAGCTTGACGGCGACTTCACAAGGGATCTCACGAGCGATATAAACGTACGTGTTCTGGTATCTGCTGCCATCAATCTCATGCATGACATAGACATCAAGGTATGTGCTACCGGCATGGGCAACAATGGTCAGCTGGAACTTCTCAAGGAATACGGCTGCGATTACTTTCAGGGATCGATCTTGGGCGTTCCCGTCGATGAAGACAAGATAGACTTAAGGTCATAAGACTCAAGGAAATCCTCACCCTTCTGAACCTCTGTCATGGACAGTCCGGGATACCCGAGCTGGCGCATAACCTCGTATATTACGATCGCCGCAGCATTGGACAGATTAAGGCTTCTGCACTCCCCTGCCATCGGTATCCTGAAGCACCTGTCGAGGTGAGCCCGCAGAATATCATAGGGAACTCCCGTGCTCTCCTTGCCGAAGATCAGATATATCTCTTCACCGCCCTCATTAACCTGCGCGAAATCAATATCCGACGGCGGAACTTTGCCGTAACGCGTCATGAAGAAATAAGCGCCCTTGTTACGCTTCTCAAAATCTTCATATGAATCATACAAAGTATAATCAGCCCACGTGATATGGTTGGTCGTGGCGCGTCTGAATTTGGGATTGTCGAGGTCAAATCCGGTCGGACCTATAATATGAAGAGCGCACCCGGCTGCTACACAGGTGCGCATTATATTCCCGCAATTCTGGGGGATCTCAGGTTCAAATAAGACTACGTGAACCATTTAAGATCAAGCCCAGGGATTGGAAGATTCAGGCTGTCTGATACCGCCTAAGAGCATCTGGTCCCACAGATACCACTTGCCGTCCTTGGCAAGTCTCAAGAGCACGTGACGGGGTGAATCAGCTCCGCCGGACTTCAGGAAGAGCTTTGCATATCCTTCCTGCTCATATGAGTAAGGATTCTCCTCTACAACGATCGTGTAGGGAACCTCAACAGTATAATCGTTCTCAGGTGTTGCACCCTTGAAGAAAGATCTCGGAACATAATCACTGTCCATGAACCTGTCTCTGATGAACTGCTTCTCCATCTCGCTCAGGGGCCTGGGTCCTCTCAATACGTTAAGCATTGCAAGAGACTGTTCCTTATCCTTGGGATATACGCTTAATGCAACAACGGTAAGTGCTGCAACATCGAATTCGCTTGTCTGTGATGCCTGGGGAAGTGATGTGAATTCCTCAACTGTCTCAGGGATCTTATTGATGATAACTTCAACTGTACGGTTAGCCATAATGAACTCCTTCCGTGATCATGAGATACTATTACGATTCTATCATAGGGATGCGAGATAATCTATCGCCTCGGTATACCCGTCAAAGCCCTTACCCATAATGGTCTTGGATGCCGCATATGATACGTATGACACCTGTCTGAAAGCTTCTCTCGTGCTTACATCAGAGATGTGAACTTCGACCATCGGGATGCTCACTGATTTGAATGCATCAAGGAGAGCTACTGACGTGTGTGTATATGCTCCGGGATTGATCACGATACCGTCAACCTTATCGAAATAAGCCTGCTGGATATAATCGACCAGCGTACCTTCGTGATTGCTCTGCTTACACTCAACTTCAATGCCCTTGCCGTTGCAGTGATCGGTGATCTTCTTAACCAGATCCTCATATGTGGAATTGCCATAGATTCCGGGTTCCCTTATGCCGAGCATGTTGAGGTTGGGGCCGTTAAGAACAAGTATCTTCATACGATGAGTCCTCCGTCGTTGAGCTTTGCGACAGCCGCATTGAAGAAGTCATCCCTGTCTTCAAACCTGTCGAGATCCACTCTGATATCAGCCAATGCCTCATATCTGTCCTTGCGCTGCGCATAGAGTGTCTCAACGCCCTTGGCTGCTGAGAGCGGACGGTCGTCATGTGCGAGCATGGACAGAGGTCTGTCGAGATAGATAACGTTTGAATTGCACTTCAGATAGAAGTCATTGCGTTCCTTGGTAACGATTCCGCCGCCGCATGAGATGATGAGACCGCTCTTGACGAGATACTCTTTTGCAACTTCAGATTCGTTGAGCCTGAACTGCTCTTCACCCTTCTGTGTTATCGTCTCTGAAGGTGTCTCGCCGAACTTCTCAGTGTATGCCTGATCGAGATCTACCATCTCTCTTCCGCACCTTCTTGCAAGCCTCTGTGCAAAAAGTGATTTGCCACATCCGGGCATGCCGATTATCGTGATATTCCTCATCTGTGATTCAAGCTTCTTTACGACGCGTCCGATGATCTCCTCTGCTGCCGCATCGATCCTCTCTGCGCCCTCGATGTCACCAACAAAGAACCTGCTTGATTTATATGCCTGTGCAACGAGCATCGCAAGTCCGCCTGCAGTCTTAAGACCTCTCTTCTCAGCCTCCTGGAGTATCTTCGTCCTGGAAGGATTGTATACAACATCACATACAGCTTCGAGGTGATCAAACTTATCAAGATCGATGACGATGCCGTCAACCTTCGGATACATTCCTACAGGGGTGCAGTTTACGATGATCTGTGCATCGCTGCAGATGTCGTATACGTTGGAATAGTTGATCTCAGTCTCAAGATCGCAGTTCCTTATGACACCTGCATTCATCGTCTGAAGACCATAGTTAACGGCACTTGCAGCACCGCCTGTTCCGAGCACGAGACATGACTTGCCGGAAGGATCGATACCCTGTGCCCTGAGCATGTACATGAAGCCGTAATAGTCAGTATTGTAACCATACGTCTTGCCGTCCTTGCCAAACACAACGGTGTTGACGCTTCCTGTCTCAGTAGCTGCCTTATCAGTCACATCGCACATCGCGAAAGCATTCCTCTTATATGGGATCGTTACGTTGAATCCGCCATATACTCCGGACTTGAACAAAGCCTCAAGTTCATCTTCCTCACGCTCGATAATCGTGTATGAATATGCGTTTGTCAGGAGGCTGTGGATCTGCGGAGAATATGAGTGTGCGAGAGTCCTTCCGAGAAGTCCGAAGCAGGGCTTCTCCTGATGTGCCTTGGATACCTTGAAGATCGTCTCGTAGATCTCTTCAATGTACTCGCTGCTCTCAAATCCTGCATTTGCCTTAAGTGCTTCAAGCTTAACGTTCTCACGTGCCTTGTCGAAGATCTCCTTGCCGCGCTCACGCTTGCTGACGCCTATCTTCCTGCTGACTGCCATTCTCTTCTCGAGAAGATCAAGGAGGTCAAGATCTATCTTGTCGATCTCCTGGCGCAATTCATTAATGTCAAAACTCATTTCTCTTCCTCGCTGTCTTTCTTAAGGATCATATCGTACAGTGCGATCGCAGCTGCGCATTCAACGACAGGTACTGCCCTCGGAGCAATGCACGGATCGTGTCTTCCTTCGATCTTGATCGTCGTATTCTTATGTTCTGCGATATCTATCGTCTGCTGTTCCTTCGATATTGAAGGAGTAGGCTTAATGGCTGTTGAGAATACAACAGGAACTGAGCCGCCTACTGATATTCCTCCGAGTATTCCGCCGCACTTGTTTGTCTTAAGACCGACATTGCCTTCATCATCGATATAGAACGGATCGTTGTTCTCTGAACCTCTCAGATAAGATGATTCAAAACCATATCCGAATTCAACGCCCTTGACTGCAGGTATCGCATAAATGATCTGTGCGATCTTGCCTTCGATGCCGTCGAAGAGAGGACCTCCTATACCGCCCGGCATGCCGTAGATGACAGTCTCGATGACGCCGCCTACGGAATCATTGTCCTTCCTTGCTTCCTCGATCGTATCGATCATGAGCTTTGCTGAATCCTTATCAATCGCAGGGAACTCCTTAAGAGCAACTGCCTTGATGTCTTCCTTGGTGAATCCCTCGTAGTATCCTACATCGCTGATCTCACCTACCTGAAGAATGTGTGCATAGATCTCGATGCCTCTCTTCTCGAGTTCCTTCTTGGCGATGGAACCTGCGATGCACAAAGGCGCCGTCATCCTTCCTGAGAAGATGCCTCCGCCTGATCTTGATGCCTCTTCACCGTAGATCAGACCGGCCGTGTAATCCGCATGTGAGGGACGCGGTCTGTTCATGATGGAAGAATAATCTTTGGGATTTGTATTCGTGTTCAGGATGTAACCGTGAACCGATCTTCTGTTGAGTTCAAAATGGACCTCATCCTTCTCGGATCTCTGAGTTGACCATTTATTCTTGCCGGGAGCCCTGCGGCTCATGATCTTTGCAGTGTAATCTTCGTCGATCTCGATGTCACGGGGAAGACCGTCGATATATGCACCGATCCTTTCGCTGTGTGATTCACCGTATACCCTGATCTTCAGCACGTCGCCGTTATACAGGCTCTGCATCTTGGAGGGTGCCATCTTCGTGCGGATGACATCGATGAACGTGGGGAATGATTTGGTCATGCAGTTGATGTCGTCGATCTCAATGTCGCAGGACAATCCTGCTGCGAGAAGAACGGCTGTCATCGCCATTCTGTGATCGTTATATGATGAGAGCTTGAGCGGTATCGCGCTTCCTTCCCTGACGTCTCCGCCCCTGATAATGAGAGTGCTGTTATCATCCTCGGAAGCAGCTACGAATCCTGCTGCCCTCAGAAGTTCCATTACCGCCGTCAGACGGTCGGATTCCTTTACCTTGAGACGGTTAACGTTGTAGAAGACAGTCCTTCTGCTGTAGAATGCAGCGATCACTGCCATGTACGGAACGATGTCGGGAATGTCCCTGCAATCGAAAGTGATCATGTCCTTGAGGACTATCTTGTCAGGCCTTGTCGTGATGATGTCGGAACCGTCATACTTAACGTCAAGTTCCATCTCCTCGAAATAATCCAGTATCGCACAATCGCCCTGTGCCGACGCCCTGTCCAGACCCTTGATCCTCA
>Ga0265298_10011985_pt1 | contig 10092 bp, 6 predicted proteins | sample AusTroGonzalo_MG_3_FD_193486 | JGI IMG/M metagenome (GOLD analysis project Ga0265298, IMG submission 193486) | Bovine rumen microbial communities from tropical cattle in Woodstock, Queensland, Australia - Gonzalo_01 | ecosystem: Host-associated > Mammals > Digestive system > Stomach > Rumen ... | reverse complement strand
TCACGACTCCATCCAATCTTTTCTCCTTTGAAAGCAAAGCGACGAATACAGCGACTAACAATGTCATCATCACTGTTATATATGAGAACCTTTGCATTACAAAACAGCTGCATTTTCTCCATACACTTCTCTTCCAAAGAACGGAAATTCTCTTGATGAGCAGTACCCAAAGAGGTTAATACGCCAATAGTTGGCTGGATAATATCGGCCAACGATGCCATCTCATCGGGCTGACTGATACCTGCCTCAAAAAGACCGACCTGTGTCTGTTCGTTAAGCAACCATACCGACAGAGGAACACCGATCTGGGAATTATAGCTTTTCGGTGAGCGTGTCACCATCATTGAAGGTGACAATAATTGGTAGAGCCACTCTTTGACCATCGTCTTTCCATTAGAGCCGGTGATACCAACGATGGGAATATTAAACTCATCGCGATGACGCTCTGCCAAGCGCTGGAGAGCTTCTAAGGGAGAAGGAACTACCAAGTAATTAGCATCTGTGTAAGGTACCGCTGTAGAGGTGGTCGGCACTTTAGTGACCACAAAATTGCGAACACCTCGGCGGTATAGGTCATCAATATACTTATGACCGTCGTTACGTGAGGTCTTTAATGCGAAAAATAGTGTTTCTTCAGGGAAACAAAGGGAGCGGCTATCTGTTAACAGCCAGCTAATCTGAGCATCAGCAGTACCGATGCGACGTGCTCCGAGGAGCGTTGTAATTTTTTCTATTGTGTAATTCATATGGTTAAATGAGGATATTTCTTTTTTAGTTCAGCAACCTTTGACAGGGTCTGTTCGCGAAAATTACGATAATCAGGAGAGTCTGCATTGAACGGTTTGTGCGACAATGCCTGTTTCAACGGGCGCCATTCATCAAGATAATTCTTAGCAGCAAGAGAGAAACAACTCTCAACGAGTCGTTCCCAAATATACTCTACAGTTTGCGTAGAAGGATGCAGCATATCGGCGGCATAGAAGCGATAATCGCGAAGTTCGTCCATCACGATTTCGTAAGCGGGGAAATATGTAGCGATAGTATCGTCACAAACTGCATCAGCTGCAAGAAGAAGAGTGGCCTTTGACAACTGGCTTTCGTGATAACCGTATTTTCGATAACGAATCGGACTAACAGTGAAGACAATATGAATATCGGGATTAAAAAAGTGGAGAAGGTCTACCGACTGTTGCAGATAGTCGGCACACTGGTCAACAGAAAGAATCTCTTCCTGAAAGAGAGCAGCAGGACGTTTCTCGCAGTTATCCACGATTTCGCCAGTCTCCTTAAGTCGATATACATGGTTAGTGCCAAGAGTTAAAAAAGCGACACGAGGAGAAATACCAGTTGCTGTGAGACGCTGAAGAGTATGGAGAATACTAGCGGGGTTATACATAACACCGTAGGGATTGACGATGACAGGGAAAGCCTCATCACGAAAGCGTTGCCCGATGGCATCGGCAAAGCAAGAGCCCACGAAAAGGATCTCTTCGCAGGGCTCTATATGAAATGGAAGTTCGTTAATGACTACTTTTGTACGGAACTCCATCACTTTACTTGATAAAAGCGGCGGTTGAGTCCCACACGCATAGTACTTTGTCCACCAGTTTTGATATTATCCATCACAATACTGAAATCCACAGGTTCACGAACTGCCATCAGCAGAAGCGTTTCCTCAGAGGGTTCGTCACCAAAGACAAATGGTTCCTTCTTGAAGGATACCGTACTCATTGCCGGTACTAACAGGTGTGCACAGGTTGCTGCTGCATCCATTGGCAATACAAGATATTTGTTACCCTGTCGATCGATATCAAGCATATTCATATATAGCAACTCGGATGTACGGTTGGTTACACGCAAGTAACAACTCGTATTGGGAGCAATATGTTCCTCAAGTGGCATTCCCGTAGTGCAGTCAATAAGCTCAAACTGTACATCAAAGTCAGTAGACACTGATGCAGCAGGGTCGATGAGGATACTCTCGATTGTCTTATCAACGGAAGAACCGCCAAATGCAAGGTGATGTCCCAACTGATTAAGGAGCAGTGAATCGTTTGATGACGATCGGTAAGCCGTAGCCGTGGCCTGCATATAGGTATTGGGATGACTCATCTTCTCACTATCATCAGAGAATAACTGTTTCACAACATAACTAAGGTACTGCTTAGACAGACTCTTCGCATTACCTTTGAGACCTTTAATTAAGTCTGCCACCGTATTTGTGCCAGGAGAAGTAAAGGAGTACATCTTGGCATTTTTTTCATCGATGACTGTCACAGCACTCTCCTCCCCCAACTGCAATTTGGTCTGTGCTGAAACGACCTTACGGGCCTTGAGGGGCATCATTGTCTTACCATTATGCCAACGGGCTGTACCGACAACAGAATATACCGTATACGACTGGGCTGCCAACGAGAATGGCATAAGCGCCAGTAACATAATTAAGATTCTATTTTTCATAGGTAAAGATGTTAAAGTGTTCAATACCACTAGGATTCATAAATACAGGAGTCTGCTTGAAATCAGTCGTTCGACGTACAGCATCATAGAGGTATGCATCAAGGGTACGTGTTGACAGTCCTTCGTCACCATCCTTACGAGCAGCACCGTTGAAAGCTTCCACAAGCGCCTTGGTAAAGGCACCATTACCCCAAGTCGGATCTTCTTTCGACTTTGTATCACCTGCACTAGAGGCATAGAACAACATACCATTCTTTGAACGACGCAGTTGTTCTACGAAGTGTTCTGCAGCTGCCGAGCGATTACCCTCTAACAGTCCGGCTGAGTAGCAAGCATCGGCAAATACCACGAATTTCGAGTTAATCTTCTCTGCTGCATCCTTGAAATCGGTAGCGCTGAAGCACTCGTAAGTACGCTTTGTACTACCGCCATAAGGCATAAAGAAGAAGCGGTCACGCTCGTCACGATAACCATGACCTGCGAAGAAGAACATGCAAAGATCATTCGGACGAGCTTCTTGCCCCATCCATTCCATAGCCTCAAAGATATCACCACGTGTGGCCTCTTGGTCGCAAAGCAGTTTCACCTCAACATCAGTAAAGGGATGACCTTTCTTAGAGCGCAACACGTTAGCGAAGTCGGTAGCATCCTTAACTGTCATCTTCAGAGGAAGCAACTTTTCGTCTTTATAATCTCCGACTCCAACAACGACTGCGATGAGACGTGGCAGGTCGAGTTCCGTAATATTCTCGCGAATCAGGCGAATCGCAGCAGGAATACTGTTACCCTTTTCGTTCTGAGCGAAAAGCATTACGGTACAGTCGCGATTGGGGACATCTACCTCAATCATGTCTGCCTGTTTAACCGCGCGACTATCGGGCTGGCGTACACCATCTACCATAACGGTTATCTTGGTAGAGTTCTCCAAGCCCTGAGCAAGCAGTTGATATTTCACCTTTATAACATCAGTATGGAATAGTGACTGGTCCTCAGGATAAAGGATGCGCACAACAGGAGCGCCATTGGTTTGACTCAGTTCCTCTTCAATCTGCTCTTGAGTATTACCCGCCGAGGATGTTGCGGCTAAATCAGAGGCGGCAGTGGGAGCAGTAGTCTCAGGAGTTGTAACAGAAGATGCCTCTGTGTTAGCTGGCGGTGTGGGTACTTCAGTACCATCCTGTTTAAGTACTAACGCCTCAAGAGGCACATCCCAGTGGGTAGAAACTGTAGACGGCACGTTGCGCTGAATTTCCGACTCCTTAGGAAGCACCACTAACGACTTTTTGCGCTGAGCCTGCTGCGCAACCTGTAATTTCAATTGGCGCAGTTTTTCCAGACGTATAACCTCCAAGCTATCAGCAATCATCATGGAGTCGATAGTTGCTATCATGGTCTTGTTAAGGATACCAGTAGTAGTGAGACTATCTATCAGTGCCTGATTAAGAGAATCAAGTTGTTCAGTGCGCGATAATTTGACGAGATCCATCAATTTTACCAAACTATCTGGACGCTCAGCAGGAGGCAGAATGGTAGCAGAATAGCCAATTGGCGAATCTGCAGCTGGAGCTGAAGCAACAGCAGGGGCAGCTGCAGAAGAAGAAGTTGCTGCGGTAGCACTAGCAGGAGTCGTTGGAGCAGAAGCAGAAGCAGGAGCAGCAACTGTTGGACTAACAACAGGAGCCTTGGCTATAATCTTGGTAGGACGCTCGATCTCTGGCACGAGGACGACATCTTTGCCATCAGACATATCACGCCAACGTTTGGCTTCGATACTGTCGGCCTCGACGAGGACACCCTTCTGGTACAGTTCAGCCAACTTACGCTGGGCAGGAACATATCCACGCAGAGCCGATGCTCTCATATACATCAGGGCCTGATCGTAGTTGACAGGCACACCATCACCATTCATATAACAAGTGGCCAGTCCGTATTCTGCCTTAGCATGGCGCTGACGGGCCGCACGCTTAAACCACATAGACGCCGAACTATAGTCTTTCGAGCCGCTCTCACCTAAATAGTACATTTTGCCCACTTGGAACTGTGCTTCAGCAAGTCCTTTATTAGCGGCTTGCGTATACAGCTCAAGAGCTACATCCATCTGACCTGCTTCATATTTAGCGTTGGCTTCGCTGAGCAAATCCTGAGCGGTCTGTGCCACTGCCATGACCGTCACCAGGGTCATCAACAGTATAACGTATACTCTCTTTCTCATAGTCATCATCTCCTATAATTTATTATTCCTCATTTTCACCTTCTAAATAAATAGAATGCTTAAAAAAACTCCAATGCCACTTATTGTAAAAAATTCGAGCGCTATCTTCGTAGATAGGACGCGCTGTCTCGATGAGAGCAATACCTGCCAAAGGATATAGCAGGTTGATATTACATTTCAGATGCATAAAACACAGGAATGCAGCCCATACCAAGAGTGCTGCCATCAGGAAATAATAACAGCTAATAATGTAGCTGTCAACCTTCGGCCAAAGGCGTGGTACCCAATAGTTAATCCATGAGGAGAAATAGCACACAATAAATGCGATAAGGATACTGAACCATATTGGCAAATCCTGTATATTACGGTTTTGAATATACGACAGTATTGAATAAGCCTGAACTTTCATTCCTGGCATTTTTCCCAGTGGTGTAAAGTGGGCATCCTCCTCGTCAGAGTATGTTCCAAGCATAACAATCTTATCCTTCAGCAGACTGGCATACTTCGTTACATCCTTGTAATTAATTACGGGAAAGTCAGTATCACCATAAACGATGAGTCGCTCGTTAATATCCTGTTCATGAGGTTTCTCCCCGGTATACATACAAGCCGTTTGATAGGCTAACGAATACATCGTATTATCTTTGTACTTCTGCGAAAGCGTATATTCGCGGATGATACCGCCCTCATGGTCTTGCAATACATTGCCATAAGCAAAGGTATAGTCTCCCATGGGAGCAAAGAACGACGGAATAAACGTATCAAAGCTATTCTTCTTCTCATCGTAATCTACCAACTTACTGGAAAATACAATAGGAGTCTTAGCCTGATCGATAGCGCCCATCAACATAGCGTTGGCCAAAACATCGTCGCCCTCCTTATAGAATAGCAAGTCAACGGACAACACGCGTGGTTTACAAACATCAATCTTCTGAATAACCTGTCCAATTTCACCACGGTCGCGTAATTCTACCATATCAACCATGACGATATCGTTATTCAACTCGATATCTTCGCTACGGCTCATCTCGTAATAGACATCCGTCATGTGGAAATTCTCAAAAGCCTGCTCTACGGGATTAAACATAGAAAGATTAACAGACACCAATCCGATGATTGCTGCCAGCAGCGCTGTTGTCAAACAGACTCCTACATGATCCCAATGCCAGAATTTCCAGTCTTTCTTCATTCTGTAGGATAACTATTACGCTGCAAAGATACATAATTTATATTAACTATGCAAAAAAGAATGGCACAAGTTATCAAAAGGGAATAAAAAAAAGGCATGGTCATAAGTACCATGCCTATTAGAGCTTTAATCCTAAAGAGTCTACTGGCGATGATATTTCCGATAGCTAATCCACGCCAACATCAGTAGAATAAGCAGGAGTAGACCATAAGCCGTATACGCAATGGACTCAGTACGATCTATGCTCTTAGGGAAGAAACTAAGAACGACCTCATGCTTACCCGGTTTTACCTGCAGGGCACGTAGCACATAGTTGACGCGACCAAGCGGCATTTCCTCGCCATCAACGGTAGCCGTCCATCCTGGATAATAGATTTCCGAGAAGACGACGACGCCACCCTTTCCAGAGTTAACCTCGTATGTCAACTGATTCGGCTCATAAGCCTTAATCGTTACACGGCTCAAAGTATCCTGCACAACAGATTGTCCTAACTGTTCCTCGAACTTTTTATCAGCTACAGCCTCATGGCGTAGTGGCAGACGTCCCACCATGTCGAGTTCCTCATTGGCATTATCGACATAATGCACATGATCAACAAACCACGCATTACCATAGCTATATGGGTTATTCAATGGCACTGTCTGACCGCCCTGCAACGGTAGGATAAAGTATTTGGTATTGAGCATGTTGAGCACAGGATAGATGCTATCACCATTTACCTGCGTCATATCGCCAGCTGCCTCGCTGACAGCCTTGAAGACACTATTCATCTCAGGTGAGATATGAGCATCTATCAGTTCTTGATAGCGGCGCAACTTGGCAGCATGATAGCCACCGATGCTCTTCAAATAGAAACTCGTCTCATTCTCATTGAATGTTGATGTAGCCAGATTCAATACACGATAATCAAGCGACTTATCCTGAAGAATATGGTCGATAGCTGTAGATTTCGGCATCGGCTCCTCACGAACCGTTTTCGAGACAAACATACCATCGTTCAGGTAACGCTTATTCACTGTCCACATATCAACGAGACAGATAACAAGAATAATACTAACAGCATATTCCTTCTTCAGCTTGCCATACCCCATTGACAGCAGGATACCCGTACCAGCTAAGATGATATAGAATGAGCGCCAGCAATCTTCAGTAAATACTGCCACACGCATCTCTGTCAGATTATTCAGCAATGGTGTCAACTGGTCAGCAGGCAACTGGCGCAACGCCTGCATCTCATTATAGCTGATGAAATCAGGGAAGAAGAATGTTGGCATTATGGCAAACAGCAATGCCACGCCCCCCGTCAACGCAAACGACGTAAGCAACCATTTACGCTGAGTCTTCATGAGTTCAGGCTCATCAACGAGTTTCTTTAGAGCCAACATAGCCAATAAAGGTATGGTGAATTCAGCAATAACTAGAATGGAAGCTACCGTTCGGAACTTTGCATACATCGGTATGTAGTCAAGAAAGAAATCAGTGAACGGCATGAAGTTGCGTCCCCACGAGAGAAGTATTGACAGAATAGTTACTGCTAACAATGCCCATTTCAGAGGTCCCTTGACAATGAACAATCCTAACACAAAGAGCATTAATACAAAAGCTCCAACATACACAGGTCCAGCGGTCATTGGCTGATTTCCCCAATACTGTCCCAACTGCTGGTATATGCCTACATAGTATTCATCGGCATGCTTCATAGCCGTTTTGCTCTGTGACAGGGGCACGCTGGCGCCTCCTTTGGCATTTGGTACTAGCAACGTCCACGTTTCATCGATGCCATAGCTCCACTGTGTGATATAGTCACGATCGAGACCACTGCTAGTCTGATTAGCACTATTCTTCTTTACCAGTTCACTCTTGCCACGCATAGATTCCTGACCATAGAGCCATGTATGATAGAGGTTCGAAAGGTTCAGACAGATACCAATGGCAGCACCCGCCAGACAAACAGCCGTGGCCTTTGCAAGATGTTGGTATTGTTTCTTGAGCAGTCCTTCAATGCAGAATGCAATAACCATCGCCAAGACGATAAACAGGTAATAATAAGTCATCTGCACATGATTGGCTAACACCTCAAGTGCGGTAAAGAGTGCTGTGACCAACATACCCCATAGATATTTCCCTCGGTATGTCAGCACCACACCAGCAATCATCGGTGGAAGATAGGCTAATGCCATTACTTTCCAGATGTGTCCAGCGGCAATAATAATGAAGAAGTAGCTGCTGAATGCCCATATCACGGCACCCAAAGCTGCCATATAGGCACGAAAATCGAAAGCTCGTAGTAAGATATAGAAGCCTAGCAGGTATACGAAGACATACCATACATTCTCCGGCAATCCGAGATGATAGACAGTTTCCACCTTTGACAACAGTGTCGTACTTGGATACGATGGTGACATCTGGTAAGTCGGCATACCTCCGAACAAGGCGTTCGTCCAACGAGTACGTTCCCCCGTGCGTTGTTGATATTCCACAGCCTCTTGTCCTGCGCCGCGTCCTGCTGACGAGTCATGACGATATAACACGCGTCCCTCAATGTCAGCGGGGAAAAAATAGGCAAAAGAAATCACTACGAATAACAAGACGACCACCACGTCGGGCAGCCAAAGCTTCCAATTTTTCATACTTTCTCTCATTTTGCTTGCAAAGTTACGAAAAAGATTTGTAACTTTGCAAGCAAAACAACTAAAACATATGAAAATAGGAATTATCGTAGCGATGGACAAGGAGCTGCAGCAACTACAGCAGGTCTTTAAGAACAGCGACGTTCTAGTCCAGAAGTGTGGCATCGGCAAGGTAAATGCTGCCCTTGGTGCTCAGCGAATGATTAATGAGTTCCATCCCGACTGCATCATCAGTAGCGGTTGCGCTGGTGGCAATGGTGAAGACATCAACGTTCAAGATGTCGTTATCAGTGCAGAACTATGTTACCACGATGTCTACTGTGGCAAAGCCATAGATGACACGACGGTTTACGGACAGGTGCAGGGACTCCCTGCCCGCTATCAGGCAGACCCCTATTTGCTCAACAAAGCCATCGGCATTCAGACATCAGACATCGCACTTCATCCCGGCCTTATCGTTACCGGCGACTGGTTTGTGGATTCTAAAGAGAAAATGCGTGAAATTGTCAATCACTTCCCCGAAGCCAAGGCTATTGATATGGAGTCATGCGCCATTGCACAGACTTGCTATATCAACAAAGTGCCATTCATCTCATTCCGCGTCGTCAGCGACATTCCTTTACGCGACACCGATGCCTCGCAATATCACAATTTCTGGGACACTATTGCTGAGCACTCGTTCCAAGTCACCAAGACGTTTGTAGAATCACTATAAAGTAAAAAGCCTCACCGAAATTGGCGAGGCTTTTTTACTTATTGTTTCGCGGCCTTTTTGCGCTGATCGTGATCCAGGATTACTTTGCGCATGCGCATAGACTTTGGAGTAACCTCCACGAGCTCATCCTCCTTGATATACTCCAGGCACTCTTCCAGTGACATCACCACCTTAGGAATGATGCGCGCCTTATCATCAGTACCAGAAGCACGCACATTAGTCAACTGCTTAGCCTTGCAGACGTTGATGACGAGGTCGTTGTCATGAACATGTTCGCCGACCACCTGTCCCAGATAGACATCCTCACCTGGATCGATAAAGAACTTACCACGGTCTTGCAACTTATCGATAGCATAGGCAAAGGCGTTACCTGTTTCAAGAGCAATCATTGAACCATTGACACGGCGCTCAATCTCACCCTTAAACGGCTGATACTCCTTGAAACGGTGTGCCATGATGGCCTCACCCTGAGAAGCAGTGAGCACATTGGTACGCAGACCGATAATGCCACGCGAAGGGATATTAAACTCTATATTAGTACGTTCGCCCTGTGACTCCATGCTAGTCATTTCGCCTTTACGACGTGTTACCATATCAATCATCTTCGAAGCAAACTCCTCAGGAACGTTGATGGTAAGTTCCTCGATAGGTTCACACTTCACACCATCAATCTCCTTATAGATAACCTGTGGTTGGCCTACCTGCAACTCATAACCCTCACGACGCATTGTCTCAATGAGTACAGAGAGATGCAACACGCCACGACCAGAAACAATCCAGCGGTCAGTAGAGTCCTCGAAGGGTTCTACACGCAGAGCGAGGTTCTTCTCCAGTTCTTTCTCCAGACGATCATTGATATGACGAGAGGTAACAAACTTACCTTCC
>Ga0265298_10011984_pt1 | contig 10093 bp, 9 predicted proteins | sample AusTroGonzalo_MG_3_FD_193486 | JGI IMG/M metagenome (GOLD analysis project Ga0265298, IMG submission 193486) | Bovine rumen microbial communities from tropical cattle in Woodstock, Queensland, Australia - Gonzalo_01 | ecosystem: Host-associated > Mammals > Digestive system > Stomach > Rumen ... | reverse complement strand
CAATCGTAAACAACTGCAATCAACCGAATTCCCCTGCTCCGCGCGACATCTATAGACATTAGCGTATGGTTTATCGAACCAAGGCGTCCATTAGTGACCAATACCAACGGCCAACCACGTTCTGCAAGATAATCTATTGTAAGCGTTGACGCAGTAAGCGGGACAAAAAGTCCTCCGGCCGACTCCACCAACACAAGATCACGCCTGCGAGCGCACTCTTCAACTGACCTGGTTATTCGCAAAAGATTGACCCTGCGTCCTTCTAACCGTGCGGCAAGGTGGCCAGAACCGGGAAATGCAAACATCTGCGGCACCGTAAGCCCCTCATCATCCTCGGGGAAATTGCTGACGCCCATTATCCGACGGTGCATATCTATATCCTCGGATCGTCCGACATTTCCGGTCTGGACCATCTTGACGGTAATGGCGTCCCGTCCCCTTTCAATGGCCAAGCGAGCCATCTCACCTGTCACAAAAGTCTTGCCGACTCCAGTATCTATGCCCGATACGAACACTACACCGTGCCCATCAAGAAAACGAACGTCCATATTCAGTTCTCAACCTTTCTGGGAATCAAAAGAGCTGCAAGAACGGCAAGGACAAGCGGCGCAATAACCACATTGACGAGAACGGTTCTGGCTACTTCTCGCCTTTCCACGCAAGCATCCTCAGAAAGCCGTGCCAGAGGCTCTATAGAACTTATTGGATGCGTCACCTCGGCGGCGGCGCGCGTTATGTAGAGACCGATCGCATCTATCCTGTCAGTCTCAAGTTCATCAGGATACTGCTCTATCACGCTAGGGCTCATCTCACTGACCGCAAGCGCGACTGTTGCTGTAAATATCGCCACCGGCCGACCAAGTCCCGCACCAAGAAACACGCCGATCGCAGCAATCAGCGAAACCATGGCAACCAGTTCCAGATAGGCCCTGATAAGGTTCCAGCCAAACCCATCCGCCGGTACAAGAAGGTTGACATCCCTGCGAGGACGAAGCATTAGCGCCGATCTGCCGGTATTGCAGAACGCAAGTTCAGCGTCGGTGACGGATTCCGAGATGCTGGAGATACGTTTCAACGGTATCTCAACGACTGCCTGCGTTATATTGCTGACAGAGCCGCTCCATGTCGAATCGCCAACGCGAAGCCTCAGTTCGCCACGCACTTCATCCCGTATATCATAGGCGTTTGTAAAGCGTAAACGCACCGAAAGCCCATCATCTGGCAAAGGCCCTTTTGATTTGAACGTCCACCTAAGGGTGTCGTTCGTCGCAACAGTGTCATACCTATCAAGGGAACGTTGCGCCAGAAGACGCAGAACGACTGACTTTTTGGCCTTACGAACCTTGGCAGGCGTGGACGGATCTCCCATGAAAGCCTCGTACATGACAAGGGCCTCCTCGCGAGGCGTCGGCATCACCGGAGAAAGCACATGGCGGCATGGGCGGGACAAATCGCTTCTGCATGCCTCCACCACCGATGCAACGGCAAGCACCAACGCTCCTATGGCGGCCAAGGCCATAATCTTCGCAAAAGCGACCACCGTATAGCGCACCGGACGGACGAGCGTCAGCTGAAGGCGCTTCTCCGCACGCTCTCGGGCGATTGCCCCGGTTGCGGAAGCAAGAATGGAAATAGTTAGCAGAGCCGCAACTCCACCCAAAGAATAATGTACAGAAATAGCGCGTGCACCTTCAATCGTCCCGTCACCCACAAACAGTAACGGAGCCGCAAACATCCATGCCACAGACGCAACCAGAAGAAGCACCAGCGACTTGGAGCGAACCGCCGCAGTTATCTCAAGAGAGAAAATCCGCCAGAACGAACTCATCTGCATTGCCAACTTTTGCAAGGAAGAAATCCTCAAGCGATTCACCCAGCTCGGCGACTTCACCCTCCGCCACCGATTTGCCATGATCCAATATCATTACACGATCGCAGACATCCTCCGCGTCAGCAAGAAGATGCGAAGTCATCAGTATTGTCATGCCGTTTTTCGCAAGAGCCTTCACAAGGGTCTTTACCTCCTTGGTTGAAACAGGGTCAAGACCGGAGGTCGGCTCGTCCAAGACAAGCAGTTCAGGGCGACCGACAAGCGCAGATGCGAGAGCCACCCGTCTAGCCATTCCTTTGGAGAATCCACCAACTGGGCGGTTTGCTACATCTTGAAGCTTGACCATAGAAAGGAGCTGATCCGCCCGGCGTGATGCCTCGCCCCTGGAAAGGCCGCAAAGTCCGCCATAGTACATGAGAGTCTCACGGGCTGTCAAGAACGGATGCAGGTAGCTCAATTCCGGCAGATAGCCAAGTCTGGACCGTGCCTCAAGCGAACGGGGGGGCCTGCCAAACATCTCGACCTTGCCTGAAGTCGGATCGAGAAGTCCAAGTATCATCTTTATTGTGGTGGACTTTCCGCTTCCGTTCGGACCAAGAAGCCCAAAGACCTCGCCACGCCTTACCTCAAGGTCGAGCCCGTCTACTGCGTTCACGGTAGGCCGCAGCCAGAAGTCTCGAAACGTCTTCTTGGCACCTTTCAGCGAAACGACTGTTTCTTCTTTCATTTCACATCCCGTCCGTTGATGAAATGCACGCCCAACGCAAGCAAGGCCGCAACCGCAGGTACGATGGTGGCAACCGCCGCTGCGATGTATGTAGCAGGCACATGTCCTCCACCGGCCAGCGCGTCGGAAAGGCAATAATTGCCTAGCGCAGGCAGGACAATAACTGCAATTGCGGCCGAAAGGACGAGTGTCACATTACCCGTGAAACGCACCGCAAATGCAGATGACGCGGCAAGCAGGATGAGTGCCGGTATAGAAGCCAAAAATGCCGCAGGCAGAATACGTCCTGCAAGATCCGTATCAAGACGGTAGAATACTCCAACAAACGCAAATGAGAGGGAAAGCACATTGGCTGTTAACGTAAAGCGGAATCGCGCAAATCTGTTCAACATTGCCGCAATCAACATAGGCAGCACTATCGCGGCAATGGCACACAACAATGAAGGTCCCCAAAGGCGAGCAATGTTCCCACGGACCGAAGCGATTGTTCCACCGATCTCCGCTCCGTTCACCACAGTCAGCGAAGCAAACGCGACCGTCAAGACGAACACGACGTATGCTATGGCGCATCCGAGTGTCTTGCAAAGGAAAAACATGGTACGCGATACGGAATGAGCAAGTGCCACCTGAACGGTGCCTGTCTCGAACTCACGGCGAAAAGTGCGGACAGGACCAGTAAGCGCAATGACAATTCCACCGACGAGAATCGCCGAGAGGCCAGCGTCTCTAGCCATGCGAGACGCTTCACCAAACTGGTGGTAGTGCATCGCCGGAGCAATGGAGGACAGCACTAAAGCAACCAGCAGAACCAGCAGGAAAAGCGGTTCGCAAAGCAGTTCAAGCGCTGTCGCGAAAACGATTGCCCGTCCGCGCCTCATCAATGCCGTCAGAACAGCGGGATCTGAGCATCCTGATAGAGGAACCATGCCAAAGCGCCTATCACGACGCAAGCGGCAGCCTGCAGCACAACGCCAAGTATGCCGACGATCGCAGGAACATCGGAAACCGCATCACCGGTTGAGGCTGGCGACGCAGGAATGTCTGGGATGTCGGGAATGTCTGGGATGTCGGCGACGGCCGGCGCTGCAGCACCAGGCGCAACAGCAGTTGCCGCAGGAGCAGCACCAGCGGACGGAGCGGCACCAGGCTTCTTTATGCCGAACTTTCCTGCAGGGCGAACAGGCATTCCTGCAGGACGTGTAATCTTGAGAGTCTTGCGCTGAGTCACAGATACGTCGCTCTTCGGCTCTTCCGCGGCAGGAGCGGCGATGGCAGGCGATTCCGCAACTGGAGCAGCAACGACCGGAGCCGCGACAGGTGCCGCAGCAGGCTTGGCCACTGCAGGTCCAGCGGCTGAAATGCCCACCGGACGCTTGATTCTGATGGTCTTCATCGGCGCATTCTCGTTCTTTACGGGAGCGACGCCAACCGCCTCTGAAAGGGAAATTCGTGCAGTCTTTGACTTGGCCGCCTGCTTCTGTGCATCAGTCAACTCCTTCGCAGGATCAGCGATAATTCCTGTCTTGTGAAGAATTGCCTGCTGAGGCGCTTCAGTCGATGTCGAGACGCTCTTGAGACTCTGCGTGACCGCCTTGAGCGCACCAAGCGCAGTCGTTGAAGCAGGTGTCGCAGGAGCAGCAACAGGAGCAACGACAGGAGCCGTCGGCTTAAGTTCAGCAACAGGAGCGGCGACTGGTGTCGGCGCAGACGCATGGGCGGGTGCCGCAACAGGAGCCGCTGGCGCAACGGCGGCTGGGGCCTGGGTCGGCGACTTAAGCGGCGTCAAACCAGAACCAGGCTTGCGTATAACAGGCTTGGTTGGAAGCTTTAGACCGGTCTTCAAGGCAGGTGCTGAAGGCAGCTTCAACCCAGGCTTGAGAGGCGATGCCGTATTTACGGTTTTGAGAGGCGATGCCCCAGCCGGTTTTGCCGGGAGCTTAAGCCCTGGCTTGAGCGCCGAACCTACGCCACCGATAGTAGGCTTCCTGATGACAGGCTTCATCGCAGCAGGAGCACCAAGAGGATTTGCCTTAGGTGGCTCTGACGCGTTCGACGGACTTGCATTTGTCTCTTCAGCCATGACTTTTACCTCCCGTTATAAATGATTATTGGTTTCAGACCGACATCACTTCGGCTTCCTTGGCCTTAAGTTCGGCGTCGATCTTGGCCACGCCTTCGTCGGTAGCCTTCTGAATCTTGTCGAGCGCCTGCTTGAGGTCGTCCTCCGATATCTTCTTGTCCTTCTCAAGCTTCTTTGCCGCATCGTTCGCATCACGACGGACATTGCGCATCGCAACCTTCTGGGCTTCCGCCTGCGTCTTCGCTACCTTTACGATCTCCTTGCGACGCTGCTCATTTAGCTCAGGGACCGTAATGCGCAGAACTTTGCCATCGGTCTGCGGGGTAACGCCGATATTAGCCGCCAAGATCGCCTTGTTCATTGCATCAAGCACGGTAGGATCGAACGGCGTAATCTTGATCTGACGAGGTTCCGGCGTCGATATCGTGCCGAGATTCTTAATCGGCGTAGGACAGCCGTAGTACTCAACCTTTATCTGATCCACCATTGCAGGACTGGCCTTGCCGGTGCGAAGACCTGCAAACTGTGCCTTTAGAGCATCAAAGCTCTTCTGTATCTTCGAATTGGCGTCGTTCAAAACTTCACTTATGGTTTCCATCTCTTGTCTGACCTTTCCTTAAAGAAATTTGAATCACTTGTCGCTGACCAACGTGCCGACTGCTTCTCCTTTAACGACGCGCTCAAGCGCATCGCCATCGAAGAAGTCAAAAACGACGATCGGAATATCGTTATCCATGCAAAGCGCAAAGGCAGCGGAATCCATCACTTTGAGACGCTTTTCAAGCGCGGTCTCGTACTTGAGCGAACCGTACTTCTTCGCCTTCGGATCCTTCTTAGGGTCTGCCGTATAGACTCCATCGACCTTCGTCGCCTTCAAAAGCGCATCGGCGTTAATCTCACTTGCCCTTAGCGCGGCGGCGGAATCCGTAGAAAAGTACGGGTTCCCGGTGCCACCTGCGAAGATGCACACGCGTCCCTTCTCGAAGTGCCGCAATGCCTTGCGCTGAATGAACGGTTCAGCAAGTTTAGGCATCTCTATCGATGTCATGACGCGCGTCGGTACTCCGATGGACTCGAGAGCGTTCATCATTGCAAGCCCGTTGATGATCGTTGCCAGCATGCCCATCGAATCGCCGGTGACGCGATTCACGCCTTTGCCCGCGCCAGTAAGCCCGCGGAATATGTTTCCGCCGCCAAGGACGATCCCGACCTGCACGCCGAGCTTGTGGATTTTCTTCACCCTCTCGGCCATGAACGCCAGATTCTTCGGGTCGATGCACTCGCCCGTTTCGCGGTTGCCGAGAACTTCGCCGGACAGCTTTAGCAGTATGCGGCGATACTTCAGTTTACGTGATGTGTTTTTCACGATTTGAATTATATCATATCTATCCACGAAACGCAATTAGCCCCATAAAAAAATCCCCGACGCCATAACGGGACGCCGGGGCCTGTACAACCAAAGACAGGATTATTGGCAAATTGCCTGAAATCAGAACGAGGCCTTTAGCGCAAGTCCTCCAACGAAGTTGTAGGAGGTCTTGCATGAGTTACCCCTGTTGTATGTACGAGCCGCATCGCGCATTGAACCGTCGAACAAATAGTCGTAGCATGCAATATATGCGCTAAGCGAAAGATTGTCGCAAATGGACCACTCGAATTCGCCCTTGACTGACGTATCCATCAATCCTCCATGACTGAAGCCTTTGCCATAGCGGTCTTCGCATGAATCACTGAAATATCCCTTCGTGCGCAGCGTATTGCCAAAACCCTGTCCAACCGATGGGCGGAATGTAAGAATCGGATCCTCGCTCTCTTTATCACCGTCAATGAGCGTAAATGTGTGGCCAACCTCGAAATTCACATACGTTCCGTTGTCAGCCATGATGTCGCGCTCGATGGCGAGCGTCGGCTCAAACCATAGATCTCCGAGCGACAACTCAAGGTTGACGTACTGCGTATCATCCATGCTGTTCTGGTAGCGGCGGATGTATTCATAGATATAGTTCACGTCCACCGAGAGTGTCCCCAGCGCATCACAAAGTTCGAAATCATGGCGCAGGCCAACGATGGAATCGAGCGTGGTGTATTCACCGGCACGATTGCCGTAGCCACCGTGCTTACCGTTGCCCTTCGTGACATCAAAGATCGACTCCACGCCAAAGTAGAGCGTATCGAAGAACGAAATCTCGACAGATGGTGTTACGATTGGATCCTTGCCGTCGATTACGCCATAGGTCATGTACTTCGAGTCAAAAGCGAGACCGAATTCGGCGGAAACCGGAATCTCGTCCTTCGCCTCTACCAGCACTTCGGATTCAGTGTTTGCGTCGGCGAAAAGTCCGGACGCGAGCGCCGCGACAGCGGCCATTGTCATAAGTTTAGTCGTCATTATATGTGTTCTCCTTATTAGTGTGCTAACTGAAAAATGTATTTGATTTACTTGCAGCAGTGGCACTTGCCGCCACCACAGCACTTCCGGTTGCCACCGCATTCGCACGGGGCGCCATTCTTGTGCGTTCGCCATGCGGCAAAGGCCGCAAGCGCAAGCACGAAAACGAGGACTGCCACAGAAGACGCATTCATGTCACGCGACCTCCTTACGCGCCGGGCGAACTATAAACCAGAGTGCCGCGAGATCCGCAAGAATCGCAACAGCTGACCAGACCCCAAACGAGCCACCCGCAATCAGCATGCCAATCTGGTAGACTGAGAGCGACAGCACGTAGCCAACCAGAAGCTGGAAACCAATAGCGAGCCAACCCCACGCTTTTGAACCCATCTCCCGGAAAGTGACTGCGATCGCCACCATGCAGGGCGGAATGAACAGGTTGAACATCATGAACGAGAGCGCGGCAAGCTTCGGGAATTCGCTCATGGAGCCGAAGAGAGCCGTCACGTTAGAAGCCGTTGTCGCACCGTCGAAACCGGCAGAAACAAGTCCAAGGGTTGCAGTCGCCTGTTCCTTGGCGATTTCAGCAGAAACAGTCGCCGCAGCACCTTGCCAAGTGCCAAAGCCGAGCGGCGCGAACAACCAGGCTATCCAACCGCCGACGGTTGCAAGAATGGACTGGTCTATCTGCTCGTCGGCAAGCAAGTTGAAAGCAAAGTCGAAGTGCATTATGAACCAAAGGAACACGCACGCCGGAAAGATTATCATGCCGGCCTTGAGCATATATGCCTTCACTCGGTTCCAAGTGTGGTGCCATATGCCGCCAAGTGTAGGCATGTGATAGGCGGGCAATTCCATCACAAACGGTGCGGGCTCGCCTGCGAATGCGCGGGACTTCTTTAGCGCGATGCCGCCGAGAACGATTATGGCGATTCCGGTAACATCCATCAAAGGCGCGACATACCACATTTCTCGGAAAAATACGGCAGAGAACATGGCAATAATGACCGTCTTTGCTCCGCATGGAATGAATGTGGCGAGGATTATGGTCATTCGCTGGTCGCGCTTGTTTTCAATAGTGCGGGCGGCCATAACGGCAGGAACGCCGCAACCCTTACCGACTATCATCGGAATGAAGCTCTTACCGCTCAATCCAAACTTGCGAAAGAGCCGGTCCATGATGAACGCGACGCGCGCCATGTATCCGCAGTCCTCAAGAAAGCCAAGGAAGAGGAAAACGATGAATATGACCGGAACGAAGCCGAGAACTGTGGCGACGCCACCCCATGCACCATCATTCACGAGGCTGGCAATGGTATCGCTCACGCCAAGCTTTTCCAGCGCTGCGCCCAACATACCACCAATGCCTGGCACCCAGATGCCGTATTTCGAAGGATCTGGCTCTTCGATTCCCTTGGCCGCGTTGTAGGCAGCCTCGTCAATCTCCCATTCGTCAGCAATCTCGCCAGTTTCCTCGTCCTCAATAGATGCGGATTTCTCGCCAGCTTCCCATGCGGCTATGGTTGCCTCCGCCTTTGCAAAGTCTTCGCTTGCGGTTTCGTAGTCCTTGCCGTCAACCTCATGTGTCGTAAACGGCAAGTGCCACCCATCGGCAAGAAATTTATCATTGGCCCAGTCTGTCAGCAGTGTTCCTGGTCCGTTCTCGGCAACGGCGAGCCACCACATCACACAAAGAGAAATGAGGAATATCGGAAGCGCAAGAATGCGGTTCGTAACAATCTTGTCGATTCTGTCCGAAATCGTGAGCTTGTTCTTGCGCTTCTCGCTCTTGGTGAGGGATCTGTCCATCAGATTCTTGATGAACTCGTAGCGCTGGTTTGTGATTATCGACTCGGCATCATCGTCAAGCTCCCTTTCGCAGTCGCGTATGTGCTCCTCAATGTGCTTCATCTCGCCAACGCCGATCTTAAGATCGTTTATTATCTCACGATCACGCTCAAATATCTTGATGGCGTACCAGCGGATTGACGATTTAGGAACCTGACCCTGAATCGATTCCTCAATGTGGGCGATTGCATGCTCGACCGAACCGCTGAAGACATGAGAAACCTCCCCTTTTCGTCCCGCCCTGGCCATATCGACCACCTTTTCGGCCACAGCGACATCTCCATCCTTCTTGAGGGCCGATATGCCCATAACTTCGCATCCCAGCGCCTTTCCTATCTTTGCGAAATCGATGGTATCTCCGTTCCGCCTCACCACATCCATCATGTTGACCGCTATCACCATCGGGAGTCCCAGCTCGGCAAGTTGCGTAGAAAGATAGAGATTGCGCTCGATGTTGGTGCCGTCAACTATGTTGAGAATCGCGTCTGGCTTCTCTTCTACTAGAAACTTTCGGGAAACCTTCTCTTCAAGCGAATAGGGCGAAAGCGAATATATGCCGGGAAGATCCTGAATCACTACATCCTTGTGTCCTGTGAGTATTCCGTCTTTCTTCTCAACGGTAACACCAGGCCAGTTGCCGACATACTGGTTGGATCCCGTAAGCGCATTGAAAAGCGTGGTCTTGCCGGAGTTGGGGTTGCCTGCTAGGGCGATCTTAAGGTTAGACATGTCTAATACTCCCTTCAAAAAAAAATCAGGCTATCTCTATAGTGGCGGCCTCGCTCTTGCGAATGGACAGCTCATATCCACGAACGGTCAGCTCAATAGGATCACCAAGCGGAGCAACCTTGCGAACCGTAACCTCCGTTCCCTTAGTGAGTCCCATATCCATTATGCGGCGCTTTACAGCACCCTCTCCATTGAGACGGACGACTTTAGATGTCTCGCCAACCTTTAGTTCATTCAGTGTCTTCATGTATGTTTATCCTTTTAAAATCTTCAAGCCGCCCTGACCATGATTCTCCTCACGAGATCTTCATTTACAGCAACGCGGCTATCTTGCAGTCCAAGAATCATGCTGCCGCAAGCGATCTGCACGACAGTGATGACAACACCAGGCACAAAGCCCAAAGACCCTAGATGCTTGCGCACCGTATCGGTGCCAGTTATGGCAACGACCCTCGCCTTCTCCCCTACTCTCAACATTGCAAGCGGCAT
>Ga0265298_10011983_pt1 | contig 10093 bp, 11 predicted proteins | sample AusTroGonzalo_MG_3_FD_193486 | JGI IMG/M metagenome (GOLD analysis project Ga0265298, IMG submission 193486) | Bovine rumen microbial communities from tropical cattle in Woodstock, Queensland, Australia - Gonzalo_01 | ecosystem: Host-associated > Mammals > Digestive system > Stomach > Rumen ... | reverse complement strand
TAGAGAGAAGATAAAGCCGGGGAAACGCAGGTGTATACCTGACATGAGAGGGTTTGGCTCTCTCTCAATTAACTTATAAATAATATTTGCCGTGAGCAGTACGACTCACCTATAACGCACAAGGGCTTTCTGTATCAGAACCCAATGGTACGGGTTCCTCCTAGATGGTGCTCCTATGGTATTGGCAGGGTGAGCAAAAGCGGTAGAGATTATACTTATTTCTATCTCTGTAGTGGGAAACTGCTACAAAATACACAGAAATGTTTGCCCGTAATCGGCTGCAATTAGTTAATTCAGAATATTATTTAAGAAAAATTTAAAAAAACTATTTACAATTAAAAAAATTTGTTGTATAATAGTAATGTAAGCTGAATTTAGTTGGTCTGAAGCCCTATTAGAGGAAGCACAATTAAATATCAGCTAAATTATTTGTAAGCCCTCTAGCTGGCCAGTTCTTAGAATCGCAGCTTTTGGTGCAAGAGCCTATACTTATTTCTATAAATATTTATAAAAATGAAGATCAGTATAGTTAGGCCGTCAAAAAATTTATTAGGTTGTATACCTAGGAAGGAATGTCAGATGAAGACAATAACAATGCTCAGTTTGAACGAACGCAGATGTCTCATTAATAGAGATTCCTTTGATCATGCTTATTTATCAGAACAAGATAATATTAGAGGATCAGGTTGCAACCAGTATATTTGTTAATATATATTTTTAATAAGGTATATATGAACATGGCGGTTGCAACAAGCAATCGCCTTTTTAATTAATATGCCCCGGTGGTGGAATAGGTAGACACACTGGACTTAAAATCCAGTGCCTGCGAAGGCGTGCCGGTTCAAGTCCGGCCCGGGGTACCAAATATGGGCCATTAGCTCAGCTGGTGGTAGCGTCTGACTGTTAATCAGAAGGTCGAAGGTTCGAACCCTTCATGGCCCGCCAGTAGATTATTAGGTATTATAATGAAAGCTAGTAAGTAATTATAATATTGATATAATAGGTAGTGCAATATCTTAATCTTCTCATTAGAAGAATTGCAATGAGCTCGCTTGTTCGTGAGGGTTCAAGCATAAAAAGCCCCGACCGACATAGTGGTATAGTACAACGGTTAGTATGGTTGACTGTCTATCATCAGATGAGGGTTCGACTCCCTCTATCACTGCCAGCAAGAGCCTATGCTTATTTCTCGCAAAAACATCAATCTGCAAAATTGAAGCCAATAGCTAGGCCAAATACGGCTATAGTACAATGGATAGTACATGGGTCTTCTAAACCCTTGATCCGGGTTCGACTCCTGGTAGCCGTGCCAGAATGTATCGCTGTAGCTCACTTAGATAGAGCGCAACGCTACGAACGTTGAGGTAGAGGGTGCAATTCCTTCCAGCGATGCCAATTACATATCGGAGAGTAGCTCAGTGGTAGAGCGCTGTGCTGATAACGCAGATGTCGCAAGTCCAATTCTTGCCTCTCCGACCAGATATGGTGCATGGAATCCGACAGTTTGGATGCTAGTCTGTGAAACTAGATCACTGAGTGCGACCCTCAGCGTGCACCCCAGTTGAGATAGATTCGTTGGGTGAGCGGCTTAGCCTTCGGTCTGCAACACCGTTTAGTCCGGTTCGACTCCGGAACGAATCTCCAATTATCTATCAAATCCTTCACCTCATAGAAAATCTCATAGAAAAAAATCTGACAATGGAGGAGTACCCAAGTGGTGAAGGGGACGGTTTGCTAAACCGTTAGGTGCCGAAAGGTGTGCGAGAGTTCGATCCTCTCCTCCTCCGCCAGATAAATGGTCCCATAGACGAACAGGTAAAGTCATTACCCTTTCAAGGTAATATCTGCGGGTTCGAGTCCCGCTGGGATCACCAGAAATGGAGAGCTGTGATAATTGGTAGTCGGGCGGTCTTGAAAACCGTTGTGCCATAGTGCATTTAGGGTTCGAGTCCCTAGCTCTCCGCCATTGCCAGGTAGCCAAGTGGTAAGGCATCAAGCTCATACCTTGAAGATCGTCGGTCCGAATCCGACCCTGGCAACCATTCTTTGTAAAGGAGCAAAAGTATGAGATTTGAAACAAACAAAGAAAAAGGCCGTGCTGGAATGGCACTGGCAATTGCCTATTTTGGCAGCAATGGTTATACTATTAGTATTCCATTAAATGATACTCAATGGTATGACTTAGTAATTGAGAAAGAGGGTATTTTCCAAACAGTTCAATGTAAAGCAACTGATACAGAAGATAATACTATTTATTTAAGAAGTTGTGGTGGCCATTCTACTTCTGTATATGATAATGTATTAGACCACCCAGTAGACTTATTATTCTGTTTAGATAGCAAACAACATATGTTTGTAATTCCAGTTGAAGATATTAGAGCTTCTGGCAACTTAAATAGTATTTCATTGAGAGAAGCTGTTAGTAAGTTTGCTAATAAAAATAGTTTTGATACCTCGAAATATCTAGTTAAAATTTAAATGGGTGCATATTCTTCTACGGACGAAGGGCGGTCTGTAAAACCGTTGGCTATGGCTTGGCTGAGTTCGACTCTCAGGGTGCCCACCAAAATTGCGCGAGTGGCGGAACTGGTAGACGCACTAGCCTAAGGAGCTAGCGGCCGCAAAAGGTCATAAGAGTTCAAATCTCTTCTCGCGCACCATTAGAGCCTATACTTATTTATTTTCATTGGTTCGATTCCAATATAGCCCCCAATCCGGGCTTTCAAGGTGTTAGTTAGGCCACATAGAGATGTCATTCAATAGTAGGATGATGGACTTTGAATCCATTAATCTTGGTGCGAATCCAAGCGTCTCTGCCAAAAAACTATTTACAACTAATTAAAAATGTTGTATAATATAATAGATTGAGATGTCATTCAATGGTAGGATGCCAGATTCTGACTCTGGCTATATTGGTTCAAATCCAGTCGTCTCAGCCATTAACATTTAGAAACAGGATATGATTAGCCTATAACGCTAACTTTAGGTTAGGTGCAGCTAAGAATTAAAATTTAGAGGCTATGCTAGAACGCATGGAAAGCTCGATATAGACCCTGCGCTTATGATCCGAATTAAAGAAATTTAAGAACGTGGAGCCTACGGAACCTAGGATAAACGGTAGAGGCCGGGGGCCGAGAATCTAAATGTCTAAAACCAATATGTTTATTATTAGTTAATAAAGCGCTTAAACCTAATAGTAAGCAGACAAAAAAGAACGCCAGGTGAAATCTCTTTTAGATGGTTTAAGTTGAAAGTAGCCGAATTGCCCGAGTGATGGAACGGTAGACATGCTGCGCTTAGAACGCAGTGCTTCGGCGTAAGGGTCCGAATCCCTTCTTGGGTACCATGCTCTTCTAGCCCAATTGGTAGAGGCAATGAGCTCAAACCTCATGTAGTCTGGGTCCGAATCCCAGGAGGAGTACCAAATATTTATATAATAAGGAGGCAAAGCTTATGTAATTGTTAAAGGAGGACTTAACGATGAGTTATAGTCGAAAACAATTTGATAAGCAAAAGCTAAAAAAATTAGCTCATGATAGCTGTAATGGCTGGGCTGGCGGTGCTTGGTATGACAGAAGTAAAACCTGTTATAGAAGATACTGGAAAAGCCACGGTCATACAAGTAGATATACTTTTTATAAAAAGTATTATCATAAACGCATGAGGAGATTTGCTAACAAATATCATTGGTATTCTAATAAAGAATTTGATATTATTTGGTATTGTTGGTAGTTTGTATTGTATAATATAGTATATTATCGTACGTAATATAGTTTGCTAGCTTCAAATAACTAGATAGTTATTCCACACCCAATAGTCATGATATTGAACTTGGAATAAATAACTTGCAGGGAGAGCGAATGCAGAGATGCGCTGCAAGTAAAACAATAACGCCGGCAGACATTGCGGACGAGTGAAACGGACAACTATAAATCACCCCAGGCTCATAACCTGGACATACCGGGTTCGACTCCCGAGGCCCGCGACCATACAAAGTCCATTGAAAAAGATGGAACAAATGCGCGACCCATGATGGCAGAGGTCAAAAATCTGTTTATGGAGGGCAACGCCAGCGCGTTAGATATAATTGTCATTAGACGATTTGAGGACGCGACGTTCATTAGCATCGTTGCAGAGCTATTAGGTGGTCTTCTACCTCTTTAAAGTGAAGAAACGAATCAAGCTGTGCCCGCGGAGTGGAGAGCTCAGAAACCTAAATAGTCCTTAGGTGTTAGTCAGGATAGTTGACAGGGTGTGAAATGCTGAGGTAGGTAATAAGTAATACTTATTATTTATTATGGGTCGTTGGTGCAGTGGCCAAACATGTCTCCCTGTCACGGAGAAGAACACGGGTTCGAATCCCGTACGACCCGCCAATAGAGCCTATACTTATTTCTTTCGGCTTATAACCGGGTGGCCGCAGGTTCGAATCCTGCTGTGTCCGTAAGGGCATATAGCTCAGCGGTAGAGCACCTTATTTAGTTAGGCCAAATCCTCCTGTAGCTCAACAGTTAGAGCGGGCGCCTTATAAGCGTCATATCTTAGTGCAACTCTAGGCAGGAGGACCATAAATAGCGGCCTTGGGCATTACCTCTTGGAGACCTACTTTAAGCCCAGGGAAAAATTCACGAGTGTATATGGCAATGGGTAGGCGTTTAAGTGTCTAAGAGTAGTGAAGGTGCTGGTTATCGTTTTCCCAGCAAATCGTCCCATGGTCAAGCGGTTAAGACGAAACCCTCTCAAGGTTTAATCCCGAGTTCGATTCTCGGTGGGATGACCAAAGCTCTCAAAGAGCCAATACTTATTTCTTTAGATGAAGTGGATCCGCCGCTACGAGAGCTGCAGCTACGTTGGTGCAAATCCAACCTCCCCAACCAGATCGGGGAGTAGGGAAGTAGACAAACCCAGCGAATATTAGTTTGGCCGAAATTGATTTTTTTAGCAAAAAATGCAAAAAATTTCAAAAAAGTATTTACAAATAAAATTATTTATTGTATAATATATTTGTGCAAAATAAAAATTTGCCAAAAAATATTAGCTAAAATAATTACACGGTAAAAAAATTAAAATTTTACTGTATAATATATTAATGCGGCTGAGAAGCTTGCATTGAAACTGTTCTTTGAGAAAGGATTTATGTTGACCGCTGTGAAGAGGGATTACTTCCTTGCAGCGAAGTTGGCCATAATAATGCGATAAAGCCATGGGATACTGTGGCCCAAGCTAAGACTTATATTGAAAGATATGAGTTTCCCTTGATAATGAAAAAACAAGGCTAGGCCAATTGTGCAACATGCTATGGTACACAAAAACAACTCTAAAGAGCTCGTCTGACAAGAAGCTCTAATCGTAAGATTATCTCACCAGTGGTATTAAGCCTGAGAAACTTAGTGCCCGGTAACTCACAGGAAGGATTGTGTCTTGAAGTAGCGGAAGCTATGTATAAGGGCTTAACAAGAGGTACAAGTAGCCGTATGACACACATACACAAGGTTATGTAACGTTCGACTCGTTAATTCGAAAAAGTTAATTTGCTGACGTTCGGTGAAAGTTGAGAGATAACCAAAATTCTCTCTATTGTTCGGTAGTAATACCAATTTGAGAAGTGCTTGGGTCGCTCCCTTGTGCTCAGCCTCAAGTTAATATGTGTGAATATTGTGGAATAGTAAATGTTGTAAGATGAATAAAAGTCTCAGATAGATCATTTCTCAAAGGGCAGTTTCAAAAAAGAAAATTTCAAAAGGAGCAAAACGACATGATTAGATTAATCACAACAGTTAAACCAGTATTTGTCGCGACAGCCGGAAAGGGTTGGGCACCTTTTGTTATGGATAGATCACTTAGTAATTCAAAGGAAACTGTTATTGCTTAGTATTGAATAGGGAATACAAAACAAAAACTGAATTACAAGTGGTCTGAAAAGACCACTTTTAATTTAAATTAACTAGCAATGTAAAACTCGAAAGAGAGACATGAAAAACCCGCCGGGGAGTTGTTCTCCGGTCCCAAAAGTCTAAGGGATGAAACGAAGCCAGAGTGCACGAAAAACTATCGTCTGATAAAAAAGAAGCTGGTCAGACGGAAGAAGATTGAAAGCTAGTTAGTATAAAAATATTTGCCAAAAAATTGACAGTCAACTTTTTGGCAAAAATATGGGCTATTAGTTAAATGGGATAACGTTAGCTTTGCAAGCTTAAGTTAGGAGTTCGATTCTCCTATGGTCCACCATTATGGGGGTGTAGCTCAATTGGGAGAGCAACGGTTCTGCAAACCGAAGGTTGCGGGTTCAAGTCCCGTCACGTTCCACCAGCGCGCAATTTCTAAAACAAATATCTTTGCGCCAAACGACCAGCTATGCGCAGTCATAAGGAGATATTATGCTAGAGATTATGAAAAAAATTTGGGATTTATTCAAAGATGGTATCAAGAAAACTCTTGAGTATAAATATCACCTTAGATAATACCCACCAGGAGATTGGGACCTGGCTAAAAACACCAGTAATCGAGAAGTCTGTCAGTGGAAGGCTTACTGGCCCGGAACCAGTGAACGTAGGTTCGATTCCTGCCTTTTCGACCATTTAGAACCTGTACTTATTTCTTCGCTTTGGGAGCCGGATGTCACTGGTGCAACTCCAGTCGCCCTGAACAGTTATCAGGGCGTAGCTCAGTTAGTAGAGCGCCGATTATTAGTCAGGTCAAATGCCTCTGTAGTATAATGGCTATTACAGTTGACTTGTAATCATCAGATGGCCGTTCGATTCGACCCTGAGGCACCATATATGGGGCTATAGCTCAGCTGGGAGAGCGCCTGTTTAGCATACAGGAGGTCGTGGGTCCGATTCCCATTAGTTCCACCATTTACTCCTCCATGCCATGGAAAGAAGGACAACTCCTTTAGAGAAACCCCTGGGAGTGGGCTACTAGCAGGCGTAGCTAGTATACGGTTAACTCCAACTTATCGGGAAGTAGCGTAGCTTGGTTATCGCGCCTGTTTTGGGAACAGGAGATCATGGGTTCAAATCCCGTCTTCCCGACCAGAAATGCCGGCTTAGCTCAGCTGTTAGAGCAGGTCACTAGTAATGATCAGGTCGGGAGTTAGAATCTCTCAGCCGGCACCAACATAGGAGCTTGGTATAGTGGCTGTGCCTCGGTCTCCAAAACCGGTGAGGTGGGTTCGATTCCTACAGCTCCTGCCAATGCGGGATTAGTATAATGGTAGTATTTCTGCCCTCCAAGCAGGTGGTGACGGTTCAAATCCGTTATCCCGCTCCATACCTGCGGGCGTAGGACAATGGTTAGTCCGCGACCTTGCCAAGGTCGATATACGGGTTCGATTCCCGCCGCCCGCTCCAGAAGAGCCAATACTTATTTCTTAATCACTTTTCTTCCAAAAAAGCACGCTTAGAGTTTGGCCAAAATTAAAAATGTTCCATAGCCAATCTGCTCAACCGACAAGAAAAAAGTCGTTAAAACCTAGATTGGAGAAACTATGTTATTAAGAGCTTTAAAACGAATTGCTGCTATATTTGTAATGTGCTTATGCAACCCTAATGAAATCAGATAGCAGCGACTTGACTGGTATTCAATAAGTATAAAACCGAATACAAATCCTGGATTCTTAGCTCAGCAGGGAGAGCACAACTTTGACGTAGTTGGGGTCATCAGTTCGATTCTGGTAGAATCCACCATATATGCCTGGTTAGTTTAACAGGAGAACATGATCCTTACAAGATCGAGAAGGCGGCGCGACTCCGTCACCGGGTACCATTAGTTAAAAAGGAGAAAACAAGATGATGAATTTAACTAAAAACTTTAAATTTAAAAAAACTAACAAGTTTAGTTATTTTCGTCACGGTTTGATTAGTTAGTATTTAACATATTTTATTAGAGAAAGGAAATGCTAGGTAGTCAAATCGCCTAGCATTTTTATTTCTAAGATTACGTTAGCGCGACGGACAAGAACTACATAAGCGAGTTCCTTCTTAGTAAATCCCAGGGTAGCTCAGTTGCGTAGAGCACGTGCCTGAAGAGCATGGTGTCGGCAGTTCGATTCTGTCCCCTGGGGCCAAATATGGTTGGGTAACTTATATGGTAGAGTGATGGTCTGAAAAACCATAGAAGTGGATTCGAACGCCACCCCAACCACCAAACATACTGGCTTAACTCAGTTGGTAGAGTAATAGGCTTTTAACCTATGAGTCCAGGGTTCGAGCCCCTGAGCCAGTACCAGATATACGCCCTTAGCCAAGCGGTATGGCCTACGACTTTTAATCGTATCATCAGGTGTTCGACTCACCTAGGGCGTACCAATGCCTCCTTAACTCAATTGGTTAGAGTACTTGCCTCTTAAGCATGGAGTTCTGGGTTCGAGTCCCAGAGGAGGCACCATAATTTACACCTTTTTACAGCATTTTTAGATATATAATTTGCACCTTTTTGCAAATATAGAGCCTATGCTTATTTCTCACAGTGTTTGACTTTTAATCAAAATTACGTATAGCTAGGCCAAAATTAAAAAAAGCCAGTAATTATCGTATAATACAATACGGGTTCGCAGACTGGTCCATAGCAGTCTAGCTCGTCAGAGCAGAAAGAGAAGATATGGGTAAAAGAGAAAAGGAGTTCTTAGCAGATCTCCAAGTAGCCAATGAGGCTAAAATTAAAGCAGAGGCAGATTTAACAGTATTAAAAGCTGCCAACACAAAAAAACTTACTGAAATGGCATTAGAAGCATCTTATAATGCCACAGACAAAGTTGATCCAGAAGTTTTTGATAAACTTGCTGAGATTGAAGCAAAAGATGAGCAAGCATTTGCAGCAGAAAAACTTAGTGCATTAGAGAAGTTCCAAAAAAGACGTCTTAATGCACATGAAGCTAAAAATTTAGCTGATGCTAGTCTAGTTCAACTTAATCGTGTGTATAAGACGATTAAAGAAATGGCACTTGAAGGGCTTTCAAGAGTTGACTGGTGTGTTGATTATGTTAGTAATAACTGTATTGACAGACTTCTTAAAGAGTTAGAGCTTGATGGTTATCAAGTTGACTATCAAAAAAGAAAACATTTAATTACAATTACTTGGTAATTAAAAGCCACTCTTTGGAGTGGTTTTTTAATGAGAAATACTGTATAATAATATATAGGCATTTTTATATTAGGAGAAAATTATGGGCGAAAAATATAACTCAATGGCATTTACACCAGAAGAAGTTAAAAAAGGTTTACATCTTAAATTATTAAATACATTATTAGAATTAAATGCAGAAAGAGAAGATGCAAGCTATAATGATATTCATATTTGGTCTGATAGTTATTGTACTATTATAGACTGGGTAGATTATAATCCTGAGTATGGCTGCGGCAAATTTGAATTTGTTAGTGGTGATGAGTATGTTATGTATGAAGGCCAGTTCCCAGATAATCATACAGAAATGTGCTGGGATGAAGAAGATTATAAAAATCGCTTAGAAGATTGGCTAAAAGAACACCCGGGCTGGGAAAAAACAGAATATGGCCATTGGTATAATAAAGCTGAACAAGAAGCTTTTAGAAAAATGCTAGAAAAACAAGAAGTTACAGAAGAAACAGTTGAAGAAGCCTATAATAAATTAGAGAAAAAACAAAAGAAGAAAGCACAAGAGTTATTAAAAAATGAAGAATAAAGTAGCAAAAACAATTAAAACCTGGTTTGTCGTGAGTGATATTCACGGGTTTTTTGTTGAGCTCAAAAATGCTTTGGCTACTGCTGGCTATCAAAAAAGAAATAAAGAACATGGTTTAATTATCTGCGGTGATATTTTTGATAGAGGCCCAGATGCTTTGGCAGTTTATAATTTTATTCAAAGTATTCCAAAAAGTCGTCGTATTTTAATTCGTGGAAATCATGAATTATTATATAAAGAGCTTTTAGAAAAAGATTACCCAGAGCAGCATGATTTTAGTAATCATACCGTTGATACTTTTTGCCAAATAGCTTATCATGAATGTCAATATGATTTTGATTGCTCTGAAAAATATTTTGAATATGGTAGCGTAGCTTTAATGTACGATGGTGAAGAAAATGAAACATTATCACACTGGAGAAGAGTTAGAAG